>WLWF01000276.1_pt1 | contig 50999 bp, 71 predicted proteins | sample 6718331 | NCBI WGS metagenome assembly WLWF01 (sample SAMN12718692, study PRJNA515312) | sponge metagenome | isolation source: marine sponge | host: Mycale hentscheli | place: New Zealand: South Island, Marlborough, Capsize Point | collected 2003-05-01 | reverse complement strand
TGTGACTTGTTTAACCCAAGGTGGGCAAGCTTCTGCTCCCTCGTCTCGCTGTAAAGAAATAAACTCAGCATCTACGCCCTCTAGCGCATCAAACATTAGCTGATAAGGAAACTTCTTTTTATGCTCTGCTTCAAACGCAATCTGCCCTTGCCACCGCAATCCTATGCGTTTACGAAACCCTTTAATACTCTTAGGTTTAGTAATATAGGCTTCGCCAGTTAAATCTTCTAACTCAAAACCTAGCGGTACAACAGCCGACATACCCTGCACGTAGAAGTCATGGTACACCCCTGAACAATAACTGTGTTCTATTACTGCGCTTACACCCTCTACGTCTGTAAACAGTGGTATTAATGGACCAGCACACGCAACAATAACGCTACACCCTCTAGCCTCTATATGTTTAGCAAAACGTACTTGGTGTATCTGGTCACCCAATCCACCTTCTAGGTTAAGCAGTACTGTACCTTTAGACTTCCCATCCCACGGCTTTGCTGGTGAATCTGGTGGAGCTTTACCAAACACTCCAACTTTTCTACCACGATCCATAAGCTGGTAGCCTTGTTGAATCTTACCTTGCCGTAATAAATACCACCCGCGATTAAAAGCAGCGCGATGGTTATGAGGTTCTTCTTTTTCAATTTTTTGAGCGATTTCCCACCCTGAAACAAAATCGCCTTTTTGCCCCACGATTAATTGAATATCAAGATCGTGTATTTCAGCAACTGTACGAGGTTCTTCTAACCAAAACTCAGGCTGGCAAAACGTATTGTAGTGCTGTCTAAGTACATCTTTTGGATCATCGTTGTTCTGTTTTTCAAGCACAGGAGCTATATCGTGCATACCAGCGTAGCCATGTAGTCCTTCATCATCTTCTTGGACGCTTGTACCATCAATCGCTGTAAAGTCGTAATCAAACTCAGGTAGCCCTAAAAACTCGTGAACTCGCTCAAGCTGTAATTTAGGGTTAGCAATTAGGTCTTCATACTCAATTATACAAAAACATTCAGGGTCATATTGATAGCCAGTCTTCAGTGTAATGTATGCCGCTTTTAAATGTGTCGCTAGATCGCCAGACTCTATAAATTCATCAAGGTTATCGGGTTTAGCTACACGAATAAAAGAAGCCATACAGTCAGGAATAGAACGCACGGTAGCAATTATTTTAGGTTTAGCTCCAACTACTTGAGTCATTGCTTGCATAATTGGAGGAATAGGCCAACCACGTCCTTTATCTATAATGACAGGCGCGTCAATATTTTCGTAAAATCCGTCAATAGCTCCACGCATTGCAGGTACTAACCTTTCGTAATTTTCTTCTCTAGCGTTTAAAAGCCCCGGTGAGTTCCACGTATTAGCCATACCATCCAAAGCAAACACAAGCCCTGATGTAGTAGTAACATGGGTTTGTTCATTTTGGTTAAGTATTGCCGCTAGTACCGTAGAACCGGATCGGGGTACACCTGACATAAAATATAATTGTTTTTTCATATTTAAACTTAAGTTGAGCGGTTAGTAATTGCTGTGATATGCCGTGCCATAGGTTGTCTAGGTAGTACGTCCCAATAAACTTGCGACCCTACCTGCAGTGGGGAAGAGTAGTTAGTTGTATTTCCGACACCTAATTGACCAAAGTTGTTTACACCCCACGCCCAAAGTCTATTGGACGTATCACTAGCAAAACCAGAGTTGTACCCTGCTGTTACTTCAGACCAGTACGTTTGACCACCTATTTGTACGGGGGAAGAGTAGCTAGTTGTAGTTGAAGTACCCAGTTCACCTGAAGTATTTAAACCCCATGCCCATAAAGTCCCGTCACTTTTAATAGCGTGTCTAGTATTATACCCTCCTGCAAGCTTTAACCACGTAGTCAATGACCCTACTTGTACAGGTGAAGAGTAGTTAGTTGCGTTATTAAGACCTGTTGACCCAGTGTAACCACCACCCCAACCCCACATTGTTCCGTTGGTTTTAATCGCTGATGCAGCTTGATAGTCCGCAGTGACAAATAACCAGTTAGTCAAAGTCCCGACCTGCATCGGAGAAGAGTAGTTTTGGAGAGGCTGACTGATACCTAACATACCTAAGTAGTTTTGACCCCACGCCCACAGAGCATTGCTGGTCGTAAGACCAAAAGTTGAATTATAGCCCGCTGAAACATCTCTCCATGTAGTTAAAGACCCTATCTGTATCGGAGAAGAGTAGCTAGTTGTGTTTCCATTACCTAATCCGCCATAATTATTATACCCCCACGCCCAAAGTGTACCGTCAGTTTTAATAGCTAAGGCATGGTAGTAACCTCCTGCAACTTTACTCCATGTAGTCAAAGCCCCTACTTGTACCGGGGAAGAGTAGTTAGTTGTATTTCCGACACCCAGTTGCCCCTGACTATTTGAACCCCATGCCCATAAAGTTCCATCTTTTTTAATCCCATACGAACATGTATTCCCTGATGCAGAAAAAGCCCATGTAGTTATCGCTCCTATTTGTACTGGAGAAGAGCGGTTAGTGGTAGTTCCGTCACCTAGTTGACCATAAGGATTATACCCCCAACTAAGCAACGCCCTAGAAATAGCAGGTAGGGGCCAACCACTAGCACCTGCATATTGTGATTGAGTCTCTAAAGACCAAATTCCAGACGCAGAACCACCTTCACCATCAGTGGGGCCAGTAACAGTAGGGGGCGTTGCAGAGAGAACTCCGCCTATATAGCGCATACTCATTGCGGCACTCCTTACGAGCTAGAAATAATCTCGTAGCTGATCGTAAAAGATAAGTCGTTAGCTGAACCACTTGTTACAACAATAGACCTATCTTCTTCTAAGTATATAGCCGTAGTCTTGTCGGTAACGATGAGTGACGCATCCGCAGGGACAGACACAGTGGAAACGATAGGGTATGCCGTACCACCCCCCGCCGCTGCTGAGTTAAGCGTTACAGTGCAGTTTGTTGCGCTAGTTCCATCAACGTTAGCAGCTACAATCTGATTGATTTTTAGCACTGTGCCACTTGACGCTGCATTTGTTAGCAAAACGTTTGCGGAAGTGTTTGCGGGTGTAAGGTAATCCGTTTTACCTAAAATACTTGTTACTGCTACTATATTGGGGTTAGCCATTTATCTTCTCCTAAAAGCCCATAACCATCGCAAGTGCGATTGAAAGTCCTGCCGATATTCCACTAGCCGCAGGAGCTGTTGACTGCCACGTAGTGCCGTTAGATGTTAGTATATTACCTGATGTCCCCGGTGCAACAACTTGTACGGCTGATGTACCGTTACCTAAGACCACGTTATTAGCGGTTAGAGAAGTTGCACCTGTACCGCCATTAGCAACAGGTAATGTGCCTGTAATCTGCGAAGCAAGATCAACTCCTGATAACGTACCCCCTAATGTTAGATTGCCAGATGAGGTGACCGTACCTGTAAGCGTCACACCATTAACTGTGCCTGTACCTGCAACAGAAGTAACCGTACCTGCACTTGCTGCGGTAGGATTAGCATCAAAGACAGCAGCTCCAGCACCAGCCCCATCCGTAATAACCATAGCTTTACTGCCACTAGTAATATTAACTGTAGCGCCAGAGCCTTGTTTAATTGTAATGGTCTGACTGCCTGTCGTAGCGTTTTCAATCAGCCATACTTTAGAGACAGTGTTTGGGCCAAGCGTTACCGTTCGTGTAGCTGTAAGAGAACCTGCTGAAGTAAGCTTTAGATAGAAGCCACGAGTAGCGTCCGCAGTCCCGTCAGGCATGGTAAACGTTTCGTTAGCATCACTAGCCAACTGCTTTGTACCATAGCTAAAACCGTCAGTAATTAGCTCAAGGTTAGTATTGGTACTGGTCCCCCAAGTACCGTCCTCATCACCTGTAGTGATTTCTTTTAATCTTAGATTATTTACATAAGTTGCCATAATTTAATCCTATGCTGCTGTGTCTATGTCTACCCAGTTAGGGGTTTGTGAACTGTCTACTGCAACGTAATTTGGTGTTTGTGACGTGTCTACTGTAGACCAACCTACGTTTATTATATTTCCTACTGCACCTGTACCTGCTACTCCGATAGGGATAACATTCGCACTACGGGTATTTGTTACGGTTCCTACCGCTCCTGTACCTACTACTCCGGTCAATCCAAGTTGTACATTGGGTACTATGGTTCCTACCGCTGCTGTACCACCTACCCCACTAACTGTTACATTTCTGTTATATGCTGAGGTTACAGTGCCTACGGCTCCTGTACCACCTACTCCATTCGGTATGGTAAATACACTACCTATACTAAATGAAATTGTCCCTACTGCACCTGTTCCAGCAACTCCTGTTGGGATAATAAACTCATCTACCCCTACCGTGAAGTCTCCAATTGCACCTGTTCCAGCAACTCCAGTTAAGTCGAAGGACGAAACACTACTAACTGTACCTACTGCACCTGTAGCTTCTACGCCAGTAACATTAACAAGACCTGTATACTCTAAAGTTACTGTACCTATAGCACCTGTAGCAGTTACGCCAGTAGGAATAGTAACGTCTCCAAATACAACAGATACGCTACCAACCGCTCCAGTTCCTACTACTGAAATGCCATTAGCACCCCAGCCTTCCTCGCCCCATCCACGAGCGCCCCATGTTGCACCTAGGTTTACAACTTTAGAGGCTTCTCCACCCCATCCGTTAAACCCCCAAGGACGTTGACCCCATCCGCTCATGGCACTTCCCTACTAAGCAATGCGGATAATAGCTGTAGATGCCGCTGCTGACGGGAACTGTATCTGGAAATCACCGGAACTTACTGTCTGATCGCCACCAAAGCTAAGTACCGCACACGCAGAATTAGAATCACTTGTGTCATAAATCAAAGCGCCCGATGTCGTGAAGCTAGAAGAGGTCCACGTTACAGAGCTAAAGTTAGTGATCGCTGTTGTACCATCCGCTGTAGGCGTAACAGAGGTAAGGAGCTTACCCTGCTGTGTATATCCTGTAGCAGTGGGTAACTCGTCACTACCCATCTGAGAATAGTTAGTAGTCGCTGCACCAAACGTACCACTGCCTGAAGCAGTAGCTTTGAAAAGCGCCATCTTAAACGTGGTGCTACCTGCGGTGAAATCGTGTAAACCCTTCATCAACTCAACTTTGAACGATGTGGGCATTGCGGTTGTGATTGTAATTGCCATGTTAGACCTCTAGTAGTTTCACTAATTCTGGATGCCCCGCATCCCGAAAACGGTTGGTTAATGTGGTGTTGTGAGAAGCCACTGCCTGACGTAAGTAGTTAAGCATTACACCTCTGATGTCATCTCTAAATGCTTCTGCTTGCGCCTGTATTACAGGGTGTGAGTTATTCCCGATGGAAATAACTTCGTTTATCGCATGTTCAGCCAGCTCTTCGGGGGTAAATCCGCGCCCTGAAACTGCTGAAGTTGTTGCTATTCCTACTTCTACTCCACCTATTGTTGAAATCATGGTCCCGGCGACTCCGATTTAAGCGGTACTCTAATAATACCGTCCCTATACTCGTCTCTTCTACGACGACCCTGTTGTTCAATACCCAGTCCCTGTATAGCTTGAGAATAACTGTTTTCAAAAAACTGCATCATTTCAGTAGGGCCTTTGGTATAACTATACGCTTGAATTAGACAAGCATAAAGTAATACCTCAGGGGCATTAGTGCTAATCCATGTAGTAGTATTAGTGGAGGATAGTTGTGTTGGCCTGTAAATATAACCAATCTGCATAGTAATATCTGCATTGGGTGTAGGCGCTAAATAAAACGTATTTTGATCCCAAACAGAATAATACTTGGGTACGCCTTGTACCGTATAATCCGGCCAATATTCTTTCATAAACGATGTGTCCCTAAACTCTAAAAAGTTTTGAACATTGTTTATTGTCGTCATTAAGTAACGGTGCGTAAGAATGGTGCTAGGCGCTGTAAGAAACCTATTTCCTTGAGTAGACGTGCCTGTGGACTCTAACCTAAAAACATCGAGATCAATGTCTCTAAGAATTCGATTCTCCGCCATAGTGATAAACGTATTAATAACGGCATCGGTAAATACATTACTATCCACTTCAGTGTAGTTTCGTATGTTTGTAACTAACTCATCGTATGTCATTTAATTCACCAAACCTATGGCGTATTGGCCTGTCCGCCCATACCTGAATGATTTGTACAGTAATAATAAAGCGTAGGGGCACCTGTCGCTACCACTATCTGTGTGTAGGCTCCTGTATTACCCGGCACACCGTCTGTAGTGACGCCTGTTGTATACTCTGTCCCACCGGAATGCGTTCCATCCGAAGTTGTAGAAAAACGTAAGGGGTGTCCGCCATTAGTTCCTGCGGATTGATCGAACTTATAAGTAGACCCTTCGTTCAATGTTAGTGTTGGTTGCTGAATGCCGTCCACATAATATTTATTGCCTGAACCGGGATTAGCTACAGTAACGGTTAAAGTTGTAACCGTAGGAAGAATTATTGTCACTGCCCCAACTGAGCCCACGCCTTCTACAGGCCGTTGAGTCGGGAAAGGTTGCATGTTTGTAGTGCCAGAAGTGTAGTTAGCACTTCCTATACTGTTAAACGCTGAATCGCCCGGCAAACCTACAAATGCTACTACAGGCTCTAACCTATCGGTTCTAGGGTCTCGAAGAGCTATTGCGTCACCCCTATAATTTAAAGGCTCTATCTGTGGTGACTTAGGCTCGTAGTCTTCAGGGCAGACCATAAAACCTTTCCAGTTTTTTCGTAAGGTTTTATAGGGAAACTGAAATCCGCAATAATCACATATTGCAACCGCGAATTTACCGTTTGCATAAGCCATTTAGCCCACACTTGGGACAAAGTGAACACTGGCTGTGTCCCTGTCCTCCTTTGCTGCGCGTAAGAAATCTTCTTCGTAAATAGCTTTTAATCCGGTAGTTCTATCTGGGGCATACTTTAAAGAGATCATGTAAGCCAAACCAGAGGCTAAACACGGCAAAAACCTAAAATTAACATCGGTTGTGTTTGTGTATGCACCCGCGTCCTGCATTCTTCTAATTCGGTAGTAAACCAACGTGTAAGATTTGTCTGCGGCAGGCCACAAGAAAATAGTAGGTGTGATTGTTCGTTGGACGTAATACTGCGTAGGTCTTGCTTCAGTAAGCTTATTGGGTACGTTTAGGTACTCAGATCGACTAATTCGATCAATGCTTACATCCTGCTGTTGTCCGCCAACTGTATCTCTGATTACAGCAGATAACACGTTAACCGTGTCTGCGCCCGGCGCTACTTCCGTAGTCCCTTTAACTAAAGCCGCTGTTGCCTGCTCAATAGTCCAAAGGTTTAATCCACGATTAGCCCAATCTAAAAACAACAGGTTTAGAGAACGTGTTGCAGAAGTAAGCTGATAACCTGAAGTCATCTGCATTCCACACCGTTCAAAAGCTTCCTCTACAATCTCATCTATCGCAAGATTGAAGTCTGTTGTTCCTGAAGTAGCCATTAACTACACATTCCGCCTTTGCGATACTTTTTAATCGCACCACCCATTCTTTTCTTTTTAACACCACGGCCCATAAGAACATCGGCTTTAGAAACCTTGCCATCCTTATTTAGATCAGGAAAACTTTTGCCTACAGAGCCACCCTTGTTGTACATGGGAACACCCGTAGTCATGCTTTTAGTTTTAAGCACTTTATTTCTAGGACCACTCCTTACTGCTCCGCCACCTCTGGTAGCCATACCCATTCCACGTCCAGCCATAATAATTACCTCACTTTTCTGTGACTTTTTACTTTCGACGCTACCTTTTTAGGTTGGCTCGAAAACTGTTTTCCTTTTGCTGTGTCCGCTCTTTTCTTACGGGTTGTTGCAGCGTATTCTTTATTACTCATGGACTTAATCGCACTTGACGGAAGATACCTTTCCCCTGTCGCTTTAGATCCCTGAGTGGAAGGCTTACCGCTTTTAGTACGCCATTCCTGCTTAGTCCAAGACTGAAGGGACTTTTGAGGCTTTTTAAGCGCCATTAGTCTCTATATCCTCCACCTTTTGCCTTATATTCTTTGGCTAACATCTGGGCTTTTCTACCGGACCACTGGCCCGATGAACCGCCTTTACTGCCGGCTTTGATTTTATTAAATAAGTTTTTACGCATAGTAGGCTTTGTATAGTTACCTGCACTATTAACAGTGGACTTCACTGAACCGCCCGTCGCTTTTTTTACAGGTTTCTTTACAACTTTTCTTTTTGCTGGTGCTTTTTTTACCATTTTTTACAGCTCCAGTACCTTGCGCTAAATTTATCTTTAGCTGTGTCGCAATTATGGCGCGCCCTAAAACTTGCACGCCTCTTAGGGTTTGACTTTTTAATAGTCATATTCGGATCACCGAACCTAACCAGCTTTACGTCGTCGCCCTTTTTAGCTAATACTGCAAACTTTTTACTTCCGCCGGAAGTCCGTTTAGGTTTGTTATACCCTGAAAAAGACTCCCCGCGATAAGTAATACGGCCCGATGGGGTTCGCTTTACAGCCTTAGTAGACGCCATTAAGCCGCCACTCCTCCCGCAAACAATACTGTGACCGCTAATACTTCAGCATCAGCAAGATCAATGAAGACACCAGAACTAAAAAGTATTCCCTCATCAGGAATAGTAATTTCCTGTGCGCCTGCCACTGCGGGTGTATTTATAGTTATCTGAGCAGTGCCTGAACCAGAGCTTCCGTCTTTTAAAGAAAAGCTCGATGCAGTTGCTGTATTAACAAAATAAATACCGTAAACCCTACAACGGCCACTTACGCCGGCTGTAGAGCTTGTTTTGGTAACTGCCGATATATTACTTGCACTCATAAGTTACTCCTATTAAGTGAGAAACTTAGGAAAGGTTATTGTTTTGAAGATACATAACCGTAACTGTTGCCACACCTGTTGTGCCGTCACCATTAGCTCCGGTGAAGTCAGCTAACACCTCTAAGTCAGTAGTTCCAACGTTAGTAGCTTCTGTATCTAGCGTTCCGTGTGTAGTGCCAACGGCTTTGGTGTTTACAGTAGCTAAGAAAGCATCTGCATCAGCAGCAGTTCCGACTGAGATAGTAGCCGCTCCACCGTCATTTCCTGCCGTAGTAACGTTTAAAATCACATCAATAATTTGAGAATTAGCAGGTACTATTGCCATTCTTTGGTTAAGTTGGCTTGCGCCTGTAATGTTTGGTACAGCAGATTGACCCATTACGGCAAAGCCTATGTTAGCTACGTTAGTGCCAACCGTAGTGCCTATGGTGTCTTTAATAGTTCCGGCCTTAATAGGACCTGAAAAGGTAGTTGTAGCCATTAGGATAACCTCACATGCGAGTTAATTTGGGGCGTATCTGTCTACATGTCGTCAGCCGGGACTGTCAGATACACCGAATGACCCCGGTATCATTTAATTATATAGCACTTATTAGCGTATTGCACAAATAAAAAAAGGGAGCCGAAGCCCCCTTTTTCGTACCAAGGTTTTCCTTACGGAGTACCCGGCGATCCAAATATGCCACGTGGATCACTAAAGCCAAAGCTATAGCGCTCACGAGCCTTATATCGGACATTACCTGTGTTGAACTCTCCTTCAAAACCAGTTGAAAGAGCAACACGGTTAAACATCTTCATGCCGTTTGGTGCGTCAGTAATGACAAACCATGCGTCAGGGTCAGTTAAGTAATGGTTTACAGAGTAACCCTGTGGAACCATGCCCATGTTACGGATGGCGTTAATGTCGTTATCTGCTGTACCTACGCGCAGAGTTGACTTCATTATACGGTCCGCAGTGAACTGTAGCTCTTTAGGGATAATTAGCTTGTTGCCTTGAACAGCAATCTTCAACCCGCGCTCATCAGTGAAGGCAGCGATGTCAATTAGTGCTTGCTCAAGAGAAGCTTCTGTAAGATCCGCCGATACAGTTAACTCGTTCTTGAGATCAGGACCAGTTAGTGTAGGGTGATCTAATGCACATAGAGGCTTTCCGTCACCACCAAGCGATGTAGTGAACGCGCCATTAAGAATAGCGGCTCCTTTGATCTGCTTAGTAGTAGCCATAGACCGAGCTAGTGCTTTAGTGTAACGCGCAGATAACTTGTCATACAGGTTATCTTCAATTGCTTCCTCTGTAAGAGAGAAAGCCAACGCCACAGTTTCGTTAGTGTAACGCGCTGTGTAGACTTCTTGTGCCTGATCGTATGCAACGCCAGAACCTTCAGCCTTAACAGGTGCTTCACCAAAACCAGATAGCATCACTTCTTCCTCAAAAGCGCGGTCCGAAGACTCTACTTCGTAGATTTCAGTGTGCTCACTGTCATACGAGTTGTACTCAAGACCAAACAAAGCGTTTAGACCCGGCTCCAACTCCTTTACTAATTGGGCTCTTGATATAGCCATGATCTATTCTCCTTATTGTCCTGCTACGCCAGCACTGCCGTAGAGATGCTCGTTAATTTTAACCACGACCACAGCATTCGCACCAACAGCGTTGTTGGGTACGTCCCAAAGACCAATGATCTTCAAGTTAAGTGCAGCAGTTGTAGCGATTGTGCTTGTGTCCAGCTCATTAGCAGACATGCCGTTTGCAGTGCTTCCCGTGCCTACTACGATGTCTGCGTTCTTGCCGTAGTTAGCTACAGCAGAAGTGCCATCGTTCTGGATGATGAACATCTGGCTAGGATCGTCAAGTACGTCTGCAACGATCTTACCCTGAGTGATGTTTATGCTACCCGGATAGTAGTTAGAAAAAGTAGGCTTCTGCGTTGTAGGGTCATTGTAGAAACAACCGTTAAACACGCCTACTGCCGCTGTATGCGACGACGGGTCAAATTGTAAAATGTAACCATCTTTCAAAGTAACTAGGTCACCTTGGAAGATAGCTCCTGATTGATTGTCCGCAATCTCGTAACCGTACTGCTTCTGGGCTCCAGTACCAGCTAAGTTACCAAGCGGACGTAGCCCAAAGGCTTTATCTCTATTAGCCATGATTTATGTCCTTTATATTAAGTTATTCGGAACCCGAACGTGGGCCTCCGAGGCTTACTTTGGACTGCCTTTCTGGCGCATTGATTTTCATAGACGAATTAACATTCGTCTTCAACAGGTCATTATCAGCAGCTCTGATTTGGTCATGGGTCCTAGAAGAATAATACTCTTGTCGCTCCTCTGCCGTTTCTTCAGGTATTCTCGCTAACAGCAAACCACCTACACCGATTACACCGGCATGTTTACCATCATCTTGAACACCTGAATCAAAATCAGGATATTCATCCGCACGTACCAGCTCATACCCCTCACGGAGTTTAGCTGAAACATTAGCGCGATCATCTGCGCCACCTGACTCGACTCTAATCCACCGATGCTTATAGCCCGGAGGAGGTTCTGGAGCGTCTAGTCGTGAAGGAGGAGCCCAAGCTTTACGGCGCACTGTCTTTTCCCGCGTTTCCGTGGTTCGATCATTGCGTTTCAACTTTGGTACTTTAGTAGCTTCGGTCATTTTTACTGCTCCTTAACGTATTTGGCATATTCTTCAAGTGGAACCCCTAATTTTTTTGCTATCGCAACTTGACTTGGGGTCAACCTAACAGTGCGGCGTGCTGTATTGTTTACCCCCGAAGAGCGGGTTGCAGGAGCTACCGTCTGCACGGGTCGGCTAGTCCTGTTGTTTTTGGGCGTAGGCGCTTCCTGAAACTCATTAGGAAATATGTCGCGTATCCTACGATTTATCTCATCATAATACTCGTCTGTGTTTGGGTCAAACCCTTCTTTTTGTATTAAATCCACATGAATACCACGTACAGCATGCGTCATCACTGTGTTTGTGCCAAACCACTCGTTCTCTTCTGCCCAAGCTTCTGCCTTAGGGTCCGATTGAGGGGGAGGTGGTGGCGGAGCTTGTTGCGGTTGTGGTGCGGGTTGTGCAGCCTGAGCCGGTTGCGCTTCCCTTAAAGAAGTGGTCTGTTTAATTCTGTCCTGTTCCATGAGAACACTGGTCAAGCGTTGCTGCGCCTCGGTCTCAGTGTCTATGTCCCCCTCTTCACGGGCTTTCTTTATGACTTGCTTCAGAGCTACCACGTGAGACTCAGTACGTCCCTGTGCCTCTTGTAGTCGGTCTGCGTCACTCTTTTCATATTTTTCTTGAAGCGTCTCATTTTGCTGCTGTACGTTTTTAGCAAACTCTAACGCCGCCTCTTCTCTACGCTGTGTTTCACGTAGTCTAGCGGTCAGCTTATCAATCCGCTTTTTAACCTTGTCAGAGTAGTTCTCTAGTTCTTCCGTTTCTTTTTTAGCAACAGGTTTTTCTTCGGCTACCTCTTCTACCACGGGCGGTTCTTTTTCATCCGCCAGTTTGGCTTCGGACCCGTCTTCATTCATTTCAACGGTGGTTTCTTTTTCTTCTTCACCGATGTCAAATTCCATCTCTTGATTCATTGGTTCTGTTTGTCCCATAATTACGTCCCCCTCACATGTGTAAGATATCTTCAGGGTCGTTAACGAGCCCTAAGATTTCATCATCATTTAACAAACGAATCTCACCACCATCAATCTGAATCCGAGATCCCGCATACTTACCAAAGATTACCCAATCTCCCTCACCGCACCAAGGACCGTTGGGAAACTTAGACTCATCAGCGTAAGCTAAATCACCTACCTTGAGGACATAACCTACGTTCGTAGCCAACTGAGTCCTCTGTTGAGTCTCTTTAGCTAAGACAATGCCGCCCTTAGTTGTTTCAGCACCGCGATAAGGCAAGATAGCCATTCGCCAACCCGTGGGTCTGGGGATCAAATCAAGAATAGACGCTGCAAGGCCTTCATTAGCGACTTTGCCGTCTGTGGTATATGCGTCGTTAAGATTTGGTTTAGAAGATTCCGCTTCTTTTGCTTCGGACTCTTCTTTCCATTTCTCTTCGAGAGGGGTTAACTTCTCTGCTTCCATGTGTGCCTCTTCTGGTGGTTAAAAATCTTCGGAGTGTTTATCCAACTTATCTCGGATAATTTGATCCACAAGCTTTATGCCTTCCAGACGGCCCATCAGAAAACGATAGCGTTCCATGTCAGTCACTGTTCCGTTGAGGACAATGGCTTCGGAATCTTGCTGCAGTTTTCGTACTTCTTTCAATACGCTTTCAGCGAATTCAAGCATGGTCGTTTTTCCATGAAAGCAGACGGTAAAATAGCCCCGTCTGGAGGCTTGTGTTTAATATATCTTTACTGGCTTATTGCCATCTCGTTTTTTAACTATTCTAGCAGGTTTTTTACCTGTGCGACTACTGGAAGCCTTAATCGAACCTCCTTTTGCCGCTTTTTTTACTTTTTTACTCTTTCCTGCCTTACTCAAAGCAATTGCAATGGCTTGCTTCTTTGGTTTCCCCGCGCCCATCTCTGTCTTTATATTGCTTGAAATGGTCTTTTGACTAGAGCCACGTTTCAAAGGCATCTTATGTTCCCCACTGGGATCGTGCTTTCTTTTGCGCCGCTTTGCTTAAATCGCCAAAGTGATAAAGCTTTTTACTTTGCTTTGTCATGGTTTTTCCCGTCATCACCGTGCCATCGGGGTGCTTATGTGTTCCACCCTTGTGGATTTTGCCATCACGAGAATAATGATTTACGCCTGCTGCCATTGTAAGCACTCCCTAACAAAGATAAGTAGGGCCACAGCCTCTTTTAGCTAAACCGCAACCACGAGCCTGTACGGTATTCATTTTTTTCTTGCCTGTCATGCCTTTGCTTTCGTTTCTGCGTGAACGATAAGACTGGGACTTAGTGCTTTCTTTGCCGTCTATGTTCCCTAAACGCTCATCAAGCCTGTCTGCCTTAGTCTGCTTTTTAACGTCTCCGCCTTTAGCCATGCGATTCATTTTGCGCTTTTCAAATGCTTTCTCTCGATCAACTCGACCGTACTCTTCACGGGCATTTCTGCCTTTTGCGCCTTTTGCATAGGTCTTAGGTGCAATGCGATAAATCTCATCATCTAAGTTTCGTAATACTCTTTTGTCACGAGCCATTGAACCGGGCATATTCTACCTCCTAAAGTTTACTGGGTGCGTAAATACGTTCTCTTGCTACATCTGCACGCAACTTAGCAATGTCTTGCTGTGATTCAATGCGTGCTTCATTGCCTGCTGCGTTCTGAGCTATTCTAGCCTGATCCACCTTTATACCTTCTTGCTTCAGTGCAATGTCGGCCTGATCTTTAGCCGCTTTTTGCTGCAACTCTTGGGCTTTTAGCATGACCACTGGATCTTGTCCACCTTCACCGGACAACTCACCCTGCATTCCTTTCATTTCCATCATGTATTCCGAAACTTTGATGGAAATCATTGCCTCACGTTGTAGATCAGAGATTATATTATCAGGATCATTACCATACTGCTCAAACAAGGTCGCTTCGGTGTCTTCCTCGGCTTTCAGGCGGATATGTTGCAGGATATGCTTCTGTAATTCTGCAGCGGCTAACGGATTAGCCTGAATTAACGGTGACATACCCATAATCAAGTGCGCGGCAATGTGAGCATCGTGCTGTTGCCCTGCAAAAGCCTTCAGTTCCTTGCCATCCGCTGCTTCCATGTTCTCACTAGCAGGGTCTTTAGGCATTTGATTGGTCTGAACCTTCAATATGCCGTCAATATCTCGCACATTCAGTGCCTGATACACACGATAATACGCTTCGTACATGTTGTGCATCTGTGGCGCGCTTTGTGCCAACTGTAATTGAGTCTGTGCCAACGTAATTCGCTGTGCAGCAGAGAAAATATTGGGGTCTGCGATAGGTAATATAGCGACCATATGGTCAAAGTCGCATTTTTTAATACATCGAGACGCACCGGGCACGTCATACGGGTACTCATCCGGTAAGTATTCACCAAATCCACGCGCTAACATCTCAAATTCTTGTGTTTGAGCGTAATACAGGCGTTTATGGATGGCCGACATGACCATCGAACCCCTTTCAAGCAAGGCAATCGTCGTTCCTACTGCCGCCTGCTGGTTTCCATCGCCCACTTGCATGTCTGCAATGCTTGCTAGACGCTTTCCGGCGTCCACGGCAAAGCCCATCAAGGTATAAAGTGTCTGAGAGGGCTCTTTGTAGGGTAAAGGCATCAGTGAGGCCGTCAATTCTGCGCCACCTGCGTCAATATCCCGCCACTCGCCCGGTTGTATCGGATTGTCATCATCCGCTATTCGCGCGCCTTTCGCCTTAAATCCAGCCGGTAAATTAGATAGCGTTCCAGCGTCAAGAAGTTGACGCAATGCCGCCGTCGCTGTCTTAGAGAGACCACCAATGAGGTGAACAAACCCTAATCCATAAGCGCCGGGACCTTCTACCAACACATAATGCACAAAATATTCGCGTCTTTTCTTGAGTTCATCGTCTTCTAGCCAATTCCTACGGATTCCAACGACCTTGCCACTTGCCTCGTCCAAGGTAACGACATAAGGAACCTTGATTCCTGTCGGCTCGTTGTTTTCATCAAGGTCCTCAAACCCTGATAAATCTAAATCGACCTGAAACTCTAATAAAAAGACTTCCTCAGGCTCTCCGCTTTGCGAAATGCCTACAGTTTGATTGATAGCATCCTTGATCTGATTGCCGCCCGTGGGGTCATTCTGTGGGTCTAGTGGGGTATCAATGTACTCACCGGCAAATACTCGCTTGGCAAATTCATTCGTGTCCATCGCAATACGTTGAGTAATACGTGGGCATTCAGAAATAACACTGGACCCGTTGTAAGGAATATACAGATCATCAGGTAAGACTAAGCGGCTGACCATTCGGCCAAGCTGCTCGTCATAGTAAACTTTTTTAAATGTAGAACCACCGTAGCCCGTATAGAACAAGAGCTGATCAAACTCTGGCGTGTATTCTTTCATCACCGAGGTAATCTGATAATTCATAAAATCCTGCACGCGCGAAGCCTGTTGGATCTTATCTAATGTTTCTTTGCCTAAGGTTTGAGTCCTGACAGGACCGCCGGCAGGCATGAGTTCTTTAAATGCTTGTGCTTGAAACTGAACAATAGACTCTGTCAGCATAGGATGCACCGCGCCTGCGGCTCCTCGGAACGGCTGCGTCCTGTCCTCTATCTTCAAGCCTAATAGCTCAAGGCCTTTAGAGTACATTTCCTCCCACTCGCCACGAGAGGACCTGTCTGCTTCAAACAAGGCCAATAGGTCAGAGGAGATAAGCGACATCTCGTTATCATCCATAACCTCGGCAAGGTTACTGTAGAATTCTACGTCATCATCTTGGAGGTCAATCTCTACCGTCGCACTGCCGTCATCTTCAAGGACGATCTCTATATCCGGCTCCATCTCTTCCATGACTTCGATGATGTCCGTTTCGGGAGCTAAATTTACCACTTTTTCTATAGGCATAGTATTGTCCTAAATGTATTTTGGGTCATTGTACACTCGTTCTACTGATCCGCCACGTTTCATCTTTTGGTATCTTACCTGACTGGGTAAGTCCGTACCGTCCGAAGCGTTCAAAGGATCAGGGGCCTCTGATTTTTTATAATACTGTATGCCTTTAGCATACACTCTGTCGCCTACAACAGTAGCTAAGTCTGCACCTTTTACAGCTTGACCTGTATTCATATCAATAAATAAGTGATGTGCTTTAGGGTTAAAGCCTATTTCGACAAAATCTTTACCGTCTAAAAGGACATTCTTATCGGGAACATAATTACCGTCCACAGACATAGCAGGGAACTTATTTTTAGCCTCTGGCACGTCTATGTTTGATATTTTAGCGGCTATTCCTTGTCTACCTTTTTGGTTTACGTTAAACGTAACGTTTTCCACTGTGGCATAAGGAACGTAAGAAAGGGCTTTTCCGTTAAAATTGTTTTTATGAAGTGTTTGAAGTTTATCTAAACCTTTTGGCGCATCAGGGATTTTTGAATTAAGGTTTAAACGTATGCCTACTTTGCTTCCCGCTTCTACAGGCGCATTTATTAAGGCATCTGCTTTTCTTGTGCCTGCGGTAGCTTTAGTAGCAAGGGTTTCGAGAGTCTTTAGATTATCGGGTGTGTAGTTTTTTAGCCGTTGACCACCACTTAGGGTTTCGTCAACGCCGACTTCTAAGGCATTTACGCCCTTTTGTTGGCTAAGGTCTCCGGCCCCATTTCCTTGATTCCCTCCATTATCAGCCTGTGCAATTTTTCCTTTTTTGCTTTGCGTTGCTGGGGGGTCATAGCTGCCTTTGGTTCCTTGATAGATGGCTTCACTTATTCCTCCGTCTACACTTCCTATTTTTTCTGGTTTACGTCGAGCTTCTTCTAGCATCTTAAAGCCTTCGGTAATCGTCTTATCATAATCCATTTCACTTAAATTGTCGATGCTAATTTCTTGCTGCCCACCGATGCCCTTTTGGTTCTCTATTATTTTAATATCCACATTAGGGTTGTCTTTATATTTTTCATGTAATTTTTTAATTGAACCTCGCGCATCACGGTGCATTCTTGCAAACTCTTCTAATGGTACGGGACGTCCTGACTGCATTGCCCTCATCAAAGCCAGAGGTAACGCTTTTAATGGGTCGCGGTCAATATAGACTATTTGAACATCTTTTCCTGACTCTAAGGCTTTTGATATAAGGCCATCGTTTTTAGCAAACTTAGCCAAAGTACCATCAAAAACTAAATCTGCGGCTTCTTCCGCTGCTTTAGATAACCCTGCTGTTTTCCCTGAAGCCGGTCCACCACCTGTAAATATCCATGTGCCCTCTTCACCCATTGTTTCTGCAACGCGCTTATTAAACATGATTTCCGACAAGGCACTTGCTGGTTGATGCACGTTAAAAGCTAAGGTTCTGTCTGCAAGAAAATCAGGACTTAGTTCTCTTACTAGGTCGGTGTTTATTATTTTACCACCGTTAGTTTCCTCTAACTTAGCGTATTGCGCGATAGCTGCATCAGGATCATCCATGATTTGATTGAGAAAACGCATAGCTACAGGGTCACTAGCTACAGAAGGTCTTGTTGCTATTTCTTGCATTGCAGTGATGACTTTATTTGAAAAATCAAAATCAACTCGTGGCGCGTTGACCGCGTCCACTTCATCAAGCATCTTGGCTGAAGGAGTTGTTATCCCTTTTTTAGCCATAGAGACACCCTTGCCAATAGGTAGGACTTCTCCGACCGTTAGTGCGTTAATTAGGGCAAACTGGGTTTCTGGATCAAGCTTGTTATACTGCTCCATTCCATAATCAATCATATCGGGTATTGGACCGAGGTTATCCTTGTTCTTTTTGTATGCGCTTACCCCCGATTGCACTACTTCGCCTATCTTACCCATAGCGTATTCGTTAAGTGCCTGACCTTTCTCGGTTCTAGGTTCGTAATTTAAGGCTTCGTTATAGGCGGCTTTATTTGCAGCCATTTCTTCGACAGTGTTATCCGTGAACGCTTGCTCACCCAGTGATATTGCTGATGCAGCAATCGGACCAAAGGCCCCAGAGAAAGTGTCTGCCGTAACATCCACCAGTGCTTTTAGGTCCGCAGACGCAGAACCGCCGTCCGCGAACCCTTTAGGCTTTTTTACAGGGCCGCCCTCCGCATAAAGCCGATTAAATCCTGTATTAGCTGAAAGAGGGGTTGTGTAAACAGGTTGCGAACCGTAGTCCTTGTCCTCTTCCCTATCGTCAAAACCATAAAAAGGCGTAGGAGGCAGGGCTCTAGTTCCCGCCGCCATCTCTCTCGCTGCCCTGTTTTGTAGGTCCTGCTGTCTCATCAAAGCATTCAACTGAGAGCGGGACATACTGCCGTAACTCCCTGCCAACTGATTAAATGCGTCAGCATCAAACGGGGTTGACGCTTGATCAGGGAACATACCCGACCGCTTTAATCGTTCAAACTCCTGCGCGGCACGGCCCTGCTGAAACCGACCTAACTGTTCTGTGCCGATTAACGACCTTGGACGGCTAGTGACCGAGGGGGGCGTAAAGCTAAACCCTGATCCGGTGGCCGAGAGCAGTTTAGCCGCCGGCGTATAGTCAAATCCTGTGAGCTGTTGCTGTCCGCCTACATCCTCAATGACCTCGGTCCGTGGCGCACTGGCTCTGAAAGCCTCATCCAAGGCGGGTTGTCCTGCGGCGTAAATGCCTCCTGTGTCAGGCATCATGGGAAAAGGATTAGGTGCAGGGGTAGCGGGTCCCGCAGGGAAAGGGTCTATTCCACCTACAATAGGTGCGGTTACTGGTGTCTTTGGTGTAACAGGTTTAGCGGCTGGCGTAGTCTGATACAGGATATTAGGGTCTACGCCGGCGGCAACTATGTCCGCGTAGCTAAGTCCACGGTCCGTGGCGATCTTCTGCATGTCCAACCGCTCGGCAGCGTCGATAGCACCGTCATCCATAATCTTGTCATAATAAGTCTGAACATCCGCCGCCATTGGGGCAGTAGCCGCTGGACCGCTGTAAGCAGGGGTTTCAGCCGGAGCAGTGAAAATCATATCAATAGTGCTCTGCTTAACACCCGCGTCCAACGCATCCTGTACACTAATGCCGGATTCTATAATGGCATTGTAGGCGGTTTCAGGTGTCCAAGAGCTGGGATTGGCTAAATACGCTGCCTCTTGCTCAAGCAGGGTTTTATTTCGCTCTTCGTTAACGTCCCCGCCTTCGTTCATTCTTATAGGGAGTGCGCCAAGCATTTCCCGTGCTGATCTATTATCCATAAAGGACCCCTTCAAACGGGTTAAATTATCTTGACATTCTAGGCCTAATAATACTCAGGAACAAGCCCCTCGTTTCGAGGCTCTTCCGGCTCATCAGAGTACAGAGAGATAAAGTTCCCCGCGCGGAATCGCATCAGAGCCTGCGTTGTACTATCCACTTGGTCGTCATTGTCCCCATTAGGAAACGCTGCACACTCCTCAATCAGATCCTGTGCCCACGTCTCATCAGGGGCCCAGACCATACCCGCCTCTAAAATCGGGGCTACGGCATGTGCTCGTGAAATCTTATCCTGACCGGCACGCCGACCGCCGGGTGAATACATGGTCACCGGAATACCCATACGCCGGAGTTCCTGCTGTAGCGTGATCCCTGTCGCTTTGGCCTCGATCAATACATTATCCGGCTGCCAATACTTATACTGGTCCATTGCCTCACGCTTGAGGTCTGGAAAGTCCCATCGACCCTTTCTCACGTCCATTAACAACAGATTCGGGCCCGAATCCTCATCAGGAAAGAACACGCCCCACGTCGTGATTACAGAGTAATCCGCCGTCTCCTTCTTGGAATACGCCGTGTCATACGACTGAATGATGTACTCTACGCCGGGCAAATGTTCATGCTCCCACTCTCGCCACCATTCTCGCTTTAGTATCGCACCCTCGTCAGAAGTCGGTCTCTGCTGGTACATCGCGTTCCATTTCTGCACCGACATAGACGCTCGGACCGCGCGGAGTTCCTCAAGTTGCCAGAAACTCGGCCAAAGGGCACGCTCGTTCTCCTCGCCCTCATCAAAAACCGCAGGAAACTCTATCACCTCCCACTGGTCCGCGCTGAGATTGCTTTGGGACTTTAACAACCGCGCCGTAAGATCCTTGGTCCCCCAACGAGTCATCACGATTACGATAGCCCCGCCGGGCTGTAGTCTGGTCCGTGGTCCAGAGGTATACCATTCCCACGCATTGTCCAAGGCAAGCATAGACTGCGCGTCCTGCTCCGAGTGAGGATCGTCAATGATCAGCATATCCGCACCACGGCCCGTCATTGCTCCACCAACGCCCACGGCAAAATACTCACCACCCGCGTCAGTGTCCCACCTTCCGGCGGCTTTACTATCAGCCTTCAAGGAAACCTTAGGAAAGACCTCCGTATAACGGTCCATGTCCATCAAGTTACGTACCTTACGACCAAACCTCACGGCTAACTCGCCGGTGTGAGTGGCCTGAATGATCTTGGTCGTTGGACGACGGCCCATGAGATAGGCCGGAAGCAGGTAGGATGCAAACTCAGATTTGGTGTGTCGAGGTGGCATGTTCACAATCAAGCGTTTTAGCGTGCCGTCGGCTATGCGGTCAAAGGCTTTAGCCATAATCTCGTGGTGGCTACTGATTATCGCTTCAGGCCACACGTACCGCGAGAAACCAATGAAGTTTTGCTGTGCGTTTTCTTGCCCTTCAAGAAGCGCGAGTCGAAGCTCTAGTTTTAACCGCTCCGCCTCAACGTCTTCAATGCGATTAGCTATCTGCATAAAAATCCGTTTTCAAAAAAATTGCGAAAAATTTTTTGGGGTTTTGATTTTCTAACAAAGGGGGGTGGGTTGCAAGGTGGTTTCACGTGAAACAGAAAGCCATTTTCGTTTTAGCCAAAACTAATTGTATGAAATCTGGCTAAAGCCCCCGACCCTGAGAGGGTGGGGCTCTATGTGAGAATGATTCTCATTTAGGCGTTATTTTAGGGCCCAAATACCCAAAAGGGACCCGCCCCCGATGGCCCGTGAGCCTTGGTCCAAGCTAAGTGTTTGATTTGTCTAGGCTTTAGGTCAAATCGCTATTTCCGGTAATAAGTATTACCGGAAATAGTGAACGATTCTCATTCGCGAATGAGCCTCGGATAACGTATATCCCCATATACGTTTGAGCTTGGAGCCTGCGTCAATCCAAGCTTAGTTTATTTTTTCTGAGTCTTTTCAGACGTAGATTTTATCGAGAGCCCGTATCTCTTAATCCACGTGGCTTGCGTCTTCATGTACGTTTAAGCGACTAATAACTGGCGTAACACGGCCCAGTCAACAGCGTTCAGAGGCCACACAGCTAACGCCTGCGTGCTTAATCCATCGATAGCAAGGGCTTGGGATTGCCTCCCGTGATAGAGCAGGAGGCGCTTCTCTGAAGCTTTGAGCGTGCCTTTGGGATGCCACTCAATCAGTATGTACGTCGGCAGTCTCAGGCTGGCGTGCTTCATCGCGAAGGCTATCTGGTGAGGGGACAGCCTGACCTTGCGTCCGCTCTTCACTACCTTCAGCTCCACCATCACGTACTTCGGCGACAGTGCTATCAGACAATCCGGTATTCCCAGATTGATCCGATTCTCCAACCGGACTATCACTGAGTTCGGTAGATTCTTTTTGAGCCTGTCGTGTAGCTGGCCTTCGGGACCTTTCGCCATTTTTCATCGCCTCCAGCATGCTCGTTGGTTCTTCGATCTGTTCAGGAGTTATGTCAAGTATCTCGGTAGGTGGTGGACCGCCGTACATTGCTTTGATTTCTTCAAGCTTGCGCTTCACGTCTTCCTTGCTCATCGAATCAATAGTGCCGTGCCTGATCTCTTTACGGTCGATGTAGATTGTACCCAGAGCCTGTCCTCGTCGGAACTCGGCGGCAACAGCAGCAGAGAAGTTCTTAGCCTCCAAAGCTTGGTTACGGATAATCAACAGGTCCTGCATGTGCCGCTCATAACTGGTCCCGTATTTCTCGGCCAGCTCATGCCGATACTCTTGGATTGCTGCTACAACGTGCGGGTTCTTTTTGGGATCCGTCAAGATAGAAGCAACCGACGCTGCGCCCTTCTCAGCATAGCCAGCATTGATCGCCGCCTCTCGGAGCGACAGAGGCTTCCCCTCCTCTTGACAGAGTTCTTTTATAAACAGCCATTGCTGTGGGGTAACTACTCGCTTTTGTTTTGCCAAGGGCTCGACCTCGGCGTTGTTAACCTTTTCCATGAGTTTCCTTCGATGGGTCTTCTTAACAGGTACAGCATTGAAGATGTCTTTTTTAGCCACTAAGCAGTCCTCCGACAGATCCAGCCTTCAAGAGTATCAGAAGGACGCACCGTAAAATACCGGCCAGCGTAAGACGGGCTCCGGTAGAAGGTGAGAAGAGCACTGCGAACTTTGCAGGCCTCTGCGGGGCTGGACACTCGAAAATAATCGTTCTCAGCCATATTTTTAAATGGATAGCTGCGTTGACCTTTCAGGCCGCCGGCAGGGCGAACAAAATGTTCTCTCGGAGCTATTCCAGTGCTAGGACAGGGCCTGTCTTTTTTCTTCGGCATTTGAACACAATAACACATTTCTATAGATATGTATTTTGAAAAAAAAAAAAAATAAAACCAAAAACTCGCCCGCGCGCGACTTATAGGATTCTTGACAATCATTACGTCATTACGTCTGTAAAAAATAGACGTAATGGTAAACGTAAGGCTACAGTCCACGTATTTAAAGGACCGTTACGTCAAATACGTCTGTAGGTATGTATTCGATACACTTGTTAAATTCACTTTTGTTTTTCAAAATACATATCTATAGAGCAAAACGCCTAAAAATGACCCTTGGCCCGTGGTCCGTGACACTCCAAACCCCGTACTATAAGGGCCTCACAGCCATACGCCTACCATTTCACAGACGTAATGGCCCGTGGTCCATGAATCACGTAAAACCGCCACAGGCCGCGTATTTGTTGGCCTTACGTCACCCTTACACTACCATTACGCCTCGCTACGGCAAAACGCCGTTTTTGGCCCTTTTTTAACGGTGCTGTAATTTGCTGTAATGTAAAAATAAATGACTTCTACTAGTAAAAAGTAGTTGACACCTGTAATCCTATGCCTGACAATGTAGTCACTAATCAAGACTAACCCAGAAAGGAGACAGCAAATGGCACTACGAAACATTGTGGAAGAAAACGCAAAGTACACAGTCTACGAGGGCAAAAACATCCTTGAAGGCTACAAGCCAAACGATCAATTGTGCGTAAACGGGTCTTACTACACTTTCTGTGATGTGTTCAGCTTTGCGTTAGAATCGGGCAACTGTCCGCTCGAAGGGCTTAAAAGAGCAGAAGGGCATGGTCACAAGGTCTACTGGTTAAATCAAAACTGCGTAGCTTTGTCATCTAGTAAGACTAAAGAGAAAAAGCCTGCCTTCTCAGTCTCTGTCGGCGATAAGATTAAATACGCAGGCAAGATATTTAAGGTAGAAGAAGAACCTAACGATAATCTGGCACTGATCGAAGTCTAACCTAACCGGCCCCTTCGGGGGCCAATACCATACAGGAGAATGACATGATAAACGAATTAGAATTAAACCATGAGGACAGGCAGGCTAAGTTAGCTTTGGACCTGATGCAACAACAGTTCCAAGAGTTCATAGAAATGAAGCAGGAGGGATTAATCCCAGAGGCTAAAACCTTTGAACAATGGACAGGTAAATCACAATAAGGAGACGGGTATGATCTGGGAAAAAGTTATTGTTGATTGGTGTGATGAATACAAATGTTGGACTGTTGGCACATACGATAATGATGGTAATCGTGAGCATTTTTCAGAGCAACACCTTAGAGAATGGGCTATTGATGATGCTAAGATTTTAGCTTTTGAGAACCAAGTTGGACCGCAGAGGGCTCCTAAAGTAGAGGTCTACACCAAAGCAAATAAGCTCCTCAAAACTATTTGCGATTGGTAGTAAAAAGTAGTTGACGGTAGTATATAACCTATGGCACTATCTCTACATCGGATTGGCCGACACTAGAAAGGAGAAAGATATGACAGACCTACGAGAATGGACAGTTGAAAAGAATAACCGTAACCGACCCGCTAAAAATAAAGGGTTTGAAGTCGTCAAGTTTATAACTGACGGGGAATATCGAGCAGACAGAGATTACAAAGACTACAAGAATTCTGAATATAAAGAATCCGAAAAGCTTTTCAATACCCTTGAAAAGGGTGTGCAAATAGTGATTGTGAAATGTGCGCACTCGGACATCAAGCATCACTTTTTTGCTTTCGGATCAAATGCTGATATCAATCGTCCACTATATCGACAGGCAGGCAAGCATACAGTCCGAGAAGGTTCTATGTTTAAAAAGTTTGCCATCGAAGATGGACTTATGACAGAGACAGATACCCATTACTACGATGTCTGGCATGACTGGCAAACGTCTGGTCATGGTTGGACTGACCCAGAGCAAATCGCGATAGATGAGGTTAAGAAATACCGAAGACAAGAGGCCGCCAAACAGCGACAGGTCGAAGCGGGTGACAACGTGGAGTTCTATGCGAATCAATCATGGAGAGAGGGCATGGTCCTAGCGACTATCGAAAAACGCGCTCTGATCGCTTACAGGATGCCTGCTGGTGCAGTTTACATGGTCTTGATAGACCACAACCCCGACGTACCGCCGGCCAAGCGTGGGCTAGGATATAGAGAATCAGACCCTAGTTCCAGTTACATCAAGGCCCATCGATACGGCCCAGACTACCAGTCGATCTCTGCAAACGCTTTAAAGAAAAATCCAAAGTGGATGGCTGAGGTCCAAAAGTTCGACGGGTTTGAGGACGGCAATGTCGAGCAGGGCCTTCGGTTTTTAGGAGAGGATTTAGAGTAGTAAATAATAGTTGACGGTGGTCTTGTAGTATGAGACCATCTCTCTTGTCGGGTTGGCCGACATCAGAAAGGAGAAAGATATGACAGACCTAGTTAATCAACTTATTCAAGGCTCTCACGACGCTACAGCGTTTGTAGACTACGTAGAGGACTTCTACGGTAAAGACGGGTTATACGACCTCGGAGCAACTCGTGACGATATTAAGGAAGCGTGTCTGATTTACTTGGTTGCTCTAGCGACCCACGGAGAAAACGCAAAGTACACAGTAGGCACTTGGGGAGATGGGGATACCGTTGACCGAGAAAAAGTAAGGCTTGTTTTAGAGAAGGTTTTAAATTGTCGGGAGGAAGGGAAATGAAGACAGTAAAAAATTGGGACGGTAAGCCGGTGGCCGCATATCAAGACGCGGACCTTGCAGAGCTTGATGGCGTTTTTGCGGAGGCTGGCAGGCTTTGGGTCAAAGAGTGGCGTGATCAGGGGTCCGAGGACCGTGGTTCGTGTTGCGGTGGCAAGGGCATTGAGGTGCGACACATCGGCAAGGGCTGCAGGAACTATGGCTGGGTAATGGTGGTTCCTTGTAACTTTGTCCAAGGCAATATGTCGGCGGAGGGTACGGTAGGTCCGGCGATGGAGTATCTTAAAGCACAGGGCGTCGATTGTAAGTACAACGACGGATGGATGGACTAGGAGGAAACATGGCATATTTTGCAGTGAAAGTTAAGGTGACCAGCAGCGTCACGGATCAGAAAGAGACCAAGACCGTCGGTGTAAAAGCCGACGATTTTGATGCCGCCTATGCTCAGTTAGTCAATGAGTTCGGCGCCGATACTACTGTCTTAGAATTTGATGATTGGAGTAGTAAATAATAGTTGACAGTAGTATTTAAAATCGATTACTATCTCTCTTGTCGGATTGGCCGACACCATACAGGAGAAAGATATGACATATAACACTGACATTACCGAGTTGACCGAAACAGTTTTAGGTAAGGCTATTATTGATCGAATTGCTGAAAAAGTTGAAGTTGCGTCGGATCAAATAAAAGATATGATCCTTTCGGATTATAACGGAGAAATGTGTAAGGAGTTTGTTAGAGTTGTTAGGGACGTGATCCAATCACGAGAGGAACTACAGGATTTTGTAGAAACTGAAATGGATTTAGTTAAAGCACTTTAAACCCAGAAAGGAGAAAAGCATGACCCTTGGACCGTTAATAAATGTACTTCACACACCTACCCTGATGGCCTCCGATGAGGCCATTGCGTTAGCATCCCAGTTAAACTCCGATACCTTGGAGGATTGGACCTACCTTGTCGATGCCGACCCTAACACCGGCAAAGCTTGGATCGAGGTCATTGATGAGGACGGCGTATTTATTTCGCACATGTAGTCGAAAGTAGTTGCATGTAGTATTTAAATCATGCAATAATTCAATTGTCGGATTGGCCGACACCATACAGGAGAAAGAAAATGTCAGCTTACTTATGTCATTCCAAAGATTTCGCCCTACTTGCGGCGTATGCCCTTAAGCCTTCAATTTATCCACGTCACTTTTACAATATCTCTGCTAGTGAGAGCATTGACATCAATAAGGCAGAGGATCTTGCTTTGATCCTTGCTCAAGAAAACATCAAGTCGCTAGAGTATCGATACCCTAAGTACGGCCCTGCTGGAGGCATGCTTTGCGGTAGCCTTGAGGAGTTTCTCTCGAAGGTTAAGGACGCGACTAAAGCTCGATACGATTACAACGACCTTGTAACGGTTAAAAAAGTTTTATCTTCCTACAACTACCAAGCCTGTGAGCATCCTGATTATTTCGAGTCCGACGCCTACCACTTAGTGCGAGGACTGAAAGATCAGTTACTCGATGAGTTCGAGGAAAGATACGAGCTTGCACAGGGGGCCGCCTAATGAAGAATATACTAGCACTGGCCGCGATAGTCGCGGCCTTCGGCTTTGCCTGCAGCATGGACCTAGAGGACGCTCAAGCGGAGCAGGACCGTTACTGTGAGTACGTGGCCGATGGCACGTGGCCCGATTACAACCCTGATATCAATTGTTTTAAGAAAGGAGAATGAAATGGAAAAGAAAATTGTTTACGTGGATATGGACGGCGTCCTAGCGGACTTTCAATCTGCTATTGAAACGCTACCCAGAGAGACAGGCCCTCCCGACGAAGTAGACGGGTTGTTCTTGGACCTTGATCCGTTACCCGATGCACTGGAGTCTTTTTCTAAGCTTACAGAAAAATACGACGTGTATATCCTCTCTACGGCCCCTTGGGGCAATCCTAGCGCTTGGTGCGACAAACTGCACTGGGTCAAAAAACACCTCCCAGAACTCAGCACAAAGCGTCTGATACTGTCTCACAATAAACACCTGAACGCCGGAGACTATCTTATTGACGATAGACTCAAGAACGGGGCGGAAAAGTTCACGGGAGAGCTGATCCATTTCGGCACGGATAAATACCCTGATTGGAAATCAGTAATTAATTATCTTATGTAGTAATTAGTAGTTGACGGTAGTAGCAAGCTATGGCACTATACGGGTGTTCGATAAATTAACTAGAAAGGAGAATGAAATGACATCTTACGCAATCAGCCTTGAGACCGCATCATTTGAAGCTTACTCGGCAATCAGAAAGTTAGACGAGTCTTACATCGGAACCGAAAACTACCTAGGTTTAGCGTACTTCTGGGACCATGAAATCAAGCATTGGATGCGAGACGCGACAATTGCCAAGAGGAAAAAAATTCATGAGCTGCTATTAAAGGCGGGAGAAAGTCCAGTCGAAGACCTTGAGTTTCCCGAATCAAATTATTTCGAGACCAATGATAAGTTTCGAGCAATTGTGGAAAAAGTGTTAAAGACAAAAGTTAACTAGAAAGGAGAATGGTATGAAAACACCTAGCCTTAAAAGTCTTAATGAATTTATTAAATATACTTACCCCGACATCAACACGGAGTTGGTTAAGGGGGAAGGCTATTTTTATTTTACTGAGGACCTGTTGGACGTTGAGTCCGTGATGATTCCCTACCTTAAACATTTTACAAAACAGCGTTGGATCGAGGAAATCAACCGCGCTGTCGAAAAGCACATGGAGGGAGAATGAAATGTACAAGTTGACCGAGAAAGCCCCATTGAACGCCATAGTTCAATTTACTGAAGGGGGCGGTGTCTATGACCTCTCTGCTTATGGCAGCCGTGAAGCGGCTTGGGAGAACGAGAAAACTGACTGGTGGGTTGCTGAAGCCGAAAGTGAGGCTGCTGCAGAAGCGGAGTTTAAGGCTACTGTGTATGAATACTCACAGGCTGAGATGCTCTCAGCGGCGGAGAACAATGAAGCGTGGCCCTTGGACTTTGATTATGTGGAGGAGGTGTGATGAAAACACTATTATTAACAGGAGCATTGGCCCTTGGTCCGTGGTGCGCGGCCCAGACCACGTTCACCACCATCGGTGATATTACTTTCGGGTCCGACGGCTCGACTGCCGTGAACATTGCCGGCACGACTTTCGTTAGTGGTACGAGTTCGAGCACCGCTCAAGTCTTGGGGTCAACCCTCCCAGCTCAGAGTTCGGCAGGGTCAAGCACCGTGCAGAAAATTGGTGACATTACTTTTATTACGGACAGCACTGGCGCAATGCAAACGATACAACAGATCGGGGACGTGACGTTCGGCCCCAAGGGTATGACGGTTCAAAAGATCGGAAACAACATTTACTTTTATACTGGAGGCACAAATGAAAATTGATAAAAACATTCCGGTTCCAAAATCGACGAGGGCACGCAAGTGGCCTTTCTTGGATATGGAGATTGGCGACAGCGTTTACTTTGAAGATGAGCAGGTTAACGGCAAGGCGTACCGAGCGGCATCGAGCACAGGCCTGAGGCATGAGCGCAAGTACATCTCACGGCGAGAAGACAATGGCCTGCGTATCTGGAGGTCCGAATGACTAAAGAGAATGCGCGGCGAGTATGTGCTAGTCTGAGAGTTCAGGACAGGTTCTATATTGCGGAGTCTTTAAGGCAGGTTTTTGATAAGCCGGAGAAGTCGATGAACGATCTTTTGGACTACGTCGAGAAGGCACGGCTAGAGGCAATGGACATGAATAACGTGGACCTTACCGGCGATACGTTGCAGATGTCCGAATGATTTACGGAGCACTGGCGTTGGTATTTCTGGCAGTCATGCTGGCGCTGGTGTCTCCTTTTTTATTTGCTGCAATTGCGGCGGATTTATTAGATGAAGAAAGGAGACAGAACAATGGACGAAGAAACAAAAGCAATGCTGGCACTGTACGCCGGCCTAGCCATGCACGCATTGATCAGTAAGAATAGCCACAGTAACCCTGAGGCCAACCCGCAGAAACTGGCTCAGAGGTCCGTTCATATTGCGGAGGATTTAGTAGCTGAATTGGAAGCATCTTTTGAAGGGGAGAGCATGTTGGATGTATGAATATAAATTTACGTTGACTAAAATAATCGATGGGGACTCGGTCAAAGGAATCTGCGACTGTGGTTTTAAAATGAGCGTCGCGGTCAGTGGACGTTTGTACGGTATCGACACTCCTGAAAGCCGGACTCGTTGCCGTATAACCAAGCGCTATGGGCTGATGTCGAAGGACTTTGTAAAAAAGTTTTTTGAAGAAGGCGAAAGCTTTATCTTGAAAAGCAAAAGTATTGATAAATACGGTCGTACACTGGCGATCATTACGAATGAAAAAGGCGTGTGTTTGAATGACGCGTTAGTCAAAAACCATTTAGCCGTGGAATATCACGGTCAGAATAAAAAAGAAGTACAAGCGGCACATATGGCTAATAGAAAAAAACTCAATGCAAGTATTTGATCTTACTTTTTTGGTAGTTCATCTTCATCGTCCACATTAATTCTTCGGACGAGATCCCTGATTCTTTGGCCGTGGTACACAGCATGCCGGCAAGGACGCACATCAACTCAGCGCGCGTCACTTCCCTGCGGTCCTCGATTCGTTCCAACGTGGACTGTAGCTCATCGTACAGCTCCACCACGTCGCTTTCAAAATCATCGATGGTTTTCATCCACAACACACTCTCGTAAAATTGCTTTTTCCCACGTAAAACAGGTAAAGCAGTACCAACCCCTGCGAACAGCGACGTAAGTGTCGTCCGTCTCTCTGTGATCATAACCGATAATTTGTTCTTTTTCTGCTCCGCATTTGCAAGGTAGTTTTTCTAAGTTATTAAATTTCATATTGGTTAGGCTCTACTGTGTAGTGGGGAACGATGCCATGATGAGACTCGACAAGGCGCACAAAGTCACGTGCGAACTGATCGCCTTGTTTACTATGCCGTGCCGCCTCCATATAGATCCGTAGGGTATCGTCGTCGGTCATGGGCTTCTGGCGCAGAAGTTTAGCTTTGATTCGTTTTAATAATTCCATTCGTTGGGCTCCATGTGTTCTTTAATTTGATCAATAATAAAATCGTCGTCGGTTAGTTTCTCTTGAAGCCATGAGGCCGGCTTACCTTTTTGATCGAGCACTTCGTAATCAGTATCTGTCCAGCCATAAAAATCTTCGGGGCACTCTGCATCTCGGAGCGACATTCGACTAGGCTTCTGCCGGCTATACGTCACAACCCCTATCTGACAAGGAATGCCTTCGATTTTGCTATCGAAAACCGTGAGGTAGCTCATCCTCTGGCCTCCGCGCGAAGGTGTTGTTTTAGTTTGCCAATGACCTCACGCTTGGAATACCCAAAGAACATAAGGTTTTCTTCCTCGGTGCGCTTCAAAGTAAGCCTGTACCACTGATCAGATATCTTTTTAATCGTCATTTTTTTCTCCTTTCTCGATGTCGTCTTCAAGGTCGATTACCTCGGTCTCATTCAAAAGTTGTAGAATATCTACCTTGCGCTTTCGACCTGTCTTCCCTGCCAATGTTAAGTTGACAGCGATCAGATCGATTTGTTCTGGTAGCCCGTGTTCTTCTTTGAGTTTTTCATATTCAACTTCAACCGGCAACGTCAAGGTCAATGATGTCTTTAGAGTATTTTTCACTTTTTAATTCCCTCCTGAGTTGTCCGGCTTGATCGGCGTCCACGGTCTCTAGGACCTTAACGAACTGAGTCGCGATCAAAGTAGCAATAACCGATGTCATGGGCTTTTCGTAGAACTCACCCAGTTCTCGCAGCATGGTGTAGTGCTCGGCTCGGACGGAGACCGAGACCCACGGAGTTTTGCGATAGGCCGGCGATAAAGGAGGAGCATACTTTGCTGGTTTTTTCTTTCGGCGCTTTAATTTGCGCCGGACATATACACCACGTGGCATAGTTTTCTCCTTTCTTAAACGTATCAAATATAATATACGTTTTTAATATACGTTTCCAGCTATTCCGCCGAACCCCACGTAGGCCCTGCCTCTACGTCAATCTTACTGGGTACTTCAAGAGCTACTGCGTGCTTCATTATCTCTGCAGCGGCCTCGGCTTCTTCTTTAGTCTTGACGCTTATAGCGACCTCGTCATGCACCGCAAGCAGCATGTTATAGCCGGCTTTGTGTAATTCAACCATCCCTTTTTTTGTCTGATCTGCAGCACTTCCTTGGATCAGTTTGTTAAGACCCTTGTATGTCATCGCCCGTTTAATCCGTGGTCCATACTTCGCAGAAGCTTCTTCGCGCGGCAAAGCTTTATTGATACCCCACTGCATGGGCTCCCACAGGGGAAAGCGACACTTGCGACCCAGCAATGTTCTTATAGAACCACCGGACGAGGGGTTTTCAATGCGTTTCTGCACAGCAAATATAGTGCCTTTTAAGAAGGGCACTTTGGCATGGAAAGTCTGGATTAACTCGGCTGCTTCTTCAACCGCCATATCTAACTGGATAGCCAGCTTGGCTTTGCCCATGCCGTACATAAGACCCAAGCCAATTGTTTTTGCCTGCTTACGGGTAATGTCAGCCATGTCCGCAACCATCTGGTGAAAATCCGTTTCGGGGTCATCATGATAAGCCTGCGCCATTACATCGGCCCCTTCGAGACCCAACAGCTTGGCGTAATGGATTAAGAGCCGTGGTTCTTGAGCCGAGAAATCATTAGCCGCCCAGAGTTCGCCTTCTTCAGGCAAGAACAGGCTTCTAACCATCGGACCGATAACAGGATGGCGCGCCGGCACTTGCTGCAAATTTGGTTGGTTCATGGACAGTCGTCCGGTGACGGTTCCTCCTGTTTCTCCGCGCAGTTGGCTTACGTGCGAGTGTATCCTGCCGGTCGCTTCACTTGCATCTAAGTAAGGCTGCAGAAAGGTATTATGAGTCTTGTTGACCTCTCGAACCTCGACCACCATCTTAGCCAGCGGATGTTCGCAGGCCTCAAGAAAAGACTTGGTGAAGCTGGGTGCGCCTTTTTCCGTCTTAGGATATTCAACCCCAAGCTTATCAAAAGCTTTAGCAATCGAGGCCGCCGCCCACATATCAACAGGAACGCCGGCTTCTTTTTTCATTGCTGCGACAAGCTTCTTCTCTTTACCTTGCAACTCCACGATTAAAGCCTGCGCCTTCTCCCGATCAAAGCGGATACCTTTAAAGGTCATCTCGGTTAAGATCGGTAGCATCTCGGTTTCAAGTTCAAAGATGGACTCGACTTCTTCCTTCCGTAGCAGCGTCTCAAGATGATGCCAAAGCTTTAGAGTCAGTGCCGCGTCCTGTTCGCCGTAGCTACCTACAAAATTCGCAGGCAACTTAAAAAGCTCCTTCTTAGGATGAACGCCCCAATCCGCAGCGGCTTTTTTTAACTGCTCTTCGGACTTCACTTCTTTGAGCATGTCAAAGCCTAAGGAGTTCAGAGCATAGCTGAATCGGTTTTCATCCACTAACCCTGCGGCGATCATGGTATCGATGATTTTACCTTCGACCTTGAACCCTGAAGCCCATAGCCAACCCAAATCGTAAGCCGCGTTGTGCATGACCTTCGGACACGGTAGTAACATAATCTCCGTGATCCATGACTCAACAATCTTTTTGTCGAGGTTACCTCCGCCGCCGTGAGCGATGGGGTAGTAACCGCACCAGCCGTCTACAGCTACCGCATAGCCAACAATGTAACCGTCGTTGCGAGGCCAGCCGGGCCCAAACTTCTCCATGTTCGGATCGCAAGTCTCTAAGTCGATGGCAATCTCTTTAGCTTCCGACAGGTCTGGGAAATTTTGAGGTGGAATCCATTCGCTCACGCTTGGGAACAATGACGCTGTTTTATTCAAAATCTAAATCCTTTTTCACTATTCAAAAACACGCTTGGGATATTCTTTTACTAAATGGCTTATTTTACTTAAATGATATTTTTTTTCGGAACGAGTACCTCTAAAAAAGAAATACCTGCCCTTACTGTTTTGTTTTACTTTTTTAACATTTGGAAAATGTTTTTTAATAGTATCCAATTCAGTGGTTCCAAATTTTTGACGCATTGCCCGTGCTCCATACATTTTCCCATTTATAAGCCAACCATCCCGATCCCCATCACGGCTATTAACATTAGGATTAGCCTCTCTCATAGAGCCTACATACTTAAAATTACAGGCTTGATATATAGTTCCGATTTCGCCTGCAAGGTCATCGACTGTGCAAGTCACAACTTTATACTTTTCGGGCAATAATTTTATAGAAGAGGAGATTAATTTGCTGGCACTGTGGGGATGCGCCCAGTGAACACAGGCCCCTCGGTTTAAAAGAATAATTTTTCCGGTGTAATCATACTTGTCCCATCGACCTAAATTTTCAATATATTCGACACCATAGACCACCACTCCGCCACAAATTCCATCAAAAAAAATTCCATAGTAATGCCAATTTATAGCAGCAAGACAACCTAGCCACTCATACTTTTCAATAATTTCCTTGGCTTGTTTATGGGTGATCTCTTTTACTTCTGCTTTTTTTATATCTGTATCAATGTCGGACCACCAATTACCAAAAAGGTCATCGTTTTGAGCGGCTATTTTTTCTCTTACAAGTCTCTGATGTGCTTTCAAAATCTAAATCCTTTCTGTTCGTTTTTCGGCAAGACGATGTGCAGTGACTGTCTTGTTCTCGTCACACCCACGTAAAGCAGGCGATTAATATCGTCGGCGTCTCGCGCATAATCTTGAGCAAACTTTGGACTTAGGTCCGTGATCAGTAAAACATTGTCCGCTTCACCACCCTTCGCGCCATGAATCGTGGACAGTTGAATAGGTGGTTTAGAACTTAGTTTCGTTCCGCGTTTTAAAACGGAAATTAAATAATCGCGCTTATCTTCACCGATCTTTGTCAGAGCTTGATGCCATATCTCGTCCGTTAGCAGACCTTGGTGTTGTTTTAAGTATTTCATGGTAAACATTGTTTCGGGGTCAGCGGTTCGTAATGACTTAAAACCGCGCTTAACAGAATCGGCAGGCAGGTTCTTATAAATCTTTTGCAATACCTCAAAGTTGACCTCATCACCCTTGCGTAGCCGTTCCCAACCCACGACCGCTGTGACAATCGAATCAGCAATGGACCGTTGTCCGTGACGCTCGAAGAGCAAGCCCTGAGATTTGATCCAGTCGTGCATGTCATTGAGCATGTAATTAGTAGATGCCATCACCAACCACTCACCCTCGGTAATATCGACCTGTTCAAAATGATTGTAGTAATGAATCTCTCCTTGATCCTGTCGAGGAGACCACGTCTTAGGCTGACGCTTTTGTATGCGATTAACAATCTTATCCGCTAACTCGTGGACCTTCGCCGGCACGCGATACGACTGACTAAGGATTTTAATCTCACCTTCATAAGATAACAGGGACTGCACGTCCGCCCCTGCCCAGTTGTAAACTGCTTGGTCATCATCGCCGGCAATATGCGTGCGCTGGGTCTTCTCTTCTAATGCTTCGACCATGCGCCATTGCAGCCGAGACATGTCTTGAGCCTCGTCAATAATAAGAACGTCAAGCTTAGGTAGCATCTCAGGTTGATCGGCAATCCGTTCGAGCAGATCGGTAAAGTCCATTAGCAGGTGTGCCGCTTTAAAACGTCGATAGGCGCGTTCTACGTATTCAAAATAAAACCATTCTATCTCCATCCCACTTTCATTGTAGTGCGTGTGAAGATCCTTACCTCGGATGCGTGCAATGTTTATCTCATTTAAAATGGCGTTGTCGGCGCGGACGATAAACTCATCGCCGTCGTGACTGGTTGAAACGGATAGCCCTGCCTCCTTAGCAAAAACCGCGTAGTCACTGGCTGTCATCATGTCTTTGGTACTGACGCCGAGACAATGGTAGGCCAAACTGTGCAGAGTCCTAAACCACGGGAAATCTTTTTTGGCGTCAAGGTGCGGGAACTTCTGTACCGCGCGGTCGCGCGCTTCGTTTGCCGCCTTGCGGGTAAAAGCAAAGTAACCGATGTCCATTGACGAGGTTCCGGCGGATAATTCTTGCTCGACCACGTCAAGCAAGTGCGTAGTCTTGCCAGTGCCCGGCGGTCCAAATACCTTGGTAATCAAAACGGGACCTTGTCCGTGGCTATCGGCGCATCGAAGGGACTGTCTTGTGCATCAAATACAGGCACGGCCCAAACTCGCGCGGAGCGTCCCTTTAATGAAATCACCGACGGGTTACCACCAAGGTCACGTAGTCTTTGAGCCATTTTAGGCGCGGATAGTGCGCCGAAGTTACTGCGGCGCAAGTGTGCTTCTAAGTCCTTGATCCTAAAATAAACCAGCCCGTTGTCCTCGTCGGTCCAGACCCGACCCATGAGAATCTCGTCCCTGTCCATGCCTTGCTGCAAATGAGTCGTGAACTCTTCGACCAGTTCCTTGAACCGACCTGTGATTGTCGTGTCCTCACTGGCTTCGGTAATCTGCTCCAACTCAACCATTTCGCTTAGAAGTTCGTTGATCAACATTTCCCAATCTGCTTTTTTAAGCGATGGCGGTAGTACGTTCAGGCGTTCCATACAGGCACGTTGGAAGAACATTTGATTAAACAGGCTTTCTGTTTCAAGCTCGACTCGCTTGCCATTCACATCAAGGAACCATAGCGGCGGTTCGCTGGCGTACTTGCTTAGGCTGGTCAGTTTGGGACTGCCGGGCCCGTCACCACCAATACCATGCTCACGCTGTCGGCATAGCGAGGGGTTGCAAAAACTTTTTATCGGATCATCTTTACACTTGTACTTATAATCTTTTTTCTCAAGTTGTTTTTGAATGATACCTAACTCTTGTATGCCGAGCGGCGGATCAAAATACTTTTGGTTGAACTCCAGAAGCTTATCCTGCCACGCTTCTGGGAAAGCTTTCTTCAGATACAATCCCAAACTAAACATACCGTTATTGCGCCCACCTTCAGGAAATCCCTGCGTGCAAAGTGCTTGCAGGCACGGTGGTCCGTCGAACACGGGACCTTTTTCTTTTTTGCTGGGTTTGGGTAGCGTTAACTTTTCTTGAACATTCGCCTCATAAATCTCAAAGAATTCTTCAATACTTGCAGCACTGCCGTCTTCTTTGATCGCATAGCGTAACGTCCGGTCAACATGGTGATAAGGTAAATTCAAAAAGTTACCTGTGTCACCACGCGATACTAGAATCTCTCGTTGCTTAGGGAATATCTCTCGACCGCTTTCACCCAACAACGCGGCGCAGCCTGTAAGGTAGTCCTGCATCTCACCGGCTGGCACGGGGTCCTTGGTAAAAGCAAAGCAGTGCGCGCCACCTGATTTACTGCGACACGAGACTAAAGGTAGATTAAGTTTTTTAATCTTGGTAACTAGAGCAGTAAGATCCAAAGGATACTGATCGATATCGATACAGCCCCAAACACACGTATTGTCGGAGCGGATGGGGATAATACCTAAGCTAGGCTCTACACCATCAAAATGTTTTCGCCACAGGTCCTTGGTCGGTGGCTGGCGAACCACGACCGCTTTACCCACACTTTTGCCTTTCTCATTCTCCGTCTCAACACGGTATGTACCATAAGCACAATCTAGTCCGGCAAAGATACTGATGAATTTGTCGAGATGTTCCATTCTTCTTTCTCAAATGAAAGGCCGGTCTTTCGACCGGCCCAAGGTTGCTAGAAAATGTTATGGTCTTTTCCTTCTTCTTTTGCATTTTCTTCTTGCGGTTTGGCTTTAACCTCGCCAGCTTTAATGCTTGCCGCAAAACTCTTAGCCATCTCATAGACGCCTGAGTCCTCCACAGCACCAACCTTTTCGATCTCCCATCCGTGCCATTTTCCTTTGTCGTTAGACTCGCTCATAATCGTCATTCGATAAATTTGCGAAAACATCGGTGGAGTGAACAAGCCGTTGGACCCCTGCATTTTCACTGACTGCATCATAGAATTCCATTTACGCGACTTCTTGAGTTGCGTTGACTTCATCACGATAAGCGCGGGGGACGGTATCCCGTCCTTATCCAAGCACATCACATAATAATTAGCTGTGTTTTCGACGTAGTTCCCGTTGTCCAAATAGTCTTTGTTGTCTCCAATCTCACGGTGGGTACGCGACAAAATGTCAGAGGTTGCCGGATAAATATTTGCCGGTCCTCCACTACCTTGCCCACGCGGAGCCCACTCGATGTATTTGCGCTCATAAACGCAAGGGATCACTTGTATTCCTGCCTTGCCATCATGCAATTCACTTGTCACTGAATTGTAAATCATGCCAGGCGATGCCCCGTCGATCTCACCGATTTCTGGCGACATATTAGTCAAGATTCTTAGGAAGGGTAGAGCCAGATCGTCCTGACCCATTTCTTCAAAACCACCCTCATCTGCTTCAAAATTTACTGCAAGTGAGAGTTCGGTGTTGCCTTTCTTTGCTACTTCAGCCGTTTCTGCTTTAGCCATTTTTCATGTTCCTTTTATCGTTTAAGATTTAATAATTGCTTTTTGTCCTATATAAGCTCCAAAAAGATCCATAGGGAATTCGTTCCCCCGTTCCGTTTGCTCCTTGACCCAAGCCTTCAAGGTCATAGGCTCAATCTTCTCAGTCTGCTCGGCAGGATAGCCTTGCGTTCCAAGAATTTCTAAAAGACGAGAACAAAGCTCGTCTTCGCCTCGGCCAAATTTCACCGAGACCGTGTTCTTAATGAGGTCATCCATCTTGTGATCCCGTAGCCACTGAAAAGCTTCCGCTTTTCGTGCCGCAGAGATAGAAGCAGAATAGAAGTCTTTTAGTTCTACCTTGCTGCCATCTTCCATCACAAACCCCCGCATGCCTGTTTCAGCAAGAGCTTCTGGAATTGCCTGTTCTGTTAATTTTCTAAGCTGGTCCTTTCTTTCCTTCGTGACCGCTTCAAGGTCTTCGACTTCTTTTTGCAAAACTTTAGCTCTCTTGGCAAGGGCGCTTATCCCTTGTAGTTCCTCATCGGCTATCGATAAGGCATCCGCGTCTTTCTCAAAGTCCATCGTCCTCTCCTCTGTGGGGAAAAATATCAACTTGGATCGGAAGATAACGTCTTTCTTGTTTATCCCATTTTAAACATTTGTACCGACCATTATTTTTAGCGGCGGCCACCGTAGCCATTATGGCTATGGCAGTCGGGTCGCCAATAAAAAGTAGGTAATCTTCATCAGTGAAACCTTCGAGCACTCGTTTAATTCGAGTGACCGTCGGACCGCTTGAGAAAACTACTTGGCTTTGATTAGGCGGTAAAACAACAACGATCTCACCGTAGTCTAGCGCAGGTGCGATATTGTGTTTGCTCGACTCAGAGACAACAAAAACTTTTGACACTTCCTTTCTCCTTTCTCCTTTCTTCATTTCGCAAATTGCGAACAAACAGTGTATACTGTTTTGCAAAGAAGTCGCAAGACTCTTTTATGAGAAAGGAGAAAAAAACTAATGGAAGACTTATGGCTTGAACGATATCGGTTCAAAAATAAGCCGTTCGAGCACCAAAGAAAATATTTGGAACGGTTTTGGAAGAAACCTGTAGCGGCACTTTTTGCTGATATGGGAACTGGCAAATCTTTTATGGTGATAAATAATATTGCCATGCTGTATGACGTGGGCAAGATTAATTCAGCGTTGATCATTGCGCCGAAAGGCGTGTATCGAAATTGGGTAAATCAGGAGTTGCCAAAGCATTTACCCGATCACGTCCTACATCGGACCGCGCTCTGGACGCCAAGTCCAAGGAAAGCGGATAAGGCCCTGTTAGATTCACTGTGGGATGTCAGCGAAGACCTTAAAATACTGGTGATGAATGTCGAGGCTCTGTCAACTAAGAAGGGCTTTGACTACGCTAAACGCTTTGCGATGTTTACCAAGTGCTTTATGGCTATTGATGAAAGCACGACGATTAAGACGCCGACAGCGAAGCGCGCAAAGAATGCGAACAAGGTGGGATTCGAGGCCCGTTATCGGCGGATAATGACCGGATCGCCCGTGACACGCTCCCCGCTTGATCTTTTTCAACAGTGCGACTTCTTATCTGAAGAGTGCCTAGATTCGCCAAGCTTTTATGCTTTCCGAGCACGCTATGCCATTCTTGTTGAAAAGCACATGGGCAGTCACAGTTTTAAAAAAGTCGTGGGCTATCGCAAACTTGACGAGCTAAAAGAGAAACTTGATAGATTTAGTTATCGTGTGACTAAAGAAGAATGTTTAGATTTGCCGCCTAAAGTTTTTATTAAGCGTGAGGTTGAGCTTACGTCAGAACAAGTCAAAGCCTACGACGAAATGAAGACAATGGCACTGGCCCTTTTTAATGAAGGCATGACTACAACAGTCAATGCCCTGACTCAACTCATGCGTCTGCATCAGATAGTTTGTGGGCACACCAAGCTCGACGATGGGACGGTGATCAGTATACCGACTAAACGAATAGATGAGCTGTTATCGGTGGTCGAAGAGACTTCAGGCAAGGTCATTATCTGGGCAGGCTATCGCCACGATATCGATTCGATTAAGCTGGCGTTGCAAAAAGCCTACGGCATGACAGCCGTCGGAACATACTACGGTGATACTGAGGAGGAGGAACGTCAGCGCGTGGTCCGTGAGTTTCAAGACGAGGACAGCGAACTGCGATTCTTTGTCGGCAATCCACGTACCGGCGGCTACGGCCTGACCTTGACAGCGGCCAGTACCGTTGTGTATTTCAGTAACAGCTTTGACTTGGAGGTTAGGCTTCAGTCCGAGGATCGGGCCCATCGAATTGGTCAGACTAAATCGGTGACCTACGTGGACCTTATGGTCCCTAAAACTGTCGATGAAAAAATAGTCAAAGCCTTGCGCGGCAAAATCGATATCGCTAATCAAGTGCTTGGAGAGGAACTTAAAGAATGGTTGATTTAATCCCTATTAAAAAACTGTACCAGTACGTTTCGTTACAGCGTCAGGACTTGCCCGAAGGCCGGCGATATATTTACGGTGAACAAAAACTACCTAGCGTCACGACTATTCTTTCTGCCACGAAGAAAGATAAAGGCGCTCTTGATGCTTGGGTTGCGCGCGTCGGACAGGAGGAGGCTGACCGGATCAAGAACGAGGCGAGTCGCGTAGGCACTTATTTGCACGAGGTTATCGAGCGCATGGTGGCCTATCGACATCTACCAAGACCGACGAACTGGGACATGTGTCGCGGATATGAGCTAGGCTATAAAATTATCAACACCTATTTTCAGCATGTGAGTGAAATCTGGGGCTCGGAGGTTTCGCTATATTACCCTGAGAAGTATGCTGGCACGACGGACTTGGTCGGAGTTTACCGAGACAAGCCTGCCATTATCGACTTTAAGCAAAGCAATAAGCCGAAAAAACGACAATGGATTGAGGATTATTTTTGCCAGCTTGCGGCGTATGCTTTGGCCCATGACAAGATTCACGGCACAGATATCGACAACGCGGTGGTTTTGATGGCGGTGAGGTCAGACGGATCGACGGCGGAGTTTTCCACCGCCGGACGTGAGTTTCAAGGTTTTAAAGATATGTGGATGCGTAGAGTTGACGACTATCACTCAAACCATGTCCATCGGGAATAGTCGATCCATCATCTCTCGACTCTGGCTTGGCCCTTGGGCCACGGCCTGTGGAGGCGGGGCGGACACAGGAGAAGGGAGGGCTCCTGCGCCTGCCGGCTCCGTAAGACCGGCTACACCCCTAGTCTGCGGCGCAGCAGGTACAGTTTTAATACTGGCCTGCGGTGGTGCGACGATTGTTTCTTCGGTCTCGGTGGGCTCATCAGAGAGTTGAGTAACAGCTTCCTCCGCCTCAAGTTGACCCGTTGCAAACAAATAACTTTCGATATATCTAGCTGATTCGATGTTATTGGCAGGAGAGACATCCTTACGCAAAAGTGCTTGGTAGAGTTGGGGGTCAGTAGCCGCGTCTTTTAATAACTGCCCTGCTTTTTCGCTCGTTATTCTAGTCAACCACCTGCGCGCTCGATTAGAAAAGAATTGTGCAAGTACAAGAGTTTGACCAATGTCTGCCGCTGCAGCAAGGTTAGATCCTTGCTTTGCTCCGACTAAAGCCGCGAGTAATTCCATAACGGTCGAAGGTCCATCATCAAAAAGTTTCCCTACTGCTTGAGGGCTTTTCTTTTCCATGATGTTAATTCTATTGGCAATGTCTTTTACGCGACCAATGTCTTCAGGAGACATGCCTAATGATTCCATAACAGGAATGTTATCTGTAAGGTCACGAGTAAGTTTTTTACCAGACACTAAGACTACCCCGTCTGAAATTTCAGCCGCGTCCGGTTTTGCTCTATTAAGCAAGGCGTTTACAAATTCCGCTTGGACGGCACGTTTGCCGTCATCGTCCAGTCCTCGAATAATAAGTGAGGCACGTTCAGGGTCACCTAAATACTCTGCGACGTCTCTACCAGCAATGGCAAGTTCACGTAGCTTTTGAACTTCTTCAGTAGCTCCTCTCGCATACTTAGAGGGCGTGGTTAAGCCGCTAGTGCGTATTGCTTCTGAGATCATGTCGGCGGATAACACATTGTCGCCACTGTTGTAGATTGCAGTTTCAATGACTTTGTACTGGCGATAGAGCCTGTCCGTCTCATTTAATTGAACAGCTACATCTGGTGGCAGTGCATCCTGTAGTTGTCGGCTAACCGTGTTTTCAGCAGTGCCTAAGAGATCGGCTCTTTCAAGATTTCCTGCGCGCAATTGTGCGCGCCTTTCAGTTCTTATCTTACTTCGGATATCAATCAAATCGTCGGTAGTGCCTGCCGCTCTTCTAGCTTCGCCTAGTCCGGGCATTTCCCACGCAGTAGTTAAGTCTTTTAAGTATCCAGAAACCGCTTTTCGTTGATCATCGGTGGCAATAATTGAGGGATTGTCTACCGAATCCAGTATATCAAGACGGGTTAACTTGTTTAAATCTGCTGGACGCCCTCTTGCCGCATCGTAGAAAGGATCAAATGCTTTGTAGGCCTCCTCAAGCATTTCGTCAGTCTGTGCTTTTTTAATCGTAGTACCCGGCGGTGTAACACGCTGAATAACCGACTGCTCCCACTCTTGTCGAGTGCGGGGTTGTCCACGCAAGTTAACAAGTTCCTCCTGCGCGGCGCGTCGTGCTGACATTAAATCCGTAGCGATTTGATTACCTAGATCAGGGTTGTCTGCAATTAACCGTGACTCTTGAGCCATCAAAACATTGTCACCAAGAAACTGTGCGGGGGTAACGCCTTGCGGTAAATCATCCAACGCATCGGCCAACTCTAATGCACGCGCTTCACCTCCTGCTCTTTGTTGTATTTGACGAGCCGCACGTATTGCTCCACCTTCTTCAGTAAAAGGGGTGAGATTAGACCTTACCGATTGATACAGTCTTTGCCCTGTCCGAGGCAGTACAGTAGGTATAGCACCTGCGCCAAAACCAGCACCGAATTCAGATAAAAGTTGCATTGTAGGACTCGCGCCGCCTTCTCGTGCGGCTTCTCCTGCTGCACCCGCTGCACCTGCAGCGGCAATTTCGGAACCGTAGAAAGTCTTAGGCGCTGCTTTTGCCGTTCGATATATGTCCTCCAGCATTCCCCTCGCTATACCGGGCCGAGCAAGCGTCTTGGCCGTTTCTTGTGCTAACTGCCTGCCTGCAACTACAGGACCTGCAATAAAAGGAAGTGCCGTGCCTACCATTTTAGCGGCTGCACCTGCTTTACCCGGCATTTCATATCCTGCGGGAAAACCCACCCCAAGTTCAGCAAGTTTGTTTTGCCATTTTTCAGGTAGGTAATCTAAAACCAATGTATCTAAAGTTTGAGCCGCCATTCTATTTACGGTCTCAAGAGGACCGTATTTCGCAGGGGCATCAGTAGTATCCGCATCCTCTAAAGAAAGCTGGAGCTGTAAAGCTAACGCACGGTTGCGTTGGTCTTCTAGGCTAGGTTCGTTGTTTTCTTCAGCCATTTTTAATTATTACCTATAATGCTTCAAGGGCGCTGATATAAGCTTTAAGGGCATCGCCCTGTAAAGTAGCTACTTTAACATTCTTTAATTCGTCCCTTGTCATTTCTCCAAACTCGCCTGCTTCTACTTTTATTACGTTATTAATCGTATCAAAGTATAACTTAGAAGCATCTTCTTTTAACAAGGAGTTAATTGTGCGTTGTACTGCTCTAGCCCTAGCTTCGGACTTGTTTCTTTCTCCTTTAGGGTTTGAGATATCGTTGCTGTATTTAACATCATCAACGTAGACCTGACCCATTAAATCCACAAAATTAGCTAAACTTTCCTGTGCCACCTCAGGGTTTTGAGAGAAATCAACTGCTTGAGGAATGGTAGCAAGAATACGAGCTTGTTCTACCACAGAAGGACGAGTGGTTGTGGCAAGAGAGGAAATAGCATCCCTCTCTAAGAAACGTAATCTTTGTGCCGCTTCTTCTGTTTTCAAAGCAGAAGGCAAGAAAGGAAGTTGTCCAATAGTGCTGCTGTAAAAATTCCTAATCCCTGCAAACAAACCTGTTCCCGTTGCCGCGTCAAAAGCTAAATCAGTGGATAAAACGTCAGGCGGTTTAGTAGGATCAGCGGGGGGATCAGGGAAATCAACGTCTATGACCTCCGCCTCTCCTGAAATCTCGTTATAAGAAATTACGTTGCCAGAATTAGGTTCAATAAAAGTTTTAGTGTTAGCTATTTCGACCGCCTCAGGTCGAGTTATGTTCATTGTACCCATCAAATCCTGAATTTTTTCTTCATAGGCGCTTAATTTAGGTGGTTTAAAAGTAGCTATATCTAACGCAATATCGCCTTGTTGTTTAGCTAAAGCCGCATCTGATGCTTGAGCCGTGGCTATTTTATTCTGAGCACTTTGCAACGCCAGCATTTTAAGCGCCCTCGCCTCTTTGCTCATCTCACCCGCACGCGCGCCTATTCTACCGGCTAATGGACCGGCCACTTGTGCTAATCGTGCGGCTGCAGAACCTCTCATCGGTTGGCCGTCCGCACCAACATTAGAACCAAACTGCAACGCCGCTTGACCAAGATCAAAAAGCATCTGTGCCTTCGTGGCCTCCTTGGGAGTGCCAAGACCTAAGGTCTCATATAACGCGGCTTCTTGGCCCATTATTGCAGGGAGGCTCATCGCAGGCGCTGAAGGCTGGGAAGCAAGCAAGGTCTTAATGTATTGATCCGCTGAAGCAACCGCAGCAGGGCTATATTGTCGATCAGAAACCACACCCTCTTCAGGCGTGCCGTTGGCATAGTATCTAACACCAGATGGGGACATGCTTTGCGCGGGGGTCACGCCCATCTGACCGGACCCACGGCTAAAATTTTGAACTGATCCGCCTTTGTACATCGCCGGCACAACTGTTTCGTCAACGGTAATTGACTCAATGCCGGCAGGTTGAGCAGGCATGGCTGGCATAGGAGGAGGCGGCATCTGTGGCGCAGGCATTGGCATAGGCATCGCGGCCATAGCATCCTGCTGTGCTAACACGGGCTGTAGCAACGCTAAAACACCTTCAGGCGTTTCCTCGGCTTGACGCATGCCTACTAAATCAGCAAGTTCTTCCCGTCGAGCGTCAATAGATCGCATGTCACCACGTAAATTATTCATTAGAATTTCAGGAGAATCAGGCGTGCGGTTCATCATCCGCGCCATGTCGGCGTCGTCGCCTTCTTCGACACCGTTCATTTCAGCCTCAGAAATCTCTTCCATTAGCTCTTCGATGTCCTCCATAAAACCGGACATGATGCCGACATTCTCAACTTCGTCGTCATCAACCATCTGAACAACTTCTTCATCTTCCATCATCATATCCATTAAAAGAGTCCCGCTGTTTTAGCGCCGGCGGCGGTAGCTAAAGCTCCTACGCCGAGCCCTACTGCTGATTGGAGAGGACTTGCGCTTGGTGCTGTCTGCGAAGTTAGGGCCATCGAGGTGCTTGGTGCGCCACGATAAATGTCTGAGACAAAACCAAGCTGTTGATAAGGAGCCATTGCGTCTTGTAGCTGTGTTGCACGGATAGCGTCTATCTGGCTTTGCTCAATCTGTCGCTCAAGGCCACCGAGACCAGCCAAAAGACCCGTGTCCGCTGCGCCGAGTTGTTGTGTTGCCTGACCCAGTGCGCCGAACTGCGTGCCAAGATTACCCATCTGACCACCAAGATTAGCAAACTGTGCCGCTGATTGACCCAAGGCCTGACCGCCGGCTAACTGTCTAGCCTGCTGGCTCTCAAAGCCTGCCATCGCTGCCTGCTGCGCTTGAGCGTAATTATTAGCGTAATCTTGCATTATTCGTTGATTCTTCAGGTCCTCAAGGCGAGTATCAAACTCGGCTCTTTGCACACCTTCCCGTGTGCCACCAAATGCTCCAGAGGCTACGGCTGCGGCGGCCTCTCTTGGTCGTTCAATAGCGGCTTGACGCTCCATTTCCTCAAGCGCATTCCGCGTGACCTGCTGATAGTACGGATTAAAATAGTCTTCCGCCATCGTCGGATCATAACTTTGAGCCGAGCCCAGTATACCGCCGACGCCTTGCCCTAAGACAGGTGCGCCGCGTTGGGTCAGGTCCATACCTTGCGTCAATCCTTGAGAGGCTGCTTGTATGTAGGGCTCAAACGACCCTATCCCCTGCTTGGCAAAATCAATGGCTTGAAGTTCTGTGCCTGATAGCCCTGCCGCTTCGGTCGCAGGTAGTGCTACACCTTGATTATAGAGGTTCTGCGCCTCTTGCAGCATGCCCAGCTTATACGCTTCAATTTCCGGCGCTTCACGGACAAACTGAGTTTGGTAAGTAGTATCAACCATTCGCTCGATTCTCCAATTTCTTCATCATCGCGTACATACGTTTAGCGCCTTTGCGCCTTGATCCGTCGCCCATGTTCCGTACCGCTTTGGCCGTAAAGACAAACTCGCCATCACTTAGCATGGCCGGCACGTCGTCCGATGTGCCAGTGCCGGGCCCATTAATGGGACCATTCATTCGTGGGAAATCGTTGGGGTCAACCCCCTGCGGACCACTGCCCTTCGCTGCATTGTAAGTCGGCGCAGGTGGCGCATAATTCGTATACAAACTGCTTAAAGGTTGAATGCCACCGAACCGTAGACCGTACTTCTCAGGGTTTTCTCTCAAGAGCCGTTGTCCGCCGCCTGCCATAAAGTCTTCAAAACCTGCGGGTAGTTCAGGCTGTGGTGTGTCAAATCCACCACTCAACGCCATGACACCTAAACCTGCGCCGGCGAGAGGGGCGTACCGACGGGCAAGACCCGTAGCGGCATCTGCTGCTGTTGCTTTTGCTATTTCTAATTGAGCCGTTGTGGCATTCATTGGATCAATACCACTATCCTTTAAAACATCAATAACGCTCGGTCCTTTGCTGGGCAAAAACGCTTCTTTTAAACTTGTCCCTCTTTCGGCCAACGTGCGATCAGGAGCAAACGTTTCTTTTACGCTTTCAAAGAATCCCGGTGCTTCTGTAACAGTAGAGGCTACTTCAGTACCTGCCCCTGTGGTCAAAGGACCAGAACTCATTGCTCCTGCATTTGGGCCTGTGGCTACTGTTTCAATGCCCGAAGGCGCTCCCATTACTTGAGTGTTAGGTATTGTTCTAGGATCAGGAAGTCCCTTGTCTATAAATTCTGTTATATCTAGCTTTTGAGGAGCAACAGCTAATTCTGTGGTTGCTGTTTCTATGGCTTCTTTACCCGTACCAAGTGGTTTGGTAATGTCTGAAGGCCCACCAAGCTTAGTTGATACACCCTGTAATGCCCCAGCAGAGATACCACCAATCGCCCCTGCTTTCAGACTATCTTTTAAGCTGTTCCCTGCGGCTAAAGAAGAGCCTGCTCCGGCAACAAAGCCAGACACAGCGGCAGAGCCTGTTGAACCTGCTGTAAAACCTAATTTCCCAGCGGCAATCGGACCCAGTGTCGTAAACAACGCCGCTGAAATAACAATCTTGCCAATGGTACTACTGGCAAACTTCTTGACGGCCTTCCCTATCTTTTTAAATACTTTACTTAAAGAGAAGAACTCAGGTAGGCCTGTGCGTGGGTTGATTGTCCCTGCACCGCCTTTTTCCTTGAGCATCTTCATCTCAGCCGGCGTGACATGGGCAAGCATTGTATCGCCGTTTCGGCCCAGACTAGCTATGCCACCCATCGCAAAACCTTGCGGTGCTCTGGCCTGTGCTCCAGAGGTCGCTCGGATTTCATCCAGCGCCATGTTCAATGCGCCGAAGAACTCTGGATCAAAGGTCTCAGGAAGCATGTCATCAGGCATGTCTTGGGTCTTGTAGTGCGCTCGAATCTCGTCGTAACGCTCAGGAGACGCAAGTATCTCATCGACCATGTCGTTAAGTACGTCAAGCACTTCAACAGGTAGTTCGAGATCGCGTAGCTCTGCTTTGAATTCTGCAACAGCCATCGGATCGGCTTCAGCCGCCGTGGCAAGGAGGGTTTCATTGACTTCTGACGCAGGTATCTGCTCCCGCATCTGCTCGATAACGGTGAAATCTTCTATAGTTGGGGAAGGCATAGTTCCCGACATCGCTTCAGCCATGTTATATCCTTTATTTAGCTATGAGGTCGCACAGGACCGCACGTCGGGATCGGGAGACGTGAATTTTCTTAATTATGACCGCTTACTTAGTCCCTGTCTACTTCAAGATATGACAGGTAAAAAGTCACATCCGCTCTTGTTGAAGTAACTTTTAAAATATTCCCAGTTTCTAAAATACAGGGGACCCCTCCAAAAACATCAACGCTTGCGCTATGAGCTAATGGTTGGGCATGATACAAATACCCTGCTGCACCACTCGACGTCTCGTACTGAGCCACAGTAATATCGGCCTGTTGACCAGAGCCATTAGTTACTCTAAGCGACTTAATAATCGCTGTATTTGCAGCAGGGACCGTGTAAATCGTAGTTTCCGTCGCCGCTGACGGAATCAATCGTTGATGTAGATACTTGTCAGCCATCTAAGTTCCTTCAAACCATGCGCGTGCGTTACTTGTTTGCTGTGTGACTACCGGCGTATAACTGCTATTAAGTTGTAAGACAATTTGCTCAAGAGACCGGACCAACTGGTCAAACTGCTGTGGGCTGTAATTCCCCTGTGCCGCGTTAGGTAGACGTACATTTGCAATTTTACTCATCTTAAACCATCCGGTTGTATATCAACTCTCAGCGTCCCGTATCGCCAGTTTGCGTTAACCTCAGAGCTAGTAATCTTTAGGGCTATTTGCCGCCCACGGGCACGTGTATCTACCTTTTGCGTGGTAGGCGTGATCGTATACGGGTCCAAGGAGCTGGGATTGGCGGTAGCCTGAGGATAAGCGCGCAACAAAAGATTAACCACTAGGTTCTCTGCTTGATCTTTAAAGTCAGGGATAAACCGCTTCATGTAAACCATCTCTTCGCCATCACCTAAATCAAAGTAACCTGACTCAATAAACGCCACAATAGCCGAACCATCCGCCTGATTAAGGCCATCTTCTTGGTTGTAAACAAGACTCCTGCCGGCGGTCAGTCCATAAATAGTCGTTATAGTAGACGCCGTGCTGTCTTTAAGATATTCACTGGCGATAGGTTTACTAAAGGAGTCCACATCCTGCCACGAGGTACGTGCCAAAGTACCAATCGACCACACGTTTTCAAGGTAATTATACGTGACATTGCGGTCTACAAAGTCGGACCCAGCCGAGCAGTAAAACCATGTAATTTCGTTATAGTCCGAGTTTAAGGCCGCATAGACCTTATCTTCCTGAATCAGATTAATATCCCCGAAAACATAGTCTTGGACGGTACAAGGCAGTTTCTTTACCGTACCGTCAAAAGCGTAAAAAGCTTCATGGCCGATCCACAGAGCTAGTCCATTTACATCAACCGCCGCGTGAGGACCTAAAGCGCCGCAGTTGCTACCAAGCTGTTGGAAACCAAAAGTGTACGGAGGACCAATGTACTGCATGCCATGCAGTGAGGTATCCGTAAAAATAAGTACCTGACCACGAGAACGGACCGCCGTCATTATTCGGTTGCCGTCCGAAAGCTTTTGACCGCCTGCTGTGTTGGTTACGCTTTCCGTAAACTCATTGATGTTTTCTTGATCAGAAAAACGCACGAACAAAGGGTCTTGAGTTGTTGGATCACCTACAGTGGTCTCTGTACCAAAACAAACTAAATGCCGGTCAGGGGATGTGATTAGAGCAAACGTGCTTTTAGTAGGGGCTCCTGAAACAGCTATTGCGCGTTGATCTGTCCCATCATCGGGGCTCCATCTGTAAATAGAGCCATTCACCGCCTGCATGATTAGCACTTGCCCAAACTGATCAAACTTCCAAATCCGTGCAAAAATAGTCGGTTGAGCCACGATTGTTCTTGCAGTGCCCCACGTACCTGCACTCCACGTTCCAGTTCCCCAGCCAAAATCAAAAAAGCTCCGGTCAGCACCGATGTTAATTTGATAGGCTCCAACAATTGATCCGCCGCCATTGCCTGTGTCACTACCGTTAGCAGCAACAGGAGCTGTAATCGTGTAAGTAGAAGAAGTAAGTATCTCAGTGATCTCGTATTCAGCGTTTAGAATAGCCGCAGTAATGTTGCCACCCAAACTTGATGCACCAGAAAAAGTTACAAAATCCCCGATGTCTGCACCGTGAGCCGTGTCTGTTACGGTAATGACAGCCGATCCGTTAACGGCGGCAAAAGTGACTGCGCCGGCTCCTGTAGTCTCTCGAAGCGGTGTAATATCGGACCATGCGCCGCCTACGGACACATAGATTTTTCGGTCAGTACCAACAGCTAAGTAAGGCGTTCCAGCATTGTTGTTCCATGAAAAAGTCTCACTGGCAAAACCAACAAGATAGCTGGGTACGCCGTTAAAGTAAGTCCAACCACCTAACTTTTCAGGCAGGCCAAAACGAAAACGGACGTTGTCACCGTCCGTAAATCCGCCTTCTGCGCCGTATTCGGTATTTTGCTTATCAATGCCGGGCTTTAGTGCAAGTCTGAAATATGCCATAACTAGTCGTCCAAATACTTGCCTGTTCGTATCATTTCGGTAAGCTCTACTGCTCTGCTCCCGACCTGTCTAGCCCACTTGGAATCTAAAAATTCATCACTAGCAGAGTTGTACTTCCCTGCTTCCATAGCGGCCAAGGCGCGTCGAAACCCACGTAACTTCGTGGCTCCGAGGTTGAATCCGATGTCAATAATAGCATCTTTACGTACATCATCAAGGCCGTTAAACCAAGGGTA
>WLWF01000274.1_pt1 | contig 51213 bp, 45 predicted proteins | sample 6718331 | NCBI WGS metagenome assembly WLWF01 (sample SAMN12718692, study PRJNA515312) | sponge metagenome | isolation source: marine sponge | host: Mycale hentscheli | place: New Zealand: South Island, Marlborough, Capsize Point | collected 2003-05-01 | reverse complement strand
GCAGCTTTAGAAGATTCAGGAGTAACTAAACATGTTTCTGAACAATTTACTCAAAACGAAACTTTTTATGCACATCCATCTACAATGATTGCTAGTGGATTCTTAACAGATGAACAAAATGTTATTAATTTATTCGAAAAACTTAGTGATTTTGAAACTAGAGTTAGACTTATCGAAGAAGCTATAACAGGTGAAAAAGGTGTTTTACAAGTTATTATATTAGATCAACTTGGTAACGAAAAAGTTATTAAACCAGATACTGTTGCTTCGTATTTTGCAGGTAATTACAAAGATGATGTTAAAGATTTAGACATCCAGAAAGGAGTTATTGTTAGCAAAACATATGCGCTTAGACTTACAAATGTTAATGCATCTACATTAGAAATGTATGCTAGACAATATGGAAACTTTACACAAGAAGTTGATAAGTCATATATTGGTGGTAATGGATATGATGCATCTGATGCTGATTACAATACTATACGTAAATATGATTCAACTCCTTTAGGTCCTTCGAATTTAGATTCTGATCTAGTAACGAATTATCAACAATTTGCAGATTTGCCATTTCAAACTGGCCAAGTAAAAGGTCAATTTATTAACACTCGATATAGAAATATCGAAAGCACTGCAAATTTATATGAAACTGTAGGTGCTTCAGGTCAACCAACTGCTACATTACCAGTTGATGCAGCGAATAATTTTCCAGCAACCGGTACTTTAATTACAGGATACCGAGAACATGAATATACTTTAGCTAGTGGATATCCCTTCCCTGTTTCTGGAATTGCCGGAGAATTTATTTGGTGTGGTACTGGTGCTTCTTCACAAACAATGGATACGGCTACTTATTTATCTTCTACAAATCCTACCGACGGAATATACATACATGCTTTGCATCCACAAATTGCTACTTGGAATAATGTTACATCGTCATATAACATTGGTTCAACTGGTGCTGAAGGACCAAACGGTATTAGAAATTCAGGATTTGCTCCTTTACAATCTACCGATATTACAAGTGGATCTATAAAACAAGCTGCTTATTATTATTGGGATCCTACGATTTCAGGTAATCCTCTTGATTCTGCTAATTTAAGTAAAATGGCATTCGAAGAATATGATCAATATTTGATAGGACAAAATTCTTGTGGTGCTTACTTATTTTTATCACCACCAAATAACACTGGTGCAATAAACGTAGATGGTTCAAATCAATTATCTATAAAGGAATTAGCATTTGGATCTAAAAATTCTGTTAATATTCCTATCATATTCCAATATAGAATGTCTGACTTTTTTGGTGACGATGTTGATGGACTTGGAAGTATTGGAGGAGATCCAACTAATCAAACTACTCAACTTGAATATAGAAAACGACTTGGAATTGATATTTACTCAAATCAAAATGATAGATTTTCGTTTGATATAGAAATAACTGCAAGATATAGATCTAAATCTTTACAATTTTCTGAAGTTCCTAACAGTCAATTAGAAAACGTTGTTGATGATCTTGCTAAAACAGTTAAGTTTTTAAGACCTAGACTTTCAGGTACATCTAACAAATCGCCTAAAAGTGGAGGACCGAGCTTACTAGGTTCTATAGAATAATGAAAGATATCAGCTTGAAAACTGAGATAAATATAATATGAACAAACCTATCCTTGATAAAACATCTTTTGGAATACTAAGAACAAATCCGAAATTAACTTCTAATGTTAAGTTGATATCGGATAGTACAGACCGTTTGTACCTAGAATCATTTAACGCAAACGACGAATTGTCTAAATCAAAATATAAAGGATATCCTGTATCTTCTAATGGAGATTATTATTTTGATTTGTATAGATTCTATAATCAAAGCTCTTCAACAACATCTCAAATAGCATTTGAATTGTTTCAAAGAGATGAAACAACTTCGATTAAAGAATTGTATGGATTGCAATTTGATCAATTCTATGCATATGGTGCAGAGCCTAAGAATTCTAAATTGTATGACGAAGAGTATAGCTTATTTGCACCTCTTTGGATTGAACCATCTAACATACCTGATTATTTTATTATATGTAGAATCGAAGATCCAGTTTCAGTGAATACAAAAAATTCGGTAGACGAATCAGATCAAAATATAATTGATCAAATACAATCATCTGAAAATTTTGTTGAAAATATTTTGTCTAAAAGTACTATTGTATCTAGCTTCGATTTAACAGAAAAATCTAATCTAGGTAGATATATTAGAAATCATGCAAATAATCAGAAATTTCCAGAAAGTTCTATTGTAGCTAATTGGCCAAAAAATGATTATTTTGAATATAACGGAATTAACATAAGAAAGCCTGGTTTTTGTACAAAAAAACGAGAAATGTATTATGAATCGTGGACTAATGATAAAACTATCATAGAATATGAAAACATAATAACTGAAGGCTTTTCTGAACTTGGAATAGTACATCCTAACATCATAAACTTAGAGTTTTTATTCGACGATAAAGATGTTGACAAATATACGTTTCAAAGATACTTTGGGTTATATGTTAACAAATCTCAATACAACGAATTCTTTATCGATGGAAATGCTTTATTTACTGATAGATTCAGTTCAAACCAAGAACCATTACCAACGGTTGATGATATCGGTTATGAATTTAATATAAAAGACCAAATACAAACAAATAGCAATGGTGTTGTTGTTTATGCGCAACAACCAGCAATATCGTCTATTGATCCTGGAGGTACTGCATTTTTTGCAAATGAAATTGTATACAACAAAGCTAGGATCGGATATTGTCAAGATGCAAAAGGTAACTTTCATAAAATAAAAAATTCTGATCAATTCGATACAGGAACTTTACGTCTAAATGACAAGATTATTAATTGGAAAGATTTTAGTGGATTTCAGAATCCTGAAAACTATGCTGATGCGGAATTCACTAATATAAAAGGTAGACCTGCATGTGTTATTGAATTTGAAAACCAGCCACTAAATGACGATGAATTTAGAATATACTTTACAGATACTTCTGATCTATCACAATTGCCATATATTGATAATTTCACAATAACTGCTACAAATACAATACCTTTAAGAACAACCTCTTCAAATTTATATAGCTCATTAGGATCAACCGAAGATATGGCAATAGCATTTGCTGAGTGTGTTAAAGGTATCAATGCGTATTTTCCTGATTTAATTTCTATTTCGGCAAAAGCGATCGGATCTAAAGTTGTTATATTCTCAAGAGTGAATAGCGAAACATGGAATAAAATAAAAGTAACTTCCTTTTCTCAAGCAACATTACCGACAGATATTGGTATAAAATTTGTTTCAGGCCAATTAACTGAATATCAATCTGGATCATATCAATCAAGTCCGCAACCTTTTTCGGTTGCTGTAGGATGGTTGGCTACTGGACAATTCGTTGGAGGTAATAATAATACTAAAGGAAAGATTAAAGTGTCATCAGATGATACGAGTTTATTCTCTACCGACAAATATTTAGTAACTGTTAATGGATATTCTAAAATATTAAATATTGTGCCATACTTAGACGAACCTGTTTATGATAAGTCTGGCCAAATAATAGGATTTGATAATTTCAATACTTATTATACGATTAACATACAAGATTCTACTAACGATGATATATTATTAACATCATCTGATCAATGTTCAATTGTACCATTGAGGTTTAATAATTGTGGGTTGCTTTCTGTATATCCAATAAAAGATTTTGATTTTGATTTTTTTAATACTCAATACGAAAAATCTGCAGATTCTGACACTACAAAATTATATAATTTCTATTTAGGTGCTACTGGACCATACGGCCAAACATCTTCATTTGATGTTACATCTACTGGTTTAACTGGATCAACCGGATGGATCGATTCTATCATAGGTCCATCATCGCCATTTGTTGATGATGGAGAATTCTATTCGTTAATGGGTATATCTAATTTGATAGATGATACTGATAGTGTGATATACAACGAATATGATCGATTAAAAGAAAACGACATTAAAGCATTTGCAGTAGATTCTAGAGTTGTACCATTTATTAACAAATGGGTTTATGATGATAATGGTGTAGATGTTAGACAAAATCCTTATAGAATGAATGTTGATGCGGCATTTAGATATCCTAATTTTGGACCTTCATTTAGAGAATTTAGTAATAATCCAAAATTTTATACACATGAATGGTATTATCTTCAGAAATATCCTCCTTATATGTCTTTTGAGGAAAGACGAGATTCTTGGTCGTATTTTAATAATGCTATTCAATTAGGTGCAACATATGCATCAGGTCCTACTAGTTCAGATTTTGGTTTATCTACAGTATCAGGTCCTAGTTCATTCGATTCTGATTATTTTACTGAATACTTTACAAGAGAAACTATCGATTTACCTGGTATTACATTACCATATGCCGTATCTCAACAAGTCAAATATTCTAAATTTGCATACGCAAATGAACAAAGGTTTGCCGAAACTTTATTTAGAGGAGCAAAAGTTATTGTAAAAGAAAGAGTTGAAAATTCTTCTATTAACTTTAATATCAATAAAAAGAGATTAAGGAAAAGTAGTAAATACAATGATTACAAATTTGCAGCAATATTGAGTTTAACAGATGCTGGAACTAAAATTAAAGTAATTGAAAACGAGAAATATAAAACAATTACAGTTTTAATTGAAGCTGGACTAATAGATAATAACTTCACGAAATTTGGAAGTGCTAGTTCAGGATCGACAGACCCAAATGATTATTTCATAGACAGAAGTCTTATTTATACTTTAAGGGATGAAATTGATGATGACTTAGGTATTTATGAGCCTGCAAATAGAAATTTAGGTGGTGCAATATATAGTTGGTCAGGAATTCCAGGTGATATTGTTGTACAATTTGGAGTAAATACGCAAAATGGAACCTTTCCTAATTTATCATCTGAAATAGCATTAAATGAGATAGGCGGATATAACGATATTTTAGTAGAAAGAAACGACATTCCGGGCAGAGGATTTAGAATAACAGGTATATCTAGCGTTTCTACTGATACTGTAATAGCACAGGATGTTCAAGATGTATTTTGGACGCCTCCATTATATCCAAATACGGGTATCAATACATTATCTCCACCTTATGTTCCACCATCGCCAGGGATATTCAATGCGAGTATAAATGGTCTATTTTATCAAGTTCCATTTTATGAAAACGGAGGATTCAATGCATATAAAGGAGTTGTAGATAGCCTATCGTTTGCTAATATAGCTGATTTAATAAATAAGGGTGCACCTACAATATCTTATATAACATATAAAGAAGATGGAAGTGTAGTTGAAAATGATAAGATTTTAGAATTATCAATACCAGACGAATTATGGAAAGCTAATTATTTAATTCCAATTGAAGATAATAATGTTCCTAATGAAATAGATTCAATATCTACAGGAAATGTTGCAGGCTTTGAAATGAGTGCTGCAGCAAATGCTGACATCAATGTTTTATCTAGATATGGTGGTAGATATCAGCCTAAATTTAATAACATATTCGGTTTTCTAGATTATGATTTAGCAACTAATCAATATACATCAGAGCCTATGCTTGGAACTAGGCATTACAATTTTGATTCGTATCAAAACTTAGAATTTAACATATTCGATGATAAATTCGGATTCATAGATAATTATTTTTACAATAAATGCAATCCTGAAAATCCTAGTGGTGTTATATCTCTATCAAATTCTGCACTGCCTAGTTTATATCCTAAAATTGGCGAGGTGACAATAGATAAAAGAGATTTCTATACCTTTTTAAGTAATTGGGATATGGGTTATTATAGAAAAGCAATTGATAGAACAAACGAGCAACCTATAATCGGTTATCGTGGAACTGTAGAAAATAAATCATTTATGGGATCTAAAATATTAAGCATTCCTGATGAAGTACGATTAGAGAATTGGGAGATAATAGAATTTGAAGATCTAGTTGGTGGTTTAACTAATATAAATAATGTACCTGAAAGCGTTGTTAAACAAATCAATGTAACGAGTACACCAAAACCTGGAAATACGGTCACTGACAAAAAAGAATTAATTTTGAATGTTTACTCATCAAAAGCTCTTATTAAATACTTAAGGGCCGATGGTATAGATTCAGAATTCATAGATTTCATCAATCCTGCATTTTCTTTCGGAGAAGATGGTTTAGATGATGATATCGAACAATACATAAGAAATAATATATTTCAAAGATATCGTGTAGATAAAATAATATTCTACGAAAATAGATTTGCAAATAATGTTAATCAATTAGAACCAATTGAATTAGACTTATCTAATTTTGAATTGTTGAAAAAAGGTTATAAGATTAGTGAGAACTTAAGTGTTAAGTTCTTCACAGATTCTCCGTTAGATTTTACGTTGATATATAATATACCGAAACTTAAAAACTATTCAATATCCTTCAAAGTGGATTTGGTTAAAAAATAATAAGACACATGTCGATAGTCATAAAGGAAATAATACTAAGCGATACTCTCGAGAAGTTTATGGAGAAGGTCAATTTTAATTTTGACCAACTTATGCTTGCTGGTGGTGGACCTCCTGGACCTATTGGTCCTATGGGATTACCTGGACCTGCAGGACCTAAGGGAGATCCTGGAAATAAATGGTATGTAGGATGTACCGGAACAGAAATTGCAATAGGAACAACATTATACGAAGGAGATTTATTCTTACAAAACGAATGTGGTGCTTCTGGGGCTAGTTATGGAGATGTATTCGAATGGAATAATCTTACTAATCAATTTGATGCTACTGGCCTTAATATAATAGGACCACAAGGACCTCCAGGTACGGCTGGAGCTAATCTATTCGGTGGAATATATCCTGGAGAAACATTTGGAGTTGTCTATCGAGCTACTTCTGAAGATGTACCTGGACCTACTGCTAACTTTTATTTATTAAAAGGTGATACTGATTATCCTGGTCTTGTATATGGTGGCGGTGATCCAAACGCCAATGTAGCTGGAATTACTAGCAAGAATTCAAGAGATATACTATGGTTAGGTGGTCTTGAGATTGCACAAACTGTACAACAGACAACATGGCCATTAGAATTAATGCCTAAATTATTTGTAGCACCTAGATCTAATTACAAGACTGATAATTATTCTGGCCCAACTGCAACAAGAGCCGGAAACGGTATAGCGATTGGTAATGATTCTCTTGATCAGCTATTTCCATCTCAAGCAGTTTCGCAAATGTGGGCAAATATATTTAGAGATGATTTATATAACCTAAGAATAACAAACTGGTCAGATTTTAATTTAGCAGCTGGTGGAACATATCAGAATTCAATATCGTTAGAATCTACCTCAAACGTTAGATTAATGTCTGGTAATGGACCATTGCCTTCTATGTCATCTCAACATAGTTTTGATTTAGGTAAGTCCTCTGCATTATCTGCTTATTACGGATTAGATTATCAAGTATTTGCTGGTGGAACTCCTACTATATTCGATGCTGGTGGTGCGATATTAAGTTCAACTGCTGCTGATTCATTAATAGCGATTCAAAGCGGTGGAAACTCTATAACTAAAATTCATGGTGGTGGAAACAAAAATTACCAATTTAGCACGTTAAAATATCCTAATTTAGTTTTTGGATCTACTTCTGGAGTTAGTAATTTAGCTGATGGAAAATGGACTGCAATTATAGACACTCAATCCGAGATCAACGATGATAATGGTTTTAGTGGTAGAAATAAATTAGTAACATCGTTACAAAAAGGACATAGAGCGGGAGCAGCAGAGACACAATCGTATTTTGGTATCGGACATGGTATCAGTATGCTTAATAATATAACCGATCCTCCACCTTCATACAATACCTCGTTTCACGTTGTTGGTGAACAGTATGAGATATCAAGTACAACTAATCAAGTAGTTGGAAGAGGTACTCAAATAGGTACTGAATCACAGATTGATGCTTCATGGCACCAATCATACGATTTAAGTTTAGATGTAGTTGGAAGAATTAGAATGAGAAATTCTGCAACAGCAACAAATCAAGTAATAATAAGTGATGATGCAACAGGAACCATGGTATGGGCAGATTCTACTGAAGTTGGAGTATGGGTCGAAGATATTGGATGTTCTTCTAGAATTGTTTTAGCCGATGATAGATTTGCTTCAACGGTTAATAAAGGAGTTAACAGAGGTTATTCTAGATTTGATATCGCAATGAATACTGAAACTCCAAATGCTTCTAATCGAGCAGATTTAGTTTTTGTTAATTACAATAATACATTCTTCCCGCAAACAGATGCTGGAGATAGTGATTATGCAACATATTCAATGTCTCTTACACACGATGATGATGAGAGTCAAGGTCAATTAAGTCTTAGTGTTTACTCAAACGCCGAAGGATGTCAATCAGATTTATCTCAATCTACGTTATCTGGCGAAATTAGAATTCAAACTTGGGATAAAAGCGGTAGAATAAGAATAGCTGGATCTGGTGTTAGTGATTCAATAGGATTAGAAAATGCACCAGGTGAATTTGATAGAATATTTATTAAGTCTTCTGCAAATTTCATGCAAGATACTGTTAGTCGAGTTCGTTCGAATATTTATTTAAGTAATAGTGGCTCTGATGATCTTTTCGTTAGTCCGTTAATTAAATTTAGTACTTTAGGACAATCAAATTCTGGTAATAATTTCATGATTGATGAAACTAATATAGAAATATTACGATCATGGGCTGGAAATGCAAGAGATAGACATAATATAAGATTTAAGGGTACCGGAAGATCACCAAATCCAACAATTCCAACGGCACCTGCAGATACAACACAACAACAAGTAGCAGCCGGTGGAGCTCACGTTTTGATGATATCGGATCAAGAAGACGCAGTTGCCAGAGATGGAAACATGGAAAATACGAATGACTATTACGAACTAGATCATACCGAAATGTTTGTTGATAGAATGAGATTAACATATTCTTCTACCGCTACAAATAACGGATTAACAGAAATTGATGCATTAGTTAAACACATTTCAAATAACTTCACTTTATATAAATGGGGTACTTCAACAAGCGGATGGAATAGCGGTGGAGGTACTATATTTAATGGAAGTCGTGCTGTTGGTGGATTGCAAGGAAATTACAAGACACCTGCGAGAAGTAAACATTCACCTGCACCGTTTCTTACAACCGGAACTGGTACTGGAAGTAACATTGGAAGATTATGTGTAGAAAATGCACTTTATGGTCCATCCGGAACTTTTAACAGTATAATTGATACAGATGGTTATGCTTCTAATCTAAATATTTGGAATTCTCCAACATCCAGTTTTAGATATCAACCTATTAATTTGTCTACTGGAAATAATCAAGGAGATGATCAAACTGGTGTAGCAATGGTTAACTTTAATTTAGATATAGGAATAGTAATAGAAACCGATGAAATTGGAGGAATGGCTCCTTCTGTTCTTGCAGCTCCAAAATATTATGGTGCATTATGCGGACCTGGTACTTTATCTGGTGCTGTAGGAGGTGTTTTTAGCGGTCGAGCTTTTCCAGGTTCTGGAATTGAAGATCAAATGAGATTACAATCATTTAGAATGCGATTAGATAGTAAAGCTATCGAAGGTCTTGGTGCTATGCTTAGTGAATTTGGTACTAAGAATCCAGCTAGAAATCGTAACCCTTACAATCCAGGAGTTCCGGCTTCAGAGTTTGGAAGCTTACGAAATAATGCTCATTTCCATACAGATTGGTTACCTGGTGTTTGTAGAGCAATGTGGTCCGGATTAAAAGCTAATAATATAATTACTGGTACTTTAGCTGATAGAATACATCCAGATGCTAGTGGATCGGTATTAAATAATCAATTACAACAAGCTAGTTGGACAAACAACCTTATCAATCCTGCAAATGGAGATACAATGAATATGTTTGGTCCAGCAGCAACCGGTGCACCAGGTACAAGTTTATCAATGACTGATCCAGGTTCTGCTTCAGGAATCGGCGTTGTAGCAGATCATTATGCAGATCCTGCTCCAAAATGGCAAAATGCAAATATACAATGGAGATTAGAAACTGATTATGAAGATATTTCACAAACAAACGATTTTGATGCAGCAATTGTGCCGACAACATATATACACGTTATGTATTCTATGGGTAGTATTGATAATACTGCTCAACAAAAAATCACCGGTGCAACTAGTGGATTGCCTAGTATTTATGGCTTGTCGTACACACCAATAGCATCAGATGGAAGTTCTGGTCCGTGGCTTGGACAAGCAGGACCTTCAGATCTTGGTGATATAAAGCGATATATTACACACTTTCCTGGTTCTAGACTTAATTCTCCGGATGGGAGCGGAAATGCTCCTACTAATTCAGGAAACTTTACGACGAGCGGATACAATTCGTCTTTTGCAAGACAAGATTTTGCATTACAGATGATGAACGGATTCGGTATACCTATTAATTATTTACTTTTACCACAAGAATGGTATGGTGGAAGTTCTGGTGGAAAAGTTGCAACTGTGATGACTTTAGAAAGATTATTAAGATACCATCAACGTAAAAATCCTTTTTATCAATCACATGGACTTGGTTTTTCCGGAAGCGGAATGGTTAGATGGAACAATAGCCCTAGATTTACTTCTGGTGATGGTGGAGGTTCTTCATCTGCTAAAGGCGGTGGATTCCGGGATTTGACCGATAAGGTAGTTGAACCAACAAACGAAGGATCTTTTAGCGGAGAAGATCCGGTTGGTGAAGCTGTTCAAAAGGAAACGATCAACAATAAGCAATCATAATTATTAAATATAATATAAATGACAAAAGAAGAAAAATTAAAAGTACAATCTATCATATCAGAATATTCAGCTTGCTACGATAGAATACAATTACTAGAAGGAGAAATTACAAAATTATTAGATAACAAAAATCAATTAGTAGATGAACTTCATGCAATAAGAGCAAACGAAATGAAAATTGTATCCGAGTTGCAAACTAAATATGGTGAAGAAGCTTCGATTGATCTTGAAAACTTAGAAATACTAAATGGAAAAGCTTAAGAAAATATGGTTATGGATATCAGGTGGAATAGTTGCACTATTCGGCTTGATCTTTTTCTTTTCAGGAGTTATTGGAAAGTCTAAAGAAAAAAGACAATTCAAAAACGATAAAAAGAAATTAGAAGACGATTTCAAAGATACTCAAAAGAAGGTTGATGAAGTTCAAAAGGATAAAGAATCTACTAAAAAGGAAATTGAAAAGACTAAATCCAAAATAGCAGAAACTAAATCCAAGGTAAAAGATACTAAAGATGCTGTTGATACATTAAAGGACTTTAAGAAAAAGCATAAGAAATGAAAAACATAATATCGATAATATTAACGTCATTATTAATGTCGTGTACGTCTTACTCACAGGTGGTGAGTGATTCAATGATATTATCAAATGATTCAATCGGCCTAGACTCTACAACTATTTCTAATGCTGAATTAGAAAAGGTATTTAATGCTATTGATACTTTGATTTATCAAGATAGTGTTAAGACAGTTTTAATTCGAGATATGGAATATCAAATACGAAATTATGAATTCTTATCAAGTCAAGATAGTTTGTTATTAAATTACAAGAACAGACAAATAAATATATTAAACGAAGAGATTGTATTATATGATAATCGTCTTAAGAAGGTTGATAAATGGTATAATAAGCCATGGGTCGGTTTTGTTGCTGGATGTGCAACTATAACTCTTTCTTCGTGGATAGTAAAAAACGTTGTTGACTAATGGCTACAAGCTCTACATACATACAATTAAGTGCATCAGTACTTTTAGAATACGAGTATCGCGATCAAGGCGCTACTGCAAACCAATATAATGTTAATACCATTGCACCTTGGTATTTGATGAACAACGAACATGATGATTCAATAGCTATATTCAATAGTAATGATACTCAAGTAACTGGAAATCTTATAACAAAAATGGGTACGATTATTGATCCTACTCTTGCGCAATATGGTTACCTTGAAAGAGATTTAATAAACACATTAAATGATTACGATCCTTTATTAACTAATACAGCTAACCTTCCGGTTGGTTTTACAGCAACACAAATGGTTTCTTATGATGTTGTTAGATTACATTTAGTTCAAGGATTCAATTTTCAAAATAAAAAAGGATTTCAATTTAATTTATCGTACGAAAACGAGAATGATAAAAAAGTTCAATACTTAAATTTAGCGTATCAAGATTCAGATAATTATGCACAAATTAATCCAGATCCATTCATATTTGGTGGTAAATTTTACGCATCATACATAGAAGTAAAGGTACCTAATTTATATAATTTAGTTGATGAATATTGGTCTGCTATTTTTGCAGGAACATCAACTAACGATTTACCATCGTACAAACTTTCTGGAAATGCAGGTCCTAAAAGAGATTCTAAAATTCAATCTAGCTTTTCGTGGATAGAAAGTGAAAAAACTATTAATGGCCAACGGTATTTTTATTCTTACGATTTTAAGAATATAGATCTACCTACATTAGATCAATTTAGTAATATAAGTGCAGAAATTGAAGATGCAACTGACGGAGACTATATTAAATTATATGCTGCGTGGAATGGAGATATTATTGATAATTTCATTACTCAACTAAATAATGTTCCTGGCAATGATTACATAATTTTACATGAATTAAATGTATTTGAATATATTTGGCCAGCTGGAACTGGATCTTCTACTTGGATAAAGACCGGTGGACTTGAATTTGTTCAAGATTCTAATTATGAAGACCCAATACCATATAGACCAATTATACAAAATGCAGGATCTGTTAACTTTAGAATAGACTATACTGTTAGATTATACAACAAAGAAGATGCATCATCGATTTGGAAGACCGGTAGTTATCAATCGGCAAATCCTGCTAAATGGGCTAAGTATTTAAGACGTATTACATTAGGAAGCAATCCAATACAACCTAAAGTGTATAACAAAATTGTAGATAAAAATGTTAATTTCTTTGGATCTAATACTTCAGGATCTGATGCAGTATCAGATGGACCTGGATATACTTCATATGTTACAAGTTTCTTAACAACTAATAACGTTATGTTAAGTGCGCAAAATGCATTCATACAACGTAATCCTAGTACTGGTAATGTAAATATTACAAGTGTTGCTAATTCGCAATCTGAAGTAATATATGCACAAGGTCTTTGTAATATAAGCTTAACCAATAGTGATACGTTTATTAAATTCGTTATTTACAAAGGTCCTAATCCAACTGAATTTATGGCATTAAATGCTCTTGGACAAGTGTATCTTAATTTCTTTGCAGATAGTGGTGAAATTAATAAATTTAAGAAATTCAATAGTTCGGATATATCAGAAGATAGCGGAGAAATATTATTCAAAATACCTGCAAAAGATAGTCAACGAATTTCACAATACTCTAACAAATCTTTTACGATTACTTCAGATAACGGTGAAGCAGAAACACAACTTTATACAGGGAATTTTATTCAAGCTGGACAAGAAAACGATAATTTATTAGAAAGAAAAATAGAAAATCTGAAGCAACAATTAGAAGAGATGAAACAAATGAATGATAATTTGAATGATTTAGTTTCTTTGGGTGAATCAAATATTTCTACATTACAAACTGCAAATCAAGAACAAAATACTCAAATTCAAAATTTACAAAACAGTTTAGATCTTCAAATAGAAGAAAATAATAATCTAATTGCAGATGATTTATTAGATGATGCAGAAAGAGCTAGATTGCAAGAAAAGGTTGCTGAATTAAATGCTGCTAAGGCTTCGTTAGCAGTTCAATTACAAACATCGCTTGAGACACAAGAAGTTCAGGTAATAGATGCTAATTGTCCAACACAATATGTTCAACCGAGACCTATTAACCCAAAACGGGAGAAATCATCACCATATAATAGCTAATTATGTTTCTAAACGCAAGATCAGATTTATTCAAAGTAGAATTTCCTAGAAACTTTATACCAAAAAGTATCAAGGAAAAATATGAACCGTATGTATTTAGAATGCCTACGATGATTAATGACGTATCAGATTTAATTAACTATACAATACAAACTGTTACTATTCCTACAATGAATTATACTCCAGCTGAGCAAATGAAGCCAGAAGGAAAAAATAGATTTATTCCAGAAGATCCAAATCCTAATTCGCTAGGAAGTAGTTCAACCGAGGCAGGAAGGACTAGACGTTGGAGAAGTTCTACAAATATACAAGAAATATTTACAAAAGAATTTCAAGTTACATTTCAATTAATCGATGGTCATATAAACTATTGGATAATGCTTGATACATTATTATACTATTACAATTTTGCAAATAAAGAAAGATTTAGTGAATCGATTCCGGTGAGAATACTTGATGCTGAAGGTAACGTGATGTTTACTGCTTTATTTGTAGATTGTTTATTTACTGGTTTAACTGAATATCAATTATCTTATTCAGATCTATCGCAAGAATTTAAGACATTTGATGCTACATTTCAATATAATACGCTAAATTTAGAATTATTGCCTATAGACAATTTGAATAAAGATCAATTTAATCCTCAACCTACAAGAGAATCATAAAAACTTTGTACAGAGCACTCAAATATATATAAATATAATAAAAATAATTGACAATAAAAAACTTTTTGTCAAAAACTTATTAACAAATTATTAACAATTATGCAAACATTCGAAGATTATCTTAAATATAAAGATGAACCATTAACTGAAGCAGAAGAAGCTATGGTTGATGATGTAGTAAATACATTCATTGCCGAAGGAAAAACTCTAGAAGATTTAGAAGAAGCGATGTTAGATGAAGGTTTACTAGGATCTCTTTTAGGTGGTCTTGCTGGAGCAACTGCAGGAAAAGCAATTGGTAAAATGCTAGCTAAAGTACTCGGTGTTCAAAAGGGTGTCTTATATGATTTATTAACAAGTCGACTAGTTGCAACAGCAATAGGTGCTAAGATCGGTAGTCGATACTAAAACAATTACATGAATTTAATCGCGATAGATTTTTCAATCAATTCGACGGCAATATGTATTCAACATGAAAAAGGAATTGAATGGTTCAATTTCGTTTCTAATCTGAACCTAGATAGAAAGCCGTTTTCCACACATAACGAATTACAAAGCTCATCAAAAAATGTACATATCATAGGATATGAACGAAATAAACCAAAAGACTTAGAATATTCAGAAGAGCAAAGCTGGAAATTAGCTAATGCCAATTGTCTTTCTTATACAATAATAAACGCGATAGCGCCGTGGATAGATGAAGAAACAGTATTTGCTTTTGAAGGTTATAGCTATGGATCTAAAGGAAATTCATTTATAGATCTTATTACATACAATACATTTCTTAAGTCTAAGATTCTTCGAGTATGTAAAAACGATATTCAAGTCATTTCACCTAAAGCCGTGAAGAAACATTTTACAGATAATGGTAACGCTGGCAAACCTATGATGGTAGAAGCTTTTTCAAAAAGGAAAGATGTTGTACTCAAGAATGATGCAGTTCATAATTATGTTAGCAGTCAGAGCTTTGGCGATAAAATCCCTAAACCCATTGATGATCTTGTCGATGCTTTTGCAATACTCAAATTCTTGGAAGATAAACTTTAATAACAACGGAAGGACGATCTGAAAACGACTAGAAAAGAAAAAGAAGATCAACTGTAATAACTCTCTACTCTCAACTGATTTACTTAATAAATATTATATGAACGAGAGAACAGTCAGTTTCAATAATGCTCATTTTAGAGAAAATATTTTTAATTTATTTTTAGATGAAACTTTTAACTCAAACGCTCATATAACTATTAACGGCTAAACTAAAACAGTATAGTCTAGTAATAAAATGTTAACTACTAAAAATTAAGAGTAATTATGAGTGAATTTGATTTATTTAATCTAAACATCGAGGACTTCCAAAACAACGAACCTCAACAAGAACGTGGACCTGGCTTATACAAAGCTAATCCCACTGAAGGAAAAGATAACGTATATAGATCTGTTATCCGATTCTTACCTAATGCTAAAGATCCAAGAAATTCAATCGTTAAGAAATTTTCATATTGGTTAGAGGATTCTCAAGGTAACGCTGGTTATTTTGATTGTCCATCAACTGTAGGTGAAAAATCTATTATCGGTGATACATATTGGAAACTTGCAAAAAGCGAATCTGCTTTCGATCAAAAACAAGCTGAGAAAATTCGTAGAAAAGAATATTATTTCTCAATTGTACAAATCGTAAAAGATCCACAAAGACCAGAAATGGAAGGTACTTTACAAGTATTTAGATTTCCTAAAACGCTTAAGAAATTTATTGATGCACAAACTTCACCTTCTATCGAAGATATAGAATTGAGTGGTGCAGAACCATGTAATGTATTTGATCTTTTCGAAGGAAAAGACTTTTCATTAAAAGTAACACTTAAAGGTGGCTACTGGAATTATGACGAGTGTAAATTTCTAGCTAAATCTCCTGTTCAAGTAGATAAAGTACCAATGGAAAATAACGCTGAAAATAAAAAGCAAATCATGACATATCTAAATGATTCTCCTGATTTGACTGTTTATTATTACAGACCTTGGAGTGATGACCAAAGAACTAAACTACATGGTATTCTACAAGATATTTCAGGAAGCAATCCTGGTGCATCTTTTAATAATACATCAACACCATCAACACCAAAAGCTGCAGCTCCTAAAGCTGAAGCACCAAAAACCGAGACTAAAGCAAATACTGAATCTTCTGAAAATAACGAAGACTTAGAATCATGGCTTAACGGTGTAGGTTAATCTATTAACGCCCAGGTCTCATTTATTTGAGGTCTGGGCATTTAGTTTATTATATGGTGAAAGAAAATAAAAACATATCAGGCGAGTTAAAAGATAAAATAGTATCTAAACTACAAGCAATACTTTCTAATGAATTTCATGGTGAAAAGACTAGAATAAAACATGGATACGATCGATTAAATTGTGCATGTCCTTATTGTGGTGATAGTGCAGATAATCATTATAAGAAACGTGGAAATGTATATTGGAAAACATTAATGTATCATTGCTACAATTGTGGTAAACATACGAATGTCGTTAAATTACTCGATGATTACAAGCGTGGTTTAACTAAAGCTTCTGAAATTACAAACGCATTAGATTTTATCAAACAAAATAAGGTTGAAGTAAAATCTGCAGAATATTTACAATTAGGCGTATTTCAAACACTAAACGAATTATCAATCGAAAAAGATGAATTCAAAAAGATACTCAATCTTTCAGAAATAAGACCTAATACAACTGCACATACATTCATAAAGAATAAATTTTTGTTAAGCAGATTAAAGCATTTTTTATATTCAGAAAAGACTGGTCAATTATACATTCTTAACTTAACAAAAGAAAACAAAATTATTGGATATCAAATTCGTAATTTCGGAAAAGGCAAATCTAAATATGTCAGTTATACAACAGAAAAAATGTATTCTGAATTAGGTAAAACACTGCCAGATTCTGAAGGTATGGAAAAAGTAAATTCGCTTTCTATTTACTTTAATATCATGATCGTTGATCTTTCAAGAAACTTTACAATTTTTGAAGGACCTACTGATGCACTTCTGTATCCTCATAATTCATTAGCATTAAGCGGTATCAATAAAAATTCAGATATGTTTGATGAGATACCAAACGCAAGATACTTCTTCGATAATGATGCTATTGGAAGAAAAACAATGGAAGCAAAATTAGAAAATAAAAAAGCAGTATTTATGTGGAAGAAATTTATCAAAGATCATAAACTAGATCGAAGATTAAAAGACTTCAATGATTTAATACGTCATTGCTACTTTCATAAAAATAGTGCATATAAAAACATTGATAAATACTTTACTACAAGTCCTTATGACATTCTTAACATTTAATACGTTTGTGAACGAAGAGTTAGAAAAGTTTTACGAGGAATCTCAAAAAGAAGGAGATTTCAAAGCACCTATTGATATTCAATCGAAAGATTATGAGTATCAAAGAGCTTCGTTTGTAGTAGAGCCAAAAATAAAGAAAACTAAAGTCAAATCAAAAAAGATTTGGCAAGGAACTAATAAAAGTAAAGGTCTATTTTAATGTCGTTAACAGAAGAAAAATTAGAAAAAATCGAAAAGCTCTTGGGAGATGAAAGAGCTGAGTGGTCAACAAGAATTCAATCCTTAGTTAAAGCTATTAAGGAACCTAAAGAATTAGCAGAATCACAAACACACATGTTGTCATACCGACATATGATTGTTGATAAGATTATGGAGATGAATATTCTTCTTTCTAAAAAACGAGCTAACGACTCTAACTTTACGAAGAACAGATACCAACATTACAAAACAAACTATGACGTTAGATTAGATCATCGAGAAATCATGGAATACATCAAATCTGATATGTCATTAAGAACCAGAGAAACAGGCTTAATAGAACACCAAATTAATTATTACAAGCAAGCAATCGAAACACTCGATAAAACTGGCTTTGCAATTAAAAATAGAGTTACTTTAGCGACAAATGATATTTGATTTAACACATAACGGAAGATTACTAACATTACGAGATGCATCTGAACTAGAGATAGAACAGTTGAAGATTACTTTGACTCGTAGAATCGATAATTGGAGATGGGATCCGAGAGTTAAAAAAGGATGGTGGGATGGTAGAATATCTTATTTCCATCGAGATATGTATGTTCCTGCAGGTCTTTGGGAAGTTGTTCGAGATATGTGCAAAGATTTTGGCCATGAACTACAAATCAATGGTATGAACGAACGATTTGATAGATCAGTTAAATTTGATGAATTTGAAGCTTGGGTTAAAGAAAACTTTGAAGGACATGAATTAGATCCAAGACCTTATCAAATAGAAACAGCCTTTAATATAATACGAAACAAATCTTGTTTAGCTGAATTAGCTACATCTGCAGGAAAATCATTGATTCTGTATTTAGTATTAGGTTATCTATTAGAACATGATAAAGCTAAGAAAATATTAATGATTGTACCTAACGTTAGTTTAGTTGTACAAGCAACAGAAGATTTCTACGAATATAATCGAGGATCTCTTGATTTAGATTTACAAATACAACAAATATTTGCAGGGTCTAAAATACGTCAAGGTTCTAATGTAGTTGTTGGTACATATCAATCTCTTGTTAAAAAGAAAAAGGAATACTTTGATGATTACTCAACAGTAATGATCGATGAAACGCACAAAGCAAAGGCACATTCAATTAAAACAATACTCGAAAAATGCCAAGAAGCTGATCGTATATTTGGTGTATCAGGTACAATACCAAAACCTGATTCTTTAGATCGTTTAACACTTATGGCATATACCGGTCCTGTTATTCAACGAGTTACAGCGGCAGAATTGATTAAACAAGATTACATATCACCAGTTGAAGTTAAAGTTATTGAAATGAATTATGCACCAGAAAGTGTAAGAGAATCATTCAAATTCTTAACAAAGACTGAGGAAGATAGAAAACGATTATTAAGTCTTGAACAAAACTACGTTATACAAGATCCTACTAGATTAAACTTTGTAACTGATACGATATTAAAAATAGGAAAGAATCAATTAGTCTTATTCTATCGTGTTGATTATGGTAAAGCTATTTATGATACATTAAGAAATAAGTGCACACGGAGGGTATTCTATATTGATGGTGGTACTGATAAAAACTTAAGAGAAGAATATAAAGCTCAAATGGAAGAAGGCGAAGGCAAAATCCTAGTGGCATCTTTTGGTACATTCTCAACAGGTATTAATGTCAAAAACTTACACTTTGTATCATTAACTGAATCATTCAAATCCGATGTTATTATTAGACAATCTATTGGTCGTGGTTTAAGAAAACACGAGACTAAAGATAAACTTGTAATTATCGATTTTGTTGATGATTTTCGTTTTGAAAACTTTACAAACTATTTATATAGACATTCTAAAAAGCGTAAAGAAATTTACAAAGAACAGAAATTTCCATTCACTGTTAAAAGCATAGATTTGACTAAGATATATAATTAAAATCGAAAATAATTATTTCTGATGTCAAAATCTACAGGTAAACTTAAATACGACTTAGCCTTATCTACAACTTCAGTTTACGATGCTTCTTCTATATACATTAATAAGAGCGCTGAACTAAGTATCAATGGTAACGCAAAACTTCAATATCAAACAATTGGACCAACTTATTCTGAAAATAACATTATACAAAACGTTCCACTTCCGGCCGGTGTTACTAAGGAAGGAAAACAATATGTTTATATAAGAAATTTAGGACCTTCTAATGCAGCAGCGCTTCATATTGCATATTCTAATCCAGGATCTGCGGTTGTTCCTCTAGAAAATACAAGTGAACAAACACCTCCTATTGGAGTACCTAGTAATGCAGACGATTTTCAAATCATGAGTTTGAACGTCGGTGAATTTGCGTTCTTTCCATTATTTACGAATAATAAAACTGGATTGCAATTGAGATCTGGATATATTGTAGGATCGACACATTGGGTTGGAGCGGAACTTAACGATATCGAATATATGGTATGTGATACAAACTATAACATCGGTCCAGGATTTTTGATACAAGATTAATCAAACGAATATATAAACTAAACTAAATAATAAAAATGGCACTAGCAAAATTTTCAAAATTCAAAAAGGAAAGAGCTGTAATTAAAGAGGCTCGTTCCAAAGAGACGAAGATTAAAAAATTCAATAAATTATTCAATGAGCAATTGACTAAATTAGGAGTATCTTCAGTCGCTGATCTAAGCGAAGATCAAGTAAATAAACTATTAAGCTCACTAGCTACAGAACCTGTTAACGAAGACCGAATGAGAGAAATCGAAAAAGATGGAATCATCGCCGGAACTCCAAAGGATGCAGGTAAAGAAGCTGATGTTGCTAAAAAACATACATTCGATTCACCACAAACTCCAGATGCTGAAGCAGAATCTGATGCTGAAGATATGAAAGCTGAAGAATCTGAAGAGGTTGATGAGGCTAAGAAATCAGTTAAAGAAGGAGATCTTGAAGATGAAGATGATGCTGAAAAGGCGGCACATCACAAAGATGCTGCTAAAGATGATTACGAACAAATTGATGATCTTGAAAAAGATGCACATGCAGATAAAGAAGCAGAGGATGAAGAGGAGGCTAACGAATCTAAAGTTGTTGAAGCAGACGAAATCAAATCAGATAAAGAATTTGATGAATATGCTGATACTCTATTAAAGAAAGCTCACCCAGACGATTTTGACGAAGCAACAGCTAAGAAAGTTAAAGATGGTCTTAAAAAGAAATATGATGGAGATTATGGTGCTATGGTTGGTGCTTTATCATCTAATTTCGGAGGTTAATCTTAACAATAAATAAAAATAAAAACATGGCTAAAAAATTATTAAACTTTGGTTCTTTTAATGAGTACAATCGTATTTTAGAAGACTTCAAAGAATTAGAAAATAATGCTTCAGAATTAAATGAGGCTTTTGCATCAAATATACTGAGAGCTTTTGCAACTCAAGAAAGTGGAAGCAGATGGCAATCAGGTTTATCAAAAGATTTCTATAAATTCGCAAACATCCCTTTAGATAAAATTACAAACGAAGATTTTATCGTACTTTCAAATCCTGAAGAATGGTGGACACAAAAATATGCAAAGAACGATAGTGCCGTTGGTTTCTTTGTAGATGATAATCCTGAATTCTTAAAGGCATTGAAGAAAAAGGGTAAAGATAAAGCCAGATCAGCATTTGGTGTAATTCTTACTATTATGCGAGCCAATCGTGGAATGTGGTACGGATTTGCTAAAGATCCAGGTGGAAGCTTTTCTAGATACAAAAAAAGTTCAAACGAAAGATACGGTATTCTTGCTGATGAATATACCACTGCCGGTGTTTATGGTTGGGATGGTGCTAAACAAAAAGCTAAAATCACTAAGAATAACTTAATTGAAGTAGCTACAAAAGTTTATGTTTTAGATATCAACGTATTAAAAGAAAAATACGGAAGTACAAAAGAACTTAAAGGTAAAAGAGCTGCAGCAAAACAAGGTGCACTTGCACTTCAAACTGCAGATTCATTTAAGAAACAACAAAAAGACAGATATACTCAAATTCTTAGAGAAAAACTTGATCCAAACGTAATGTTATCAGAAGTTAAAGATGCTTTAACTACTTATACAGATTGGATGTCTAAAGAAATTGCAAATCTTAAATTTGATCCTAAAGCAGAAGTTAAAGAAAACTTCTATAAAGAAATGCAAGTTCAATGGCAAGGTTGGGATACTGATTGGTCAAGACCTATTAACAATATGTTAGATGTTCTTAATAGATTCATGAGAAATTGGAATGATTATCTAAGAGAACAAGCTACGGTTGAAAGACTTGCTAAGAAAATGGAAGACGAACAGGATGAACAAAAGATCCAAAGACTTAAAAGCGAAATAGCATATTACGAAGGTGGCTACGAAAGATTCGTACAATCAACCATCAAATATCGTGATGAGTTACGTAAATATACAAAATCTGTAAAAGAACTGACTAAATAATGTTCTTAAAATTTAATCAATATATTACTGAAAGTGTAAAAGAAGCTGCCTCTGAATTTTTATTCGAAGGCGGCTCTTTTGGACATATGGCACATCCATACGATGATGTTAATTTGACATTCGGAGAAATTAAAGATATGATATCTGATGCTCTTCAAGGTGGACTTAATAAAGAAGCTATATCAACTGAAAAATTAGATGGACAGGCAATTGCAGTATCATGGAAAGATGGACAGTTAATTGCATCTAGAAATCAAGGTGATAGAAAAAATGCGGGAGCTTCTGCATTAACAGTTCAAGGTGTTATTGATAAATTTGCAGGACGTGGAGATATTAGCGATGCTTTTGCTTTTTCTATACAAGATCTCGCAAGTGCAATTGGAAAAATCAATCCAAAAACCAGAGAAGAGATATTTAAGAATGGACAAGCGTTCATGCACTTAGAACTCATATACCCGCCAACTACAAATGTAATTAATTACGATTCATACAAACTTATATTTCATAATACAAGTACATACGATATGGATGGTGTTGAAATTGATCAATCTAAAAAAGCTGCTGGTGAATTAACAAAAGCAATCAAAGATGTTAATGCTGATATACAAAAGACTTTTCAAGTAGATCCGCCAAAAGCTATTGAATTCGCTAAAAACGTTAATTTCGAAGCTGATCGTGGAGAATTCTTTAATGAGTTATCTAAGATCCAGAAGAAAGCGAAGATGAACGATAATCAATCAGTAAGAGATTATATAAGGAAAGAATATTCGGATCTCCTATATGCAAAAGCTGGTGAGTATGGATTTGATTTAACAGATAATATGTTAGATGGTCTTATTCAAAGATTTGCTTATAAAGATATGGCTTTCTCTGTAAGACAAATGAAAAGAGAAATTACAAATCAAGACTTTTTTAATTGGTTACGAGATTTTGAAAAGAAAGATGCACCAAACTTTTACAAAAAGGTTATTGGACCTATTGAAACATTGTTCTTAAAACTTGGTGTACGAGTTATTAAATTAATGACTGGTCTTTTAGCATTAGATCCTGAAGGACAAATTGAAGCTATCAAAGTAGAATTAGACAAAGCCATTAAGGGTGTTAGATCTAAAGGAAATGATAAAGAAAAAGCTAGACTTGAAGCTCAATTAAAGAAACTTGAAGCAATTGGTGGTATGGATGCGGTATTACCAACTGAAGGTATTGTATTTCAATATAAAGGAAAAACGTATAAATTGACTGGAGGATTTGCGCCAATCAATCAAATTTTAGGAATATTCAAATACGTTAAATAATAAAGAATGGAAATAGATAAAGAAATAAAATTAGATGAATATGAAAAATATTTAGAATCTGATAATTGGTTTAATTACGCAGGTTTTTATGACCATATCATTAATGAATATGATTTTGAGACTTTTGTAGAGATTGGGGTATGGAAAGGACATTCACTTACCTATTTAGCAAAAGGCCTTAAAGAAAGGGAATTACCTAACATCAAAGTTTATGCAGTAGATTTATGGGATGAAACATATAAATATGATGGTGTTAATCATGGAACAAAAGAACTACACGAACAAAGAAAATATTTGTATGAAATATACAATACAAACGTCGTTAATGCTGGGGTTAGGGATTTGATTAATGATATAAAAGAATGTTCATGGGAGGCTGCTAGCAATTTTGATGATGAATCAGTGGATTTTGTTTTTATTGATGCAGGTCACGATTATGATGAAGTTATTAAAGATATTGAAGCATGGTTACCAAAAATAAAGCCTTCTGGAATAATTTCAGGACATGATTATGAAAATCCTCATACTGGTGTAAAAAAGGCAGTCCATGATAAATTTGGTAAATTTCCAATTTATTCAGAAGGTATTTGTTGGATGGTAAAGAAAAAAGATATTAAATAATATGCCATACGATTACAATAAATATAGAAGAAAAAGAATTGAATCTGAATATCAATTAAGCGTACAACAAATGTTGCAAACGGTTTTGATAGAAGACGTTCCAACTTACGGTGGTCAAACTGGTGGTTCGGCTGCTGCACCAACATCACCTATTGTTGGCCAAGGTCAAGTAGGACAAGCACAAATTCCATAAAAAAAAGAAAAAGAAAATGGCACAAAAAACAAGAGACGAATTAAAAGCAATATGGGTATCCGGTGCTACAATGACTCCATCTTTATTTGACGATGTTTGGGATTCGTTTTTCAATAAATTAACAGATGGTAGTAGTTTACAAAACGAGCTTGTATCAGGAACTAATATTAAAACGATTAACAGTACTAGTTTATTAGGATCTGGTGATATCGAAATTTCTGGAGGCGGTGGTGGTAATACTCAAGTTGATACTTATATGTACTCATGGCAAGCTGGAACAGATTCAACATTCTTTAATGATGGAAATATTAGTATTAAATATGATGAAACTAATGATGATATAGATCTTGAATTTTTAACTGAACCCTCAGGAAATGGAAATTTAGTATGTTGTACAAGAGTATTTACAGATGGATCTACCCCTTCAGTTGATTGGATAGATATAACAACACAAGGAGTTACTTATCAATTAGCAGGATTAATCCCAGCTAGTTCTCAAGTAGAACTTTATATATATCATGTAGATCATCCTATTGACACTTCATATCCACGTTATAAAGTTACAGTAGCTCAAGACTCAGATAGCGGAACTACAAACAATAATGCTATAGTTAAAACATACACTATAAAATAATACGTAAACTTTTGTTTCAAATTGTCATATAATAAATAAAAAAAACAATGGCAATTATACAACAAGAATTTCAACATAATGAATGGCAAATGCTAGTAGGTTGCATAATGTTAAACCAAACACATAACAGACAAGTAAGGCGAGTTATATATGACTTCTTCGAAGCATATCCAACACCGGAATCTATCACTGAAGATGCTATTCCTGATATAGTTGAACATCTAAGGCCACTCGGCTTTTACAATCGTAGAGCCAACACAATTTTCCGTTTTTCACAGGAATATATAAATAAAGAATTTAACCACGTATCTGAACTATATGGCATAGGAAAGTATGCTTCAGATTCGTACGAGATCTTTATTAATGATAACACTGATGTACAACCAACGGATAAAATTTTACGAGCTTATCTTCGAGGCGAATTCATCGATCAATAAAAATTAAAAAGAATGAAAAGAATTAATAACTTTCACAAGAGTAAGCCGATCGTACAGAACGTTAAGACGGATTCTGTGAACGAAGGTAAAGCACCTAAAAATTTAACACTAGACAATGATATTAGTGATTGGAATCCTGGTGTATCACACGAACAAATTACTGAAGCTGGATCAACAGACATATCTCAATCGTTTGAGGCTGCTGTTTCTAAAAATGACCAAAAAGGCCAAGGTGGCGGAGCTGCTGCACCAACATCTTATTCACAAGCAGTTGATCGTTTTTTACGAGTTAATGGTTTACAATCGACCTTGAGGAGGATGACACTCGTATATAATAAAAATCAAGAAATAGCTCAACGTACAGAAAAGGGATTAGCTGAATTAACACAAGTTCATAAAGACGCAGTTGCAAAACAAGATGATGTTTCAAAATATCTAGATTCGTTAAACACTTCTATTAGTAAAATGAAATCCGGAACTACGGAATATCAAAAGATGCAAAATGAAATAGATCAAACTACTAATAAATTATCCGATGTTTCTACTGAAGCAAATAGAGCTTCTATCGCTTTAGATAATGCCAATTCAACATTCAAAGATGCTGTTAATGCTATGGATGCTGCTCGTGAAAAAGGAGAAAATGCAGCTAACAGATTAAATACTTTAGGAGTAAAACCAGATTATGGAGATAGAGAAGATGATCCGAGAGAAAATCCACCGAAGAAAGAAATACCAGGGGAAGACGAACCACCTAGCGAGGCTCCAGCTAAAGAAGTTCCAATAGCTAATCCTCCAGTTGCAATATTAGATCCTGGTAAAATTTTAGATGGTGAGGCACCATATCAAGATGTTGGATATAAAGATATTGATCAAGCTATTTCAAAGGGTGCTGCACAATCAGCTAAATTTAGAGAAGAATTAGCAAATCCAGACGAAGAAGCAATACCTAATAAAGCAATAGAAACTGTTAGAGAATTTGAACCAACTGGAGATTTACACGAACTTGCTAAGGCCGGTGGTGTTGGTATGGATATGGCTGCATCAGGTGCTAGATTTGTGCAAATATATACTCATTTCTACGAATGTGGTAATACTGCAAATTCATATTCAGTAGCTACTAATCTGTCAAAAAGAAATTATGAAACCGTTTGGAGATCTCCGATTGATCCATTAATTTTTTATGTAATTGAAGGAACTAGTTCAGATAAAAAATATCCAAATGGATCTGCTTATTTATATCCAGAAGATTACACCGGACCTACAGGATTAACATGTCTTCCATAAAATTTGAATAGAAGATCGAATATATATTAAACAACAAAAAAACTAAACTAAAATGAAACACATTAAGTCGTACGAACAATTTCTTAATGAAGCTGATACAGCTAAAGAGATTGAAGATAAAATCAACAAAATGGGTGAAGTTTCTGATGACGAAAAGGAATTAGAAAAAGATATGGAAGCTGCTTCAAAAGGAGCAACTACACCAGAAGAAGGAACTAAATCTGAGGATGATAACAAAGCTAAAAAGAAAGAAAAGCCTGATGCTGAAAAGCATATTGGTGAAGCCGCTAAAAACGAAGATCATGAAGAAATGGGTGATGAATTAGCAAATATGACTATTAGCAAAATGTTAGATACTTTAGAAGATAAAGATCCAGATGCTTACAAAGATATGGAAGCTTATATTAAAAAGAATTTTACTAAGGCTGCTAAAGAAGGAAATTTCTTTACTACAATGACTGCATAACATGCAATCTAATTTAATCGACTTAAATACATTATTTGAATCAGAGGGCCGGGACTATGTTCTCGGCCTTTTGGACAAATTCTTAGTAGTTAAGGAAAAAATCAAAGGCACTTCATTGCACTTTCGTTTTGTTAATGAAGAAATTAAATTTTACAAAGGATCTACGAATAAAGAAATTTCGATAATAGATCGAACGCTTCAAAGCATATACGAAAAACCTATTGATTGGGTATTCGACAAAGCGGTTGCTATGTATGAATATGGTATGATTCCTGAATCGTATCGTTTTGCTTTTAGGTATACACCAGAAAATTCAAAATTATTTTTAGAAGAAATAAGAATAATAGAATCTAATAATAAAGTTCGTTTTATTGAAGATCCTGTTATTTTAGAACAATGGTCAGAGCATTTTCAATGTGATGGTATATCAACAGCGTATTTTGGCAGATTAAAACAGCAGACAAAGAAGAGTATTCTTGAATCACTAGTTGATAGGACAAATGATATATATGATATACTCAACTTAAATAAAAACAGATCAGAGAGTTTAACTATGAAATTTCTAGATAGATTAAATGAAGATGTAAGCGCTAAAATCTTAAACCCAACGATTAAGCCTACAAAATCTAAAGAACGTAGTTCTTCGGATACATATTCGATTGCACTTCAAGATGTTTTAGCTTATTTAAGCACAGTTAGCTTTGATAAATTTAATCCAATCGGCGAAGACAAAGGTCAGAAAATGCTTAATTTAATATCTGACTTATATGTTTCATATATGGAAAAAAATGCTTCCAAATACGATGGTATGGAAGATTTAGATGGGCCAGATTTTGCTAAGAATATTCCAGACTTTGGTGTTAATTTAGAAAATGTAGTAAACCCAACTACCAAAACTTTATTAGCTAAATCAGATATTAATAAAGAGCTATTCAAATTATTCTTAGGAACTTTCACAAAGAAACGTAGAAAAACTTCTACTTTGATTGATGATAATACAAAGTTTGAAATAAACAAAATTATCGATATGATATCTGATAGATCTTTAGAAAAACCAAACGAACCAATCGAATCTATACCTACATTTGAAGATTATTATTACAACAAATACCAAAAACGTGCAATTCTAAACGAGGCAGATAGTTGGATGGTATACGAAGGTAAACTTGATTTAACTCATAAGAAACAAGGACGTAAAGGTGTAAATATTCTTGTTGGAAGATTTCAACCACCTACATTAGGACATATTAAAGTTCTTAGACAAATGCATGCTAAAAACGGTTTACCGTGTGTAGTTATTAATGTACGATCTAAATCTGGAAAAAATCAGATATTTGAACCAGAAACTATTCTAAACATTTGGATGTCTATAGCAAAACAATATAACTTTATTGAAGCTATTCGTGAATCAAACACTGGTTTCTTAGATCAAGTATTAAATGCGTTAAGACCTGAATTTGAGCCAGTACTTTGGGGTACAGGAACTGACCGAATGAAAGGTTACGAAAGAATAATAAAGAACTATGGACCTGAAGCAGATACATTACCAGAATTCGAAGCATTCGAAATTAAAAGGTCAGGTAAAAATATTAGTGCAACTAAAGTAAGAGAGGCGATTGAAGCTAACAATGAAAAAGAATTCAAAGCTTTAACTCCAACTGCTGAACATAAGTTTTTCAAACAATTACGTTCAGAAATGAACTTGGATTTGAGTTGATATATATTAAAAATAAACTAACAACATGTCTGAATTAAACGAAGGTAGACACCAAGTTAAAAGAAAATATGGTGAATACAATAGAATACGAGTTAACGAAAATGGTGCATCTGTAAGAGATACTATCATTAAATTCGTTGGTAAAAATTACGTAACTGAGGAAGACTTACATAATCATCTTATTAGATTAGAAGAAGATCGTGGTGGTGTTAAAGTAAATAAAGCTAAGTGGTTCAAAAGAAACCAAAAGTTTTTTGCTACATTTGAAAAGAAAGGAAATAAATATTACAGTCTTTCTAAATACGGACAAAGAGTTTTAGAAATGATTAAGAAAAAAGAAACATCAAAAGTTATGAATGAATCTACATTTAGAAATATACCATCTATGAGCGAATTCATCTCAGTTAATGAAGCTGCAGATGGAGTTAAAATGTGTGGTGAAAAAGAACTTGCTGAAATGATGGAAATGTGCGGATCAATGCACGAAATGATGGAAGGCATGAAAGAATCCGACGTTAAAGAATACGGAACAATGGAAGCTTATGAATCTCTTAAAGAGACTTATGAGATGATGAAAGAAATGATGTCATAATGCCAGCAGTATCTAAAGCACAACGAAAATTATTTGCTCTTGCCTTAGCTGTAAAGCGAGGTGAAGTTGATGCAGCAGATGTTGATGATAAAATTCGAGATCTATCTAAAAAGAAAGAACAAGATTTGAAAGATTACGCCGAAACACCAGAAGAAACTCTACCAAATAAGTTAGAAGATAACGTAGAGGAAAATAATGCAATGGCTACTCCAGGAAGTGTAAATGGAATGGGATCCGTTGCTATGCCAGGAAATCCAGGAACTAACGAAGTTGGAAGTGGTGATATGGCTGCTACATCAGAATTAACAGATGATGAAGAGGAAGAAGAGGAAGATACCGAAAAAGAAGCAAACAAAGTTGAAAACTTTTTAGTATTTAACGCATTTGTTAATGAGATGCGTATAAATGAAGCTACAAAAGCTATTTCAGATGGTGGATTGCCAAGAGGATTTTTTGAAGTCGTTAGCGATTTCGAATTAACACCTGGCGGTGGATGGGGTATTAAATTCAAAAAAGGACAATTTCTAAGAAGTAACAGTTGGGGCTTACAAAGATTAACTGGACCAAATAAATTCGAAGAAGTTGCTCCACCAATCAAAGGAACCGATAATTTAGATATCACTAAATACGGAAGAAAATTCAATCAACAAAAAATGATTGACGAATTCGTTAAAGCTACTAGAGAAATTCAAAAATATGGATCTATCGTAAAAACTGGCGGTAAGTAACTGAAACTACCTTTCCATAGTTGCATATAACTATTAAAACAATATGCACATGGAATTAACAAACGAATTTGAACCAATAAGACAATGGGCTAAAGAAAGAGGCCTATATGCTAAAGGCGATACCAAAACGCAAGCATTAAAACTTATTGAAGAAATGGGTGAACTTGCCCAATCAATACTTAAAGACGACAAAGCAGAATTTCAAGATGCAATCGGTGATTGTGTCGTAGTACTAACAAATCTTGCGGAATTAAATGGTGACTCTATAGAAGACTGTATTAATGAGTCTTATAATGTTATCGCTAAAAGAAAAGGTAAAATGATTAACGGAACATTTGTTAAGGAATCATAAATATGCAGCAAGGAAAAATAGATATTAAACAAACTACTGCAATTACTTGCGAAGCAGAAGAATGTGATTGTACCGTATTTGAACAAGCATTCTATATCCGAAAAGCTTCTAAACTCCTAACTGGAGATATCAAAGATAAAATTATACCAATCCCTATTTTCAAATGTGCCACATGTGGTTACGTTAATGAAATCTTCAAACCAAAAGAATTATGATATTAGATATTGAATCAAGATTTAACAACTTAAGAATATCGTATTTCGATAAACAAGGTGATGTTAAAGTAAACGACTATCGTATAGATAATATTCAGAATTGGCAAATTTGCTCAGAAAACGATCCACATCGAGATAGAACATTTCGTAATTGGGATGGTAAACCTGTTAAAAAAGCTAGAGGAAAATACCTCAACAAATGGTCAATATACGAATTTATTCATACTAATTCAGATATACAACAATTATCCGCATTAAACTTTCCTAAGATTTATTCAATTGATATTGAGACTGAAGTTATTGATGGTTTTCCCAATCCAGAAATTGCAAGAGAAAGAATTACTACAATTGCAATTGCTATGCAAAACAAAAAAGTTTTAGTATTAGGATGGAAACCAATTGATCACGAAAAACAAAAGAAAATATTTGATGATGTTCGAAATCATATGAAAGACTATGGCGAATGGGATTTCAAATACAAATGTTTTGATGATGAATATAATATGTTATATACATTCATCACGGTCTTATTGCCTAAAATGGCATTTGTTACTGGTTGGAATTTCATTGGTTTTGACTGGAAATACATTTATACTAGATGCAGAAAATTAGGAATTGATCCTGCAAAAGCAAGTGTTTCTAATAAAGTTAATCGAGATGGTATTCCACTTCATATTGCTATGATGGACTATTTACAAATTTATAGACAATTTGATAGAACAGTAGCGGTCAAAGAAAATAACACTCTCGATTTTGTTGCAACCGCGGTATTAGGTATACCAAAAATCAAGTACAATGGTACCTTACAGGAACTCTATGAACAGGATTATGACAAATACGTATTCTATAATGCGATTGATGCAGCACTTGTTTCTGAGATTCATGAAAAAATTGCAACACTAAATGCTGTACTTTCCGTATCAGTATTATGCAACATATCATTATATAAATGTACATCAGCAGTAAACATTACCGAAGCATTCTTATGGAAGAAATATTATGAAAGACATCGTGTTGTAGCAGATGAATTTATTAGACCTGGCGAAAGAAAAGGTTACGAAGGCGCTTATGTTAAAGAACCTGAGGTTGGTTTCTACAAAGGTGCTGCATGTTTTGATTTTGCCTCGCTATACCCATCAATTATGAGACAAATAAATATCTCACCTGAATCCTTTATCAAGAAGGAATTTGACAAAGAAAAATTAGAAGAATATCGAAAAGATCCTGAAAAAATAGTATCAGTTACTGGTGCAGTCTATCATAAAAAACCAAGTGCAATGAAGGAAGTATTAACTGAATTGTATGCAGAAAGAAAGAAACACAAACGTAGACACTTAGATCTTGAAATCGAGATTCAAAAACTAAAAAAACAAATCAGCTAAATGAGCAAATTATTTGAAGACAGAATAGCGTACAAACCGTTTGAATATCCTGAATATTATACTGAAGGATGGTTAAAACAAATGCAGTCATTTTGGTTACATACCGAAATCGCAATGCAAAGCGATGTTAAAGACTGGAAAGAAAACTTAACAGATGCAGAAAAAAACTTGGTTGGTAATATTCTTCTTGGATTTGCTCAAACAGAATGTGCTGTCTCTGATTATTGGACACAATATGTAACAACATGGTTTCCTAAACATGAGATCAAACAAATGGCAATGTCATTCGGATCACAAGAAACTATACATGCAGTTGCATATTCTTATTTGAATGAAACACTTGGTCTTGAAGATTATGAAGCATTTTTACACGAACCTACAATTGCAAATAAGTTCGAAATGTTAATGTCAACAAAAGCACCATATACACATAAAGAATTAGCTGAAAGCGCTGAAGCTAGATTAGATGTTGGTACATCACTTGCAATCTTCTCTGGTTTTGCTGAAGGCGTTTCTTTATATTCTTCATTTGCGGTTTTATATAGCTTTCAAATGAGAAACAAACTTAAAGGTATTGGCCAACAAATGAAATGGTCAGTAAGAGATGAATCATTACATAGCAGAATGGGTTGTGCATTATATAGACATATGTGCCAAGAATATCCAGAATTAAAAGATGAAGCTAAAACTTCTATCGAAAATGCAGCTAAGTATATGGTTGAAATGGAAATGAAATTTATCGATAAAATGTTCGAGATGGGTGACTTAGAAAATCTTAAATCAGAGGATCTAAAAAACTTTATATATAGAAGAGCTAACGAGAAATTAGAAGAATTAGGATACGATCCAATATTCAAATACGATGGCGAGAGTGCTGATCAATTAGAATGGTTTTATCATTTAACAGGTGGAGAAACTTGGACAGACTTCTTTGCAATCAGATCAACTGATTATGCAAAAGCTGGTGAAGATGATAACTGGGGTGATATTTGGTAAAAATTAAATAAATTAAAACATGGCAAAGAATTTTGGAGCAGAACATGATTGGGAATTAGGCGTAGACTTTCCTACATGGGGTAATAACCAAGTTTACATAGATACAATATCACGAGGATATTTACATAATGGTGAATCGCCTAAAGATGCTTATTGGCGAGTTTGCACTTCAGTTGCAAAAAGACTAAACAAACCAGAAATGGCGAGTAAGTTTTTTGATTACATTTGGAAAGGATGGTTATGTTTAGCTAGTCCAGTATTAAGTAATACCGGTCTTGAACGTGGTCTTCCTATTAGTTGTTTTGGTATTGATGTTGCAGATTCAATTCAAGATATTGGTCAAAAGAATTTAGAAATGATGCTACTTGCTAAGAATGGCGGTGGTGTTGGAATTGGCATAAATCAAATCAGACCAGCTGGAAGTCCTATAACTGGTAATGGTACTACTGATGGTGTAGTTCCGTTTTGTAAAATATACGACTCTTCAATCAATGCTACTAATCAAGGAAACGTTAGACGTGGTGCTGCTTCAGTCAATCTTAATATTGAGCATCCTGATTTTATGGATTGGCTCGAAATACGAGAACCTAAGGGTGATATCAATAGACAATCACTTAATCTTCATCAATGTGCTCTTGTCGGTGATAAGTTCATGAAAAAACTTGAGGATGGAGATCAAGAAGCTAGGCAAAAATGGGGTGCTCTTCTACAAAAACGTAGACAAACCGGAGAACCATACGTAATGTTTCGAGGTAACGTGAATAAACAAAATCCTGAAGCATATAAGAAAAACGGTCTTAAAGTATTTATGACTAATATATGCTCAGAAATCGTTTTACATACAGATGAAAATCATTCATTTGTTTGTTGCTTAAGTTCTCTTAATCTTGCAAAATATGATGAATGGAAAGATACTGATTTAGTATATACATCAACATGGTTTTTGGATGGTGTGCTTGAAGAATTTATTCAGAAAGCTAAATATCGTTCAGGTTTTGAAAACTCAGTTAGAACAGCGGAAAAAGGAAGAGCAATCGGATTAGGAGTTTTAGGATGGCATACATATTTACAATCTAAAGGAATTCCATTTGAAGGACTACCTGCACAATTCGAAACTCGTAAAATCTTTAGTCAAATTCAAGCACATTCTGAACATGCATCTAAAGATATGGCTGTACAAATGGGAGAACCTCTTTGGTGTCGAGAAACTGGAATGAGAAATTCACATTTACGAGCAATTGCACCAACTGTATCTAATTCTAAATTAGCCGGTGGTGTATCGAGTGGAATTGAACCTCTTCCTGCAAATGTTTATACTGAACAAAGCGCTAAAGGAACTTTTATTAGAAAGAATCTTATTTTAGAAAAAGTACTTCGTAAAGTTGGTATTAACACTAAAGAAACATGGGATAAAATACTACGAGATAAAGGAAGTGTTCAAGAAATAAACGAACTTGATGATTGGTGTTATTTCAACGGTAAACTTATGTTGAAATCTGATTTACCATCTACAGACAATGTTATTGGTCCTATCGATTATGATAATGTTAAAGATGTATTTAAGACCTTTAAGGAAATCAATCAACTTGAACTTGTTAAACAAGCTGGAATTAGACAAGAATTCATAGATCAAGCAGTATCGTTAAACCTTACATTTCCTCAAGAAGCTTCACCAAAATGGATAAATCAATGCCATATTGAAGCTCATAAACAAGGAATCAAAACACTTTATTACATGAGAACTGAATCAGTTTTACGTGGAGATCTTGCTGCTCAAGCCATGAATCCTGATTGCGTATCTTGTGAGGGATAATTGAAACTATCTCCTTCTTCGTGCATATAACTATTAAAATAAAAATTATGCACTTAGACATTACAAAAATTCATACAGGTCCATTAACGACAATAGTCAAGAAATTGTTGTTGATGGATTCTGCTGTATATTTGAATCTTAATGGAGAAACATTATATTCAAATTCTTACATTCCTTCTAAGGATGTAGCAAAGATTACACAAGTACCTACAAGCGAGGTTTTTGAATTTGCAACTGATGAGGTACCATTTATTAAAATGTCCTTCTTTGCTGGTCAAAAATTAATTGATTGTCTTAAGTACTTTGATCCACACAATCTAAAAGGTCAATTACATTACTATCAAGATGGTGATGAATTCTTTGCAGAAAAATTAATCATTAACGATCATTCTTTAGAAATCACTTTGCATTGTGCAGATGTTTCTCTCGGTTTTACAACTATGAGTGATACACAAGTAACTGCTGCATTTGGCAATGATGGCGAAATGTATTCGTTCCATCTTTCACAAGAATTATTAAACAAACTTAATAATCTCATAACGTTAGATAAAAACGAACTATTCAAAATTTATTCTGATGATGCTGGTGTACATATTGCTGGTGATACTTATGATTTAGTTGTAGATGATACAAAAGAATCAAAACACGATGAAATCAATTTATTCAAATCGTTCTTTACAAGAATTGATAAAGAATCTTATGATATTTCAGTTTGCCAAAACAAACTAGTAATGGATTCTCAAGACTCTTCAACAAAAATTGCATTGAACTTAGCAATCAAAGCATAATATGACCAAACAAGAAGAAGCAGATATATTATTAGATATTCAGTACAAACAAAAGGAAAGTCTTAGTTGCTATAACTTAGAACAAGCAATAAAGCTTTGTATTAACTCGATTTACGGAGCCTTTGCTAATGATTACTTTCATTTTAGAAGTACTGAAATCGCTGAGACTGTAACACTTCAAGGTCAAGATGCTATTAAACATACAGAAGTTGCGGTTGAAAAGTATTTCAAAGAATTCTGGCATAAAGATAAAAAACTTCACGAGGCAATGGGTCTCATCGATGAGGTAAAACCACTTAAAAGAACTGTATGGAAATATACAGATACAGATTCTGGTTATATCATATTCGAAGAAGTTATGGAATCTTGTAATTGGCAAGGTGAAGTTAAAGAATTTATTTTGTTAATCAATAAGCATAGATTAGCTGATTACATCAAAACGGTATTAAGCAAATATGCAGATTCATATAATTCTGAAAACTTCTTAGATTTTGAACTTGAAACAATTGCACAAAATGCTATATGGGTTGCTAAAAAGAAATATGTACAAAACATTGTATGGAAGGATGGTAAAGAATATGATTCACTTTCTTACATATCAACTAAAGGTCTTGAAATTATACAATCCTCAACACCAGCATTTTGTAGACAAAGATTAACGGATCTAGTTAAATTCTTATTTTCAAAAGATAAATTAGATAATGATGCGGTTGCTGGTCTTACACAAGTTCTTAAAGAAATTAAAACTGAATTCAAATTAGCTGATATCGAACAAATATCATCTAATCGTAGAATTGGTGATTACAATAAATTTGTAATTAACGATACAAGTCAATTTGAATTATACAAAGGATGTCCTATACATGTTCGAGCAGGTGGTTATCATAATTACCTCATCAATAATTCTGATCAAAAGAATAATTTTGATTTGATAAAATCGAGCGATAAAATAAGATGGTATTATGCTAAAGATCAATTTTGTGATGTATTTGGCTATAATCCTGGTGAATATCCTTATCAACTTGCACCTAAAATAGACATTGAAAGACAATTTGAAATGTTTATTCTAGAACCTCTTAATCGTATAATCATTCCATCAGGAATGCCAAGATTAAACCGAAGCTTAGCATATACAATATCATTATTCTAAATTTATGAAATACACAGTAGACGAAAAAGAAAAAATAATTATCATTCACGAACTCGACGACAATACAACAGTTGAAGATGTGATTGCTAATTTTACAGGATATGAAAGTTTTGTTATAAGAATACCAAATACTTGGTCTTCAACACATAACGGACCTTTTGAATATACAATAACCGAAAAATCTTGCAAGGGAAATTGCAAGTCATGTAAATGTAAAAACAAAAAATAAATAATATGGCAACAAAAGAATTCACATTCGATGAATTAAATAAGTCTTTATCTAAGCATTCACTTTACGGTGATACGATGGATAAAAGTACTTTCTCAAAAATCGATGAATATATTGGAAGTGGTAACTATCTTCTTAACGCATGTTTGAGCGGATCTTTGTTTGGTGGAATTCCTAATAACAGATCAGTTTGTTTTGCTGGACCTTCAGGAACAGGAAAAACATTCTTACTATTAAACGTAATTAAACAAGCACAAAAGCAAGGTTATCAAATCATTTTCTATGATTCAGAAACAGCGGTTGATATTGATGTTATCAACAAGTTTGGAATTGATCCAACAAAATTTAGATACGAACCTTGTAACACAATACAAGAATTTAGAACATCTATTACGAATCTAATAAGTATCATTAACGAGCAAAAGCGTAAAGGTGCAGATACACCTAAAATTATGGTTTGCTTAGATTCACTTGGTAATCTTGCTTCACAAAAAGAAATTGATGATGCAATGAGTGGAAGTGATAAAGCGGATATGACAAGAGCTAAAACAATCAAATCATTGTTTAGAATTCTTGGTACACAACTTGCAGAATCTAAGATACCATTTGTGTTTACTAATCACACTTATTCCGGTCAATCTTTTATCCCTATTGTTACAGCGGGTGGTGGTACTGGTCCCGAATACTTCGCCTCAATAATATTATTTTTGAGAAAAGCTCAATTAAAGGAAGGTGGTAATAAAGCCGGTATTGTAGTGACTGCAACACCAAACAAGAATAGGTTTGCTAAACCAACACCAATTAAGTTCATTATACATTTTGATAAAGGAATGAATGCATTTATTGGTCTTGAAAATTACATATCATGGGATACTTGCGGTATTGCAAAAGGTAATATCATACAAGCTAAAGATATCGATAAACAAAAAGTTTCTGATAAAGAAAAAGAAAAGCTTAGAGATAATATATGGACATCAACTGCGAACGGATTAGAATTAACAATCTTGAAAAATGATAAAGCAAGAAAATGGGTTTCTAAAACAGTAAGTGATACTATCGATGTTCAAGAATTATTTTCACCAACTGGTTTTCCTATGGAAGTCCTGAAACAATTAGATGAAAATGCGATTAAAGCTGCATTCCAATATGGCGTAGGAGAAAATCTTACTGAGGAATTGAACGAATTAATCGAATCAAACGATACCGATGGAGATGACGAGGAATGATCTTAAAATTAAGTATATCATTGGCTCATATATCGATAATCCTGAATATCCTACAAAGGAAGATTTATTTGCGATAGCTGATCAATGGTATCACTTAGAAGGAGGTGCTAATTTCATACATGAATATAGAGGCCTACCTACAGAATCTGATACAATGTTCACAAACAATCTTATTAAAGAAAAGGGCTTGCCAAAACGAGCCCTTGATCTTTTAGCTGAATTAATTGAAAAAGGTGATGTTGAAGTTGTAAAAGAAACTAAACACACTTTTTATCATAAAATATCTAAAAGGTAAAATATGTTAGATATCGTAGAATTTGAAAAGGCATTTTATTTATATGTCTTAGACAACACCAAATACTTCAAGTCTGTAAAACCTGAATTCTTTGAAAATGAGGAATTAGGTCTTATGTATGAAGTATCACAGGCTTTTCATTCTCGATTCAAAGAAGCACCATCCAAAGAACAAATCAAATTACTTACCAAACAAGATAAATTTAGAGATCGATTAACTGAATCTTTAGTTGATCTTGTATTTGGTCAAAGCTTAAAATCTTACGATGAAGAATGGCTAAAGGAAACTACTGAAGCATGGGTATTATGGAAAAACTTAGATAAGACTTTTATCGATGGTTTGAAATACATGAAATCGACTCAAGTAACTCCTCAAAACATCAAAGAAATCGTTAACAAAATAAAACAACTTTTTGTTGAAAGAAATTCAATTGTATTTGATGATTCTATTGGTCTTAATTTCTTTGATCCAGAATCACACAAACTAGCCACTGAAAATAAAATCTCATCCAATCATAAATGGGTAGATCAACGAACTGGTGGTGGATATTCACCAGGAAACTTAATTGCTTATGCTGGTGAACAAAACATCGGTAAATCAATATGGTTAGCAAACGATGCTGTAAATTATATTAAGGAAGGTTTTGATGTTGCATTCATATCGGCTGAAATGGCTGATGCGGATGTGGTACATAGATTAGGTGCAAACATGCTTAATGTTCCACTTTCTAAATATGAACAATTTGCAAGAGATCCACAAAAAGTTAAAAAGAAACTTGCATCTTTAAGCGGTCAATTAATTCCACCAGGAAACTTATACGTAAAAGAATTTCCAACATCACAAGCTACTGTTAATGATGTTGAATCCTATTTAACAACGTTAGAAGATTCACAAGGAATCAAATTAAAAGTCATTATTGTAGATTACATAAATATTCTACAAAATCAAAGAAATCCTAATTCAGAAAATACTTACATGAAAATCAAGCAAATTGCTGAGGATTTAAGAGCAATGGCACAAAGGAATGAATGGATAATAATTACAGCTACTCAAATTAATCGTAGTGGTTATGACTCATCAGAAATTAACATGGGTAATATTGCAGAATCTGCTGGACTTGGTCACACTGTTGATTTTATGTACGGTATTATACAAGATTCTTCAATGCATTTAGCAAATGAATATTGGTTAAAAATTCTTAAAGTACGTAAAGGTAGCGGTAAGAATACAAAGAATCGATACGAAATTAATTACGATTATATGAGACTAACAGAAACGGATGAAATGGTTCATTCACTAACTTAAAACAAAACTATGTTCGACGAAGAAAATAAAAAAGAAAATAACGAAGAAAAACCAAAAGGTGAAATAGATCCACTAGATCTAGAAACAACATTACCACAAGATAAAATATTTGATAATAGCTACGAAACAACTGCATACACTGGACCTGATACAAATTTTGAATTATCATCATCGTATAACAAAGGTAAAGATTTTATCGATTCGTTAGAATACGATATGTCATATGAGGTTGTTATGGAAGTTTTAGAAAAAAGTCCTTTTATTAAATTGAATCAATCTGATGAAGAAGGAACTTATCGAAAGCTAAATAAAATGCAAATCAATGAAGTATATTCATATGTTTCTGCTAGTCTTCCTAAATTTCCAAGAGTACAAATCTTTTCGATAGTACAAGATTATTTTGATATCAATTCAAATAAGTTCTACGATTCACTTTCAAACACATTCAAAAAAGAATTAATAGAAGAGTTACGAAGTACCGGTAACATGAGAGAAAAAACAGGCGGTCCATTATTCTAATATGAAAATTACAAACGATAAAGCAAAGAGGGCATGGATAATATCTGATTCTCATTTTGGTGCTAGAAATAATAGCGTTGAATGGTTGGATAGGATGATCGAGTATTTTGAGGAATTCTTTATCCCAGCAGTAAAAAAACATTACAAGAAAGGAGACATTCTAATTCATTGTGGTGATGTTTATGATAACAGACAAAGTGTAAATTTATTAGTTCTACACAGAACAATAGGACTATTCGAAAAATTCAGTGAAATATTTGAAGATGGCATTTATTGTATTGCTGGTAATCATGATATCATGAGAAAGAATACAAACGATATCACATCACTCGATACAATCAAGTACATTCCAAATGTTAATGTCTATAAAGAACCAATAACAATCGAAACAAAAGATACCAGTCTTCTTTTAATGCCATGGAGGAAATCACATGCAGATGAAGCAACTTGTATTGCTGGTAGTGATGCTGAATATTTATTCTGTCACACTACAGTCTTGGGAGCAAAATTCGACAAGTATCGACATAGTGGCGAAGGATTAGATAGTGGTGATTGTAAAGGATTCAAACGAGTTTATACAGGCCATATACATTTAGCACAAGAATATAAGAACATTCTTTATGTCGGTAATCCTTATCAAATGACTAGGAGCGATGCTAATAATTCAAAAGGTTTTTGGTGTGTTGATTTTGAAAACGATGGTAAGGAAACCTATTATGAAAATACATATTCGCCAAAATTCGTTAAGATCTATATTAACAAAGCACTTGAAAGTACACTTCAAGAAATCATTGATATCTCAACAAATAACTTTGTGGACGTTTATGTACCTAACGATTATTTGATGAAATATCAAGTGACTCCATTAATTGACGAAATTAGTAAAGTGTCTAAACGATTAGATGTTATACCATTTGAATTAGATGAATCAAACGTACAAATCGATTATGATATTGATTATGATAAAACATTGAACACATATAATCTTTGTGAAAAATACGTAGGTAATATGTCTTTAGAAGATGATATGAAAAAGAAGGTATTAGCCTTATTAAAAACAACATATAACGAATCAGTCAAATGAATATAAAAAGCATAGAGTGGAAAAACTTTAATGGATATGGAAACATACCACAGAAAATAGACTTTACAAATGAAGGTATGCTATATCTTCTTGTTGGTCAAAATGGTGCAGGAAAGAGTTCAATTGCAGAAGCAATAACATATGCACTTTATGGCAAAGTTGAAGGAAAACGATTAGGTGATTTAGCTAATCGAATTAATCGAGGAATGGAAGTAACTATTCAGCTAGTATGTAAAGGAAAAAACGTTACAATTAAACGAGGTATAATGCCTAACTTCTTTGAATTATTTATTGATGGTAAACCATACGATCAAGCAGGTAATAAAAACGTACAAGAATATTTAGAGACTGAATTATATGATATACCATATCAAGTATTTAAGAACATTATCATACTTTCGGTTAATGACTTCAAATCATTCTTAACAATGTCAAGTGGTGATAAACGAAATATTGTTGATAGACTGTTTGGGTTTACGATTATCAATCAAATGCGAGAATCTGTTCGAGAAAAACGTAGAGAAGCTCGTCAAGATATACAAACATTACATGACGAATTAAATATACTTGAAGAATCGATTATGTCAATCAATGATAAGATTGAATTATTGAAGAAAGAACGTAGAACAGATCAAACTAAATTGATTCAAGAATATGAAGATAAATTAGAAACTGTTAAAGAAAAACATGCTAATACGGCAGAAACTTTGCAAAAACTCAATAATAAATATATTGATTTAGAAAAGATAGTTCAAGAGAAATCATCTGGTGAATCAACTTTAATCAACGATTTATCTTCTTTGAAAAAATCTATCGATTTATACGATAAAGACAAATGTCCAACATGTGGTAGTGATTTTCATGGTGCTGATCATGATCATATGAGAAAGGAATTAGCAAGCAATGCTAAAACTAAGAAAGCCGATTTAATTAATATACGCGGAGAGCTTAAATCAGCAAAGGAAAATTTATCTAAATGTGATGGTTTTGTAAGAAGTTCTAAAGATTCGATAACGAGATTAGAAACACTTATTGGTCAATATGAATTTGAATTAAATGATGTTATATCAAAATCAGAAAAGAAAGACTTTCAATACTTAAAACAACTGATTAACGAAAATAACTCAAAGACAAAATCTAAGAATTCAGATAAACATAAAAAGGAAGTAAACGAAAAATTTCTTGAAGTTGTTGAAAATATTCTTGGTGATGAAGGTGTTAAAAACCTTGCATTAAAAACTATATTGCCTCCACTTAACGCTTCCATCGATACGATGGTTAAGCAAATGCATATACCTCATAGAATACAATTTGACGAAAAATTCGATTGTAAAATAACTTCATTAGGCGAAGAAATCAATCCAAAGACTATGAGTACTGGTGAACGTAAAAAATCAGATTTTGTTATTATTATAGCAATGATCAAACTTTTGAAGGTAAGATATCCAAGCGTAAATATGCTTTTCTTAGATGAAATCTTCTCTTCGATTGATGGTGCTGGTATTCACGAAATAATCGCAATTCTTAAAGATACAGTAAAAGAAACTGGTCTTAACACATGGGTAATCAATCACTCCGAATTACCTGTCAATCTATTCGATATCAAAGCAGAGGCTGTTAAAGAAGGTGGCTTTTCGAAAATCGAGTTAGAGTCCATTATGTAATGGATATATAAAAAAACAATATCTTATAGATGTCTCAACTTTATGATTTAGAATTTAACAAAGATGACGTAATCCTACGTAACATTATTGTTGGTGTGTTAGCTACATTGAATAATAAGATGTGGTGGTATCAACAAATCTCAGAAACAGAGAAAAGGAAAGTTAACGTTCCATTTTATTTTAGCACAACTGGTGATGAAAGATTTTTGATGGATATGTTTATGAATACTGTTACTGCTGGTGGTACCGATAAAAATCATGCAGAATCGGTATACAACCAATTACCTAGAGCAATACTTCAATTAGATGGCATTGCTATTGATGCTGGTTCTTTGACTAATAAATTTGTTAGAGCCTTTTATCAAAGAGTTCAAGATGATGGCACATTAAAAACATTTAATTCAGAAGTTTTTATGGTTCCTTTGAAATTGACCTTTTTATGTGATTTATATGTTGATTCAAATTTAGATGTTTTCAAAGGCATACAAAGAACCATAGAAATATTCTATAAACACAACTTATTTCAAATTGATATCGATGGAACTAGAATTCCGGCAGTAGCATCTTTACCTGAAGATTTTGCAAAAGAAAGGCCAGTTGAATTTACATTTGGTGATAAAAAAGAATGGAAGATTAATTATACAATCGAAGTTCAAACATTTATGCCAATTTTCAAAAATGAAGAAAACGGATTCCTTGGACCTAGAAATACAGAAATGTTTGCCGGTAATGTAATGGAAGGCTTCGGAAATAGAATGAATATCGCAAAGAAAGAAGGATTCGTTGGAGTAACAGATCCATTCACAGATTCTTTATTAAAAACGAACGAACCCGGTTCTCCACCAAAAGATGCTTGGCCATTTACACCTTCAGGTTATAGTGATCCGCTTCCACCAAATGGAGGTGCCACACAATCATAAAAATGTCGGAAGATAAATATATAATAAATAAAATAAAACTACCAAAATGAGCAAACTAAAAAGCTTTGATGATTTCGTTAATGAAAATCTTGTAGCAAAAGGTGAGTACAACTTTTACGGACCTGGTTCCTTAATGCCGATTGTACAAAAACTTATTAGCGAAGGTAAAGGCGAATCAGTCATAAGAACATACTTATATTCTATCGGTGTTGCACCTTGGAGAATAGAAAAGGTATTTAACGAAATGAATGTACCTGAAATTTCTTTAGAAAAGGAAATGAACGAAGGTAAAAAAATGACTTTTGAAGAAAAGGCAACTAAATTCCTTAGTGATATTAATGAAGAGGAAGATGATCTAGATGAAGCTGCAATAAACGAATTTGATATGCCAGGATTTTGGGAATTCTTTCAAGGTGGTGCTGGTTGGGAAGCTGGTAAAATCGCAGTTTGGATGGGATTGGCTTTAGGTATGGTTGTTCTCGGTGGTGTTGCTGCTACTGGAGTTAGTTTGATTGCAAAAGCAAAATCTTTATGGTCAGATTATAAAGATAAGAAAGGTGCTAAAGAGGCTCTTGACTTTATGCAAAAGAGTCCTAAAGTAAAAGAATTAATTCAATTCTCTAAAGATCTCATTAAACAACGTAAAAAGACAGTTGATAAAAGACGTAAGAATTCGGATGAAGATCTAAAAGCTATTAAGAAAGTTGAAAAACAAATGGTTAAACAACGACAACAAATTGGTGCAGATCTTGTTGCTGAATTAAAGAAAGCTAAACTTTCTGAAGAGGCAATAGATTATTTAGCTTGGAATGTACCTTATGTTAAAACTGCTTTACGAATGAATCGTTTAAGTGAATCTGTTTTACTTGAAGCTTCTAGATGGAAAGGAAAAGAAATCTATCCTAAATGGGTAAAACCAAGTGATATTCAAGGATATGTTAAATCAATTCGAGATTTAGTTGATGGACGAGATTATGTTATATATGAGCCAGGAATGAATTCATGGCAAGCTGAATACGAATATGTTGGTAGAGATCAAGGTGAATATGTATTCAAATCAAGTGCACAATTCTCTACTGCACCAGAAGAAAGATTTAGTGGAAAGGAATTAGCTGCAATGATCAAAGATCTAGAACTTGCTGTTATGGAAGGTAAAGAAGTTAACGAAAAAGCTCTTATTAATAAGAAACCTAAAAGATCAATTAGACCACACGGAAAAGTAAAACCAGGTAACGTTGCTATTGATTACAATGATGAACCATATACTGTAGTTGGTGTTGGTACCGTTGCTGATTTAGCTCAATTTGATGACAGTGGTGCTGCTGATGAATTAGATCCTAATGAAGATGCAATTGCATTATTAGGAAGAGGTGGTTATGCGGTTTATTCTTATGACCCTGATGGAGCGGTTGTTTATGAAGGCGAGATATACGATCAATTAAATGAATTCATGGTTAAACCACTTAAACATGACGAGTTCGATTGGGAATTTGAAATTACAGACCCAAGTGATAAAAAACTATATAAAGCACTTACTGATGCTGGTATTGAATTTGGTACTAATAACGGTAAATTGACTATTATGGGTGCTGGTAAAATGGACAAAGCGGTACCGGCTATTAAAATTCTACATAAATTCGGAATTAAAGAAGGTGTTAACGAAGCTAAAAAGAAAACTTTTGAAGATGCAGCTGCAGCATTTCTTTTAGGCCTTGGTGGTAGTGATGCTGTTAACGATGACAAAGATGCAAAAGTTGACGAGAAACTAAATAAGAATACTCTTCAAGTAGAAGAAGGTGACGGAGAAGATATCGATGATATGATAGATGATCTTGCTGATGGTGATGAAGATGAAACTCAAGGACCTGATGATGAGGCACCAGATGGTGAAGATTCTCCAGAAGCTAAAATCAAAGATGGTGAATCTCCTGAAGATGCGGTTGATGGTGCAATGGATGATGCTACAAGTAAAATTAAAGATGCTGCTGAGGAATTAGCAAAAGATTCTAAGAAACTTGCAAAAATCAAAAAGCTATTAGGTGAATCTAAAATTACTGAAGATATTACAAGAATGCTTAACGATGGTGCAATGAGTGAACTACACTTACTTGCTAAAGAAGCTAAAGACGAAAAAGACTTTATAAAAAAAGCAAAGAAATTTGTTGAAGATATGGGAGTTAAATTCGAAAAAGGCATGGAAACAATGATGAAAGCTTTTTATAGCGATATGAAAAACGAATCAGTTAAAGAAACCAAAGAAGTTGAATTAGAAAATGGTAAAGAGGTCGAAGATAAAGAAGATATCGAAGACGAAGAAACCGGTGACGATGTTCAAGTTGAAGAGGAATCTGTTAGCAATCCTTACATGGATGCTGTAACTGAAGGACTTAAACATAGATTCAATAAATAATCAAAGAAAGCCTAAGATATATAAATAAATTTCTAATAAAAAAAACTAAATTACAATGTCAAAAATCATAGAAACTCTTGATTTGCGAACTAGGTTGGAAAATCTATACGAATCAGTTACCGATAATAATGGTAATTCTAGATACATTCTTGAAGGATACATGAGACAAATCGGAAATAGATCTGATTATCATATCTTAAGAGATGTTTGCAATGAGATGAAACAATACGATTGGTTAGCTCCGGTAGATTCATTTATTAATGAGTCTATTAAGTTCGTAAAAGAAAACGAATTATCATTTGCGGTTCTTAATACACTCGAAACAGTAAGAACTTCTAAACATCAAAAATCTTATGCAGCTGCAATAAATGCATTAGAAGAAATAAAAGATCTTAATGAATCAGATCTTAGAAAAAACGTTTCTGCTAAATTATCTAAACACTCTTGGGTACCTGAAGTCAAATCATTAATAGAAATGACTAATAACTTAAGCGGATCTAATAAAACTACCGATAAGAAATTCTCAAAATCAACTCCGGTATCTCCAGTTCTTGAAAACGAAAACGGTGAAACTATTTTTTGTGTTGGAAAACGAGTTTATGCTATGAACGAATCGGAAGATATTAGATTAGCTTCTAACAACGAAATTTCAGAAGACTTTGTTAAACTAATTGAATTATCTGAAAACTTTAATGTTACTGAATCAGGTTTAAGACTAAGCGAAAATGGTTGTAATATCGATCTTAATAGGGTTGAGGAAGGCGAAGAAACAAAAACTGAAGTTTATGTTGATGGTCAATTAGTTAAAGAATCTCAATTAGCTGCTACATTAATGGCTAATGGAAAATTCAGATACGGTCAATACGATACAATCAGAGTTTTAGAACATGCACTTAATAAAATGGATAATCTTTACGAATTAGATTTTGTTGAGACTATCAAATCAAATGTTTACGAAGGAGTTGAAGTTAATTTAATGAAAACCGAAAACGGTGTTTATGTAAATAAAGTTAACCCGGCAATGAACGAAAACGTTTTAATCAAGCCAGAAACTGCAACGGATGCAATTAATCTTGTACAAGAATTTGTAAATTACGACATTACTAATAGCGTAAGAGATATTCTAGAAGGTGAAGCTAAGATTGAATCTGATAAAGTTAAAGCTGAAGAAGATATTTACGAGAGAATCAATTATATTAAAGATGAAATCTCTAAACTTTCTGAATTAGGAATGGATGATATGGATCAAATCAAAGAAGCTAAGAAAGTTCTTTCTGATGCTCTTGAAGAGCAACAAGCCAAATTGAATAAAATGTTCAAATCTAAAAACGTAACAGTTCATGAAGCAAGTGATGCTGATTATGTTATGGGAGAATTAAAGATTAAAACTAACGGATATAAAGCAGGAACTAAAATACAAGTGAATGCTGGACAATATACTGAAGGTGGAGGTAAAGACATGATTGCATGCATACTACCATCTAACGAAATTGTTGATGTACAAAAGAAATACTTAGACGTTGTAATATAATTTCCTTTTGACAATTATGAAGGGAGTCCTTAATGGGCTCCCTTTTTCTGTTTGAAACAAAACCAGTCTGGCAGCATATAACATATATTAATTAAACAATAAGACATGGCTAAACATTACGTTACAAATAAAAATCTTGTACCTGAAATAATTAAATCAAAGGAACAAGGAAAATTAACTCCAGAAGCTATTAAGATGTTAATAATGCTATCTGAAAGGGCTATTAGGAAGCTACAATATAAAAATCCTGAAGATAGGCGTGATTGTCTAGCATTTGCTCAAATGGATTTATTTAAGTATTGGGATCGTTTCAATCCTGAAAAATCTAATAATGCCTTTGCATATTATACACAAATTGCTAAGAAAGGCTACGCTAAAGGTTGGAATAAATTACATCCAAAAAAATATAGTGGCACTATCCGAATGTCTGGAAATGGCGAAGAAGGAAGTGGTATCTATTCTTTATGAGCATTAAGAACAACAAACCTAAACGAAACTCTGGCTTTCGACAAGGATACTATCCAGTAAATGAATGTAAAAAATATGCTGGAAAGGGTCCAATAATTTATAGATCCTCATGGGAATATAAATTCTGTAAATACTGTGAATCAACGAGTGGTGTTAAGAGATGGGTATCTGAACCATTTGAGATTAAATATATAAATAGTCTAGATGGCAGAGAGCACAAATATTATCCTGATTTTTTAATTGAAATGCAAGAAGGTCAGAAGGATTTGGTTGTTTCAGGAACGATCGATGGCACGATAAGTGGAATGGAATTTACAAATTCCCGAGGTATGCCTGGAAAAGCACTAAGAATGAGATTAAAAGGTAATGATGGTAGTGCAATGAGAGTTGTGTTATGGGGCAAAGATGAATCCACAATTCCAAATATGATTGCACAGTCAGCTAAGGTGAGATTACTAGGTGTTAGAGTAAAGTCAGGAAATCAAGGATTAGAAATTCATGGAAATGATGCGACAATTATTGAAATTGAAGGGGGTAAAGAGACAGAGCCGGTAATTACTAGAATCCTCTCCATGTCACCAATTGAAAATGGCAAAAATCTTATTTTAGCAGTAGACAGTAAAAAGAATTTTTTCAACATTAGTGATTTTTCAAACTCTACTAGCATCTGTATGGAAGGAGATGTCATAGAATGCATGCCATCAAAAGTTTACGGAAATTCAGTCACCTTAGATGAAAATTCTTTTGTAAGGAAATTAGACAATGATGAATCAATTCCCTCACTGTCTCAACTTAGAACCAAAATTGATGAGATCAAAGTGGATCAGAGTTATTGCATAGAAGCAATTGTTCTAAAAGTTCCTGAAAGACGTGAGGTTCAAACAAAATCAGGAGAATCAATAGCACTTTCAGAAATGTTTGTTGAAGATGATACAGGGCAAATATGGGTAAAAGGTTGGAGAAATCAGGCAAGAATAATTGACAAGTGTGAATTAGGCGAAATTATTTCCATAACAGGATTAAATGGAAAAGCAGGACTAGAAGGTAGAATAGAATTATTCGTTACCTCATTTTCTAAAATTACAAAGAAGAATATGTTTGATGTTGAGAACGATGAGATAGACGGTCTTGATACAACAATTGATTGGAAGAATACTGACGATAACTCATATGACGGAGAGAAGCTCCTTCTCTTAGTTCACGATGAGAGTGGTAAGTGGATAAAGCCTAACAATATATTAAACAATTGGCGTGTAACTAAAACATGTCTACGTCTTGGAAGTAGAATTATAGGGAAATGTATGATGGGCTCTACCTCAAACGCTCTTAATAAAGGTGGAAGCAACTTTAAAAAACTATATGACGACTCTAATGTCTTAAAGAGAAATAGAAATGGGCAAACGAAAAGCGGGCTATACTCGCTATTTATCCCTATGGAGTGGAATATGGAGGGATTCATTGATAGATATGGTATGCCTGTACTTCATAATCCCATCTCCGAAGTACTCGGTATTGATAATGAGAGTATATATCAAGGTGCTGTGGACTATTGGGAAGCGGAGGTTGAATCGTTAAAGGGAGATGCTGACGCATTAAATGAATACTATAGACAATTTCCTCGTACTACTTCGCATGCTTTTAGAGATGAGAGTAAGCAAGCCTTATTTAATCTTACCCGTATATATCAGCAGATAGATTATAACGATACCTTAATAAAGGAACACCACATAACGCGAGGAAGTTTCAGATGGAAAGACGGGATTAAAGATAGTGAGGTTATCTTCTCTCCTGATAAAAGCGGGAGATTTTATGTTGGATGGATGCCTTCTAAGGGGTTACAGAATAGGGTTATAAAGAAAAACGGAATTAAGTTTCCCGGCAACGACCATATCGGAGCATTTGGATGTGACTCATATGATATATCCGGAGTGGTAGGAGGGGGAGGTTCTAATGGAGCTTTGCATGGACTCACTAAGTTTAATATGGATGACGCTCCTAGTAATGAATTCTTCCTCGAGTATGTAGCTCGCCCACAAACGGCTGAGATATTTTATGAGGAAGTATTAATGGCATGTGTCTTTTATGGGATGCCAATTCTAATAGAGAATAATAAACCAAGACTTCTATATCATTTTAAGAATAGAGGATACCGAGGGTTCTGTACTAATAGACCTGATAAAGCGTACAATAAACTTTCAAAAACAGAAAAAGAACTAG
>WLWF01000270.1_pt1 | contig 51478 bp, 41 predicted proteins | sample 6718331 | NCBI WGS metagenome assembly WLWF01 (sample SAMN12718692, study PRJNA515312) | sponge metagenome | isolation source: marine sponge | host: Mycale hentscheli | place: New Zealand: South Island, Marlborough, Capsize Point | collected 2003-05-01 | reverse complement strand
AGCCCAACGTGCAAACCCGAGATTGCAAGGATATGAATACATCCTGTGTCTGCGAACGCACGAATCGTGTGTTCAGGTAGGGCGCGTCGGAGACCCAGCAGTAACGAGTCAGCAAGCGGTTGGCTCTGGACCGGTACAATCGCATGAATTCGATTGCGACACAGCTGCCGTAGGCAATCGACATAGCGCGCTACAGAGAACGTAACGCCATCGGGGCATACGCAAATCGACGACCAACCACGTACCCGGATAATCGTTAAGACTCTGCTTGCCCGTGAAGATTGACGAAAGTCAAACTCACCGGAATTATTTGGCGCTGATGGCCTCATTGCTCGTCCATAAACGCGAACATGGGTTCCAACTGAGAGCGACTGGAGCTCACCATCAACAAAAACACGTGCTCGCCCTGAGACCGGCACCCAATGCTGCGAATTCCTCGCAGCACTCACCTCAAGGACCCAGACTGACGTCTCTCTAAATCTACCGGTGTCAAGAATTCCTTGTGCATTTCTCATTCGTTCCGGAGCTACTACCACACTTCCCTGAACTAAGACCGGCTGTGAAGACTCTGTCAGACTCCAGGCTAATTCATCTCGCGGAAATAACCTTGCACAACACCAAGACCAGCAACACATCCCAAACCCTATACCAACCAGAAGAGCCCACCACGCGACGCGACGCATGGCCACCGTGTGGCTTTCCACGCGTAGCAACTGCGATGACAGAACAACACACCCTCCAGACACAACAAAAAAAAGACCGACCCACAACCCACCAAACCATGGGCACCTACTTATGAGCGTTCCACACGCAGCACCGAGGCCAATAAAAATTACCACCGACACCATCAAGGGAACTGATGGAATAAGTTCTCTGAGAACGGCAGCACTTTTTCTGAAGCGACAGGCCTGAACTGTCCAAATAAAACCAAACACATCCTGTACCGTTGTAAACGCAGAACCGAGATGTCTTTACACACGCGCAGGAAGACACTCCTGCCGTTGCCTACAAAAGAAAGCGAGAGCGGCCACCACGAGGGGCAAAATGCTTATAACGCTCGAGCCTGCACGATACGGGCCAATCCCGCAGTGTCCTTCAATGTTGGTGCTCCGACCAACTCGGACGTATCAGAGATAATTTTTTCTGCTGCCGAAACTGTTGAGGGGCCGACTTCAATAAATATCCACCCACCTGGCGTTAAGCTGCCAGATGCCTGCTGCACCAGTCGTTGTACTATTTCACATCCTGTCACACCCGCGACCAGAGCCTCTCGAGGTTCGTAGAGCCGAACGTCGTCAGGCAGACCGTCAAACTCATCTTCACGGATATAGGGTGGATTACTCACAATCAAATCCCACGACCCAGCCAGATCGGGATGGTCGAGCACATCCGAATGAACAAGACTTATTCGTCCATCGAGAGCGTGCTTGCTCACATTAGCAAACGCGACATCGAGAGCTGCTTGTGAGACATCTGTGGCTGTGACGCTGGCGTCCTTCATGTGAGTGGCAAGTGCGATCGCAAGTGCACCCGAGCCTGTGCCAACATCAAGCACACGCATGCCAGCTTTGCCGGAAAATTCCTGCTTCCAAACATCAAGTGCTCGAACTACGAGTCCCTCTGTTTCCGGCCTCGGAATTAATGTTGCTGGCGTCACTCTCAGTGACAGTGAGAAAAATTCCTTTACTCCAACAAGGTAAGCCACAGGCTCACCCTGGCCACGGCGACGTACAAGCTCTCTGAATTCCTGTCGTTGCTCCCCGTCAACAACTTCATCAAATGTTGTATAAAGAAGAATTCGCTGACAGTTCCGCACAAAGGCAAGCAGCACCTCGGCATCGAGTCGCGGTGAATCACTGCCCCGTGTTCCAAGCCACTCAGTCGTCCAAGTCAACAGTCGGCCAACAGTCCAGACATCTTCTTCGCCCCCACTGTTCATCGGTGAATTATCTGCCATGCGTTGATTAGGTCTTACCAAAAGGAGGAAACCGGCTCAAAAAGACTGTTCCTGTTAACGAGCCACCGCGCCACTCCGCCGTTCCTGTTGCACTCGTTCCGCCATCGCATCGAACAGAAGGTTCAATCGTCCAGCAAGAATTTGGTCAAGGTTAAAATTCTGGTTCAACCTATGATCAGTGACACGATTCTGAGGGAAATTATAGGTCCTTATTCGTTGGCTGCGATCACCGGACCCAACGAGCCCCTTTCGCTCACTCGCACGTTTTTCATGCTCAATTTGTCGCTGCCTCTCATAGATCCGTGTCTTCAGAACCCGTAGAGCTTTCGCAAAGTTCTTATGCTGGCTCTTTTCATCTTGGCACTGCACAACGATACCCGTCTCAAGATGTGTGAGCCGCACTGCAGATGTTGTTTTATTCACATGCTGGCCACCCGGGCCGCTGGCACAGAAAAGATCTTTCCGATACTCATCGGGGGTAATGGTTACCTCAACATCTTCCGGTTCGGGAAGAACTGCCACTGTCGCCGCTGATGTATGAACACGGCCCTTGGTCTCAGTATCCGGAACACGCTGCACTCGATGACCACCGCTTTCGTATTGAAGGTGACGAAATACTTCACCCCCAGATACACCTATTACGAGCTCCTTAAACCCGCCAAGTTCAGTCGGGCTGGCATCCATGACCTCAACATTCCACCCTGTCTCAGTTGCGTACCGTCGATACATTTCAAAAAGGTCACGAACAAAGAGCGCGGCCTCATCTCCGCCCGTACCTGCCCGTAATTCAACAATACAACGCGATCGGTCAGCATCCGGATCATCAAGACAGACATCAAGAATGGCATCCCATTCTTCGTCCCGGCGCTTCTGGAGATTCGGAAGTTCAGCTTCCGCGAGTTCCCGAAAATCGGCATCATCTCCAGAAAGCATCTCTGTATATTCCTCGACCTCCCGACCAATCGCAAGAAACGCCTGATACCGGCGAACGATACGTGCAAGACTCCCATGCTCTCGGGCAACACCCGATAGCCGCTGGGAATCGGCGAGAACTTCCGGATCAGCCAGAAGCTTTTCCAGTTCCTCAAACCGCGCTAACTTGGCATCGAGTTCTTCCCGCATCACAACTCCAACTGCCGATACACATGACGTCGGCTAGCATCCCTGCCACACTCGATGGACACTCTGTTTCCACTGAGGCCCTCTCGAGAGCGAGAGCCAAACACATCTACGCATCAAAGCGATAACTCAGGACTCTTCTGAAGCCTGACCAGCTTTTTTCTTCTTCAAACTGGCATAGCCACTCGTACCAAACTTTGTCTTAAACTTTTCGATTCGTCCGGCGGTGTCAACGAATTTCAGTTTGCCTGTGAAAAAAGGATGGCAAACATTGCAGATATCAAGCTTTATTTCAGGTACGGTACTTCGCGTTGTAAAGGTATTTCCACAACCACATTTCACTACAGATTCCAGGTACTGTGGGTGAATGCCTTCTTTCATCGTATTCATTCTTTCGATTTTATTGTGCGTGCCGGGGCACGTACACTTCACTCGTCGCACGTGCTACATCTGAAGAAGATGATAACGCCGTGAAGGGAACTCGGCAATTGGTCCTTCTTTAGAAGGCCAAAAAGACCTTTACTCTGATGGACTTCGCGTCGTTTTGTCTTCAACCTGTGCTCCAGGTGTTTTGGGCGTGCTGTCAGAGCCCACCTGTTGAGCCAGAAAACGGCTTCCAAAACGTTGAGGTGAGCGATCCTCACGGAGCAGATCAATGGCTGCTTTCGTGTCCCCGGCCTTCATTTTTGCCTCTGCAAGGTTCACTCGTGCCGCCGATGCCCAGCGGCCATCTGGAGACGCAAGAAGTGTCATTCTCCCAAGAAAGTCCATGGCAATTTCATAATCGCCCTCAGACAATGTCACAATTCCAAGCCAATAGGTTGCATCCTCCTTCATTTGTTCATAGATCTTGCGTACCGCTTCGCGCTGCCCATCCGGGAAACGAGCGACCAACTCAGCCACGGCCGCATCACTTGGCCGAGCAAGCAGGTAAGCTTTTTTTGCTCCATTCGGTCCTTCCAACTCACCTCGGAATTCCCGAAGTCGTCCAGCGTAAAGTGGGCGAATAGTTCTTCTACCAGCAGCAAGTCCACTCGGCTTTCGCTTCTCTTCCATCACGATACCCATAACTCGAAGTTCCTTACCCAGCGCCTGCATCACTGTCATATTTTTTGACTCTCTCCTTCGACGGACTTCAAAAGGAAATGACCACAGTGCCACAGTGGTCTTCCTCTCACCTTGAGGAATCGCATCCACGGCTAATGAGCCAACGCCTGAAGCATCAACAGCTAGCCGTACTGCCGAACCACCAAAAAGGTTCTGCTCCAAAAGATTCATTCTTCGTGACAGCGACTGGGGATCAGCAACAACCAAGACAGCAAGACTGCTCATGTCATTTGCGGCCACTGGATAGCGGCGAGACGCATCATCGAGCTGGGCCAAGACTGCCGGGTTTGATACCGCTTCTCGGACCGTAGCAACGCCAGGACCAGCCAAACTCGGGACTGGGATTCCGTAGGTCGGTTCAAACAAATAGGCTTCTCCTCCCGAGATAAGTGCCGGGAGCCACGGGCGGTAATTACCATCGCGATCAACCGTGGCCAACATCACTCCTTGAAGCCCGGCCTGCCGAAGCAGTTCAAGGAAAATCCAACTTCTTTGGGCTGCACTTCCTCTACCCGACAAGAGAATTTCACCTCGCTCAAACCATCGCACTCCTGCACTGTCGGCCGTTGCCAAAAGTGGTGGATCACTCTGAATCGCCAATGACCGTATTGTCCAACGGAAAAGCGACGTCGCTATATCAATGTCATCAAGTGCCTCGCCTTGTGCGGTCTTTGCAATATCTGCAAGCCACCGCTGATCCCGGATGGAAACGATGTCATACGTGGGATCAAAAACAGAACTTGCAAGCTTTTCGTCGGTGCACATATCCTGATAGTTGTCTGGCAACGAGTCTCGAAGACTATCCTCCTTCCACTCTGCACTTGCCAATGCATCGCCAACGGGATCGGCATGTATCCATTGATTCAGGCGATCGAACACCTGATCAACCGCAAGGGCTTCGTCGTAATTTTCAAGTCTGTCGAGGATCGTTATTGCCCCTTCAAGCAATTTGCCACGAACCTCTTCTGATATGTGTGGAACAATGATCACCTCCGCAGCCGGCTCAACTGGCGGCTCGGCACAGCCCCCTGCAAGAACTACTGCAAGAAGGATCCACCCGTGGCCAAATCGCTGCAAAACCATAGTCACTCCGTGCTGAACACGCCTCTCTCAAACTGCCATGTTGACCCGTTAGTTGATTTCTCAAGGAAAACGTTTCGTAAGCCACTTCAGTCCTCAGGAATATCTTTATCCATTGAGACACGAACTGCATGAATTTGCAACACCCGTTCGAGCACCGACCGAAATTCGGACAGGGGCACCATATTCGGACCATCGCTTGGACTGGAATTAGGATCTGGGTGCGTTTCAAAAAATACGCCGTCAATACCAACAGCCGCTGCCGCACGAGCAAGTGGTTCGACCAGCGTTCGATCGCCCCCAGTGGCATCGCCATGACTGGCAGGCCGCTGCACAGAATGTGTTGCATCGAAAATTACAGGCACTCCAAATGACCGCATCGTCAACAGGCCGGTGAAATCATTGACCAGCCTACCGTATCCAAAGAATGTGCCTCGCTCGCACAACAGTGCATTGCGACAGCCACCCGCAGCCAGTTTTGACACCGCATGCTGCATATCGGCCGCCGCCATGAATTGTCCTTTTTTTACATTCACGGCGCGACCTGTAGCTGCTGCAGCAACGAGTAGATCCGTCTGTCTACAAAGAAAAGCTGGTATCTGAAGCATGTCACATACTTCTGCAACGGCACCTGCTTGCTCAGGCAGATGAATATCTGTAGTCACTGGCAAGCCAGACGTAGCCTTGATAGATCGGAGAATCTCTACTCCGCCCTGAAGGCCAGGACCACGTTTCGAGGATGATGACGTACGATTCGCTTTATCAAAAGACGCCTTGAAGACAATGTTGACCGGGAGGCTTTCATTAATTTCAACAAGAACCTGGGCGATATCATGACACAGTTGTTCACTTTCAATGACACAGGGTCCAGCGATTACGAGGAGGGGATTTCCAGGGCCACAGCGGTAGTTTCCAACCTCAACACAAGCTTCAGTGTTCATAGATTTCTATATTTCCTAAAAATTGTAGTTTCCCTGTGTCGAACCGTACCCGATAACGGACAGCCCCGCCCAGCCAAAAAATTGAAGCAAAAAGCGACGGCCCGACGCGTTTTGCACATTGTTATTTGAGCTAACAACTATTTCTCTCAAATTGAGACGCGATGTGAGACACGTTTTCCAGACGCACCAATCCCATTTAGTTTTGTGAGATATCTGCACTAACCACGGGCGTTAGCCTTTTTTTGACCCTCCGATGCTCCCAGTTCCCAGGACTATGAAATCAGGGAACACCGGTTCCGTAGGATTTGGCACAGCATATGCATCTCTTTCTTCCCGACGAGACATTCCGAGTCTCGTCAACCACACCTTAAAAAAGTGGGGTCTTCGACTTTTTTTGGTCGAGCGGTCGCCTTGCCCCTGACCCGCTTGACTATGGCAGGACGCTCCTGCCGGGTTGAGACCCCGCTTTTTTTATTGCGCTGTTTGTCAAAGAAGGCCTTTAAAAAGGCTGCCACTTGACGCTCAGATACCCTCTGCGCTAGTTTAAAGGGCTCGGCGGTACGGCGTTTTCCTGCCGGATGCCCCCGCCAGCGTAGCTTCAATTGGCAGAGCACCGCATTCGTAATGCGGGGGTTGTGGGTTCGATTCCCACCGCTGGCTCTCTACAATTTGGCCGCGGTCGCCTTCGGCAATTTCCTCCACTATGCTGTAGCTAATCACGTTCTGAAGTCAAAAGGCAAATATAACACCATGCAAAGTTCTGTAACTCCAAGTCCAACTACTATCGATGTGCGTGAACTCATTGTCGGCAGCGGTCCTTTCGGGCCCAACGAAGTCCGTGCGATTGCTGACTCACTCGGCACCACGACGGACACACACCGAGAACTGAGGTTGACCGTCCAGGAACTTCAACAAATCGGCGACCTAAGCCCAGCAGCATCCGTTCGTCTCGGCGTCGGCCTTTATCTGCTTGGTCGCAGTAGCGAAGCCGTCGTATCACTCAAATCTGGCGATGGTTCTGCTCTTGCACTATTCGCACTTGGCCTTGCACAAGCTGCGCTTGCTGCAACCGACGATGCGTGTGCGTCTTTTGACGCGGCTCGAACTGCCGGGTATCCCGCCGGTGCCTGCCTCGCAGCAAAAGCAAATACACTGCGTGCGGCGAACAAACTTGAAGAGGCAGCCAACGCGTTGAACAACGCTACCGATGAAGAAAGTGCATCAGCTGAATACCTCGCCGCACAGGGCGCGATAGCAGTAGAGCGGGGTGACTCAACTACAGAAACACTCAAACTCCTACAGAGGGCAGTCGAGAGTGATAACGGCCAGCCACTCGCACTTTTCTGCCTTGGAGTGCTCCACGACAGGCTCGGTAATGACGATGAAGCAATTGATTCTTACCAACGCTCACTCCTGAGATATCCTGCGACAGTAGGAGCACTTATGAATCTCGGTCTTCTCTACGAAGACCGAGATGATTTTTCACAGGCCCAACAATGTTACCGAAGAATTCTTGATGGCCTACCGCTTGATGCACCAGGCCGGGAAGAAGCGATTTCCAGAGCAAAACTTTTTCTCAAAGACTCCGCAGCATCTGGCGATCGGCAACTCGACGAACAGGAACAACGACAGCGTGACCGACTCGAACAGGTACTCACGCTCCCAGTAAGTGACTTTGAACTCTCCGTTCGGAGCCGCAATTGCCTGGCAAAAATGGGCATCCAGACCCTGGGCGACCTCACACTAACCAGTGAGGCGGATGTTCTTGCCAGTAAAAACTTCGGAGAGACCAGCCTTGTTGAAATCAAGGACATCCTCGCTTCGAAAGGCCTTGTTCTCGGACAATTCGCAGAACCATCCATGACAGCAGACTCCTCACCAACGTTCGATGAGCCGGTTGGTGAACAAACTGAAATTCATGGACTGCCTGTAACGGAACTGAACCTTTCGGTTCGCGCAAGAAAGTGCACAACCAAGCTCGGCATTATGACCATTGGTGAATTGGTTCGGAGGACTGCCGAGGACCTTATGGAATGCAAAAACTTCGGAGTCACAAGCTTGAACGAAGTCCGTGAAAGGCTCGTGGAAAGAGGCCTAAAGCTTCGCGGCGAATAGCCCATGCCCAATAGGTGTCACGTCTCCACCAGTCGAATGGCCGCCTTCAGGCAGTTTTGTTTTGATTTTTGCCTGAAAGAAGGCAGAAATTGCTCACTTGCACTCATTTTCACCGAAAATTTGAGTCGTTTTGATTGGTTCGATAGAGTGATTCTAGGCATGCACCCGTCGCCGAACGTTGCCGCGTATTGCCACGCCGCCAGTCCCGGGCCTTAGAGAACTCACATGACAGCCGCCAGTCTTAAAGAAAAGCGTGTTCGTGATCTTGCGCAAATGGCGAAACAATCCGGTGTTCGTGGCTGGCACACCATGAGAAAAGATCAGCTCATCAACGCACTCGTACGGCGAGCAACGTCAGCACAAGCGATACATGGCTCCAACGGTCAGGCTGAGGCCCCCAAACTCAAAGAAACCCACAAGGTGTCCTCCTCAGGCGAAACCAAACTATCAACTCACGAAAAAAAACCTAGCGTTGCCAAGACAATTGAACTCGCCGCAGTCCAGAGAAAAACAGCTCGTACGAACTCGAAGCGGAAATGTGTGACTGTTGAGCGAGGAGCCATAACGAAGCGAATCAAAGACACCCATGCCCAACGTGCCCGTGAGAAAAGCCTTGTCACCAATCAAGAGCCGAGTCAGAAACGCACCCCCAGCCGTAACCGTGCCGTCCTTATGGTTCGTGGCCCTCACTGGCTTCATGCATTCTGGGAAGTCACAATTCACAGCGTTCAACGGGTCAAAGCCGCGATGGGAGCCGAGTGGCATTCAGCGAAACCCATCCTGCGGGTGATTGAGACTATTGGTGAGAAAGGTGAGACACCTGCAGAACGTATTTGTCGAGAAATCGAAATCCATGGCGGCGTGAAAAACTGGTTTATTGACGTACGCAAACCCATGTCTTGTCGGGTGGAAATTGGCTACAAGACGCGATGTGGTGACTTCCATAAGCTATGCCGAAGTAATCAGGTCTCTGCCCCACCCGTCAGTCGCGGAGACTCTCTCGATGTGCACTGGAAAGACATTGAGTCTGACTGTTCAAAAATCTTTTCTCTCAGTGGCGGTTACTCAACTGACAGTGAGTCTGAAGAGGTCAGGGAACTCTTCGAGGAACGTTTGCGAAGACCTTTGGGAGCACCGAAGGCCAATTATACGGCTCATGGTGATCTCGATACCAACAGCCAGAAAAAAGGCTTTCCGATGGAAGTTGATGCCGAACTCGTGGTCTTTGGATCGACGGAAAAAGGTGCCTTTCTATCCATCCAGGGTGAACCAGTCGACGTTGCAAATGATGGAAGTTTTCGCATTCGTATAGAAATGCCCAATCGACGTCAGGTTATTCCGATTTATGGCCAGTCGGCTTCTGGCCTCGAACAGCAGACTGTCGTCCTCGCTGTAGAGAGAAACACCAGACTGATGGAACCAGTCCCAACCAGTGAAGCGGTCGAGACCGAACGCTAAATAATTCCTTTTCCGTGTTGTGAACCAGCAAAAATCGACACACTTCTACCCTTCGATCACGATACGAGTATGATGGTAGGACTGGAAGAATACAAAAATCCCCCTCGACGAGAGTGTGGGGCGGTAAGTTTTCTGCCATGCCCGTGTTGTGTCGAACCATGCCGGTGAGCTCTTAATGAGGCTCGTTGGGTGCCAAACATGGCTCCGGTCGTTTGCCGTGCCGAGACGTTGAATTTATTCCTCGTATTCGGATGCAAACCCCGGGTTGCTGAGGCACCCTCCTTTTAATTTGGCGAGCTCTCCGCATTCCGCGGCACCACGACATGAAGGTGGTCTTCTTATCGCCCCACGCTCTCGTATGAGATTCAGATTCTACTCATTTCTTTCAGCGACTCTCTCAGAAGAATCTGAGGCTGTGTTCTCTGGTCGTTCAAGAATACTTATACCGGCTGCGACTGTTGTCATCACGAGTGCGGAGGCCCACCATACACCGAGACCCATTGCAACACGAAGACAGAACCGGCTCCCCGTCTGGTCGCCCATGCCTGTCAGCAAACCAGCGAGGCCAAGGACGAGAACTATCACAACCGGAAGGAATAGGCCCAGCACAACAGACCATGTAAGTACACGATGCAAAATAGAAGACATGAATTGTCAAATCCTTGCGGCTTTATGCCACTCAATTGCCGACGCGGAACAAGTGATGATTTTTCCTGAGCGAACCGATCTATAAGGATAGCAGTCGTGCGACGTCGAACGAGTATTTCCCTGTTCTCGGGCTCCTCTTCACCTAAAGAGATAATGCTTCACTTTTTTTCAACGTCAACCCGCGAAAACCATGCGTCAGGCGTTCGAAGCCTTTTGCCTTGTTTCTATACCGTTTTATTGGCCTGCGTCATTTCTTCAGGCCTTTGCTACGCAGATCGCGTGACCCTTGATGATGGCCGTATTCTGAGCGGCGCAATCGCTCTCCTGCCGGGAATAAGTATCGACCCACAGGCTGAAGAAGGAGCTGGGTCTACCGTCGTAATGTGCGACAACGGCTTGACTCGTACATTTATTTCAAAGAAACGGGTTATTGGAGCAGCCGAAGAGGACTCCGGTCAAGCGATGGAGGAAATCAAAATCTTTCAGCGAGTACCGGACAGTGGTCGCCGTTTGTCAAGTGTCGGGAACATTCTATCTACTACGCCATTCGACGAATTTGGGAGACGCGTGATCACGCTCTCCACACCGGGCGGCCGATTGGATCTTGTACAAGGAATCACCACGATCACACCAGAGTGGACTGCAGCCGAGGGCCTGATAACAGAACATCCTCTGCGTCTGGATATGCGGCTGGCCACATCCTCTGTGCCCCGTGAAACGCTCAGCCGTATTATCGAAAGGCAACTCGATGGAGATGACCTCGATGAACGGCTACAGTTTGTTCGCCTTCTCATCCAGGGAGCTCGTTATGAAGAAGCCTCGCTCGAACTACAAGGCGTTGTTAAAGACTTTCCATCAGTGAAGAGTCTCCAGAAACAGCAAAAAAACATCTCAAACCTTGCTGCAAACCAATTACTCGAAGAGATCTTCTTACGGCAAAAGTCAGGACAAGACCGACTCGTTATTAACCTCCTGGAAAATTTCTCTGCGGAGAATGGCAACGGTGAACTGCTGCAGGCTGTCAAAGAATTGAGAGATCAGTATCGTGTTCAGCTCACACGAGCCGAAACCCTGGTTCAGCAAATCAAAACACTAGCTGCTCAGCTTCCTGACGCTCGTGACCGTCAGCTCGCCAGTGCCATTGTGGAAGAAATCTCGACCGAACTCACATTCGAAAGCCTGAAGCGACTGTCGGTATTCGAACGTGTCGGCTCGGATAACCAGTTGCCGCCAGAACAGGCGATTGCATTAGCTCTTACCGGATGGCTTGGTGGAGAAAACGCATCACAAATAAACCTCAAACTCGCGCTTTCTACGGCTAAGGTACATAATCTTTTGCGTCAGTACCTCGTATCGAAAGAACCGGAAGAGCGACAAGACATCCGCCAGCGACTCGACGCAGAGGAAGCATTTGATGCCAAAACGCTAGCAGCAGTGGCTGCACATATGGTGCGTCCAGCCGCTCCTGCCGATGGTCGTGATGATGGGTTTTTTGAGTTCAAGGTTCGACTGCCGTTTCCCAGCGAAGAAAACAAGCCTCCTGCCCGTTACCTTGTGCAATTGCCTCCGGAATATGACGCACGGCGCCGCTACCCTACCATTGTCGCATTGCATGGCGCGGGAACCACGCCACTGCAGCAAATTGAATGGTGGGCGGGCACAACAACCGAGAATGGTCAACGCAAAGGGCAGGGGGGCAGGCATGGTGCAATCGTCATCGCTCCGGCATGGGGTGAAGAGACGCAGCTTGAGTATCGTTATTCAGCACAGGAACATTCATTGATTCTTGCCGTGCTGCGTAAAGCTTCGCGCCAATTTTCAATTGACTCTGATCGGGTGTTTTTGGCAGGCCACTCAATGGGCGGTGATGCGGCCTGGGACATCGGGCTGTCGCATCCTGACTTGTGGGCGGGTGTTATTGTTCTATCAGGCAAGGCAGGTCGGTTTGTTCACCACTATCATCAAAATGCACAAACACTTCCATTTTATATTGTCTGCGGGGGGCTTGATCATACGACCTTTTCAGCCAATGAGATGGACCTTGATCGGTATCTCAAGAAAGGATTTGATCTTACCTATGTGGAGTATCGGGGTCGTGGACACGAGCATTTTTCTGATGAGCTGATCAAAATATTTGATTGGACAAATCGCAAAAGTCGATCGAGTTCACCAAAAGAAATTGATACTGTGAGCATGAGGCCCTGGGACCGCTTCTTCTGGTGGCTTGAAATGAACTCACCGCCGGAGCGAACAATGGTACTGCCCGGCAACTGGCCACCGGCTCGCTTTGGTCAGCCCTTCACGCTCTCAGCGAGAGCCAGCACAGGCAACAGGATTACCGCCCGATGTGGTGCCGAGGAAGTCCGTATCTGGTTATCGCCAGAATTCATCGACTTTCAACGGCCGCTCACTGTCAATCTAGGCACTCGCCGCCTCCATCAGGGCGAGATCACACCAGATGTCGACATTCTCTTGGAAGATCTTCGAAGTCGGTGTGACTATCAACACCCGTTTTGGGCGGTTGTCACGAACAACCGTTCCGGCAAGAACTGACCTTCCAACGAACATGTCATATTCCATTGCTACTTCTTTGGACTTGTCGCAACGTCTTGATCCGGAGTCACTTCTGGACGAGCCAGCGTGATGCCTCCTAGCCGCCATCCGTCCTTTAGATTCTGCATGACGAATCCGCTCGTACCAAAGTACTTCTCAATAAGCTCGAAATCAGGCAATGTACTCCCATCAATTTTTTGATCACGAACACTCCCCGGCTCTCCATCTCCTAAAAGACTGTTGAGAAGTTGGCCAGTCACACTTTTTGACTTCGGCATCGAACCTCGCTTAAGCATCTCGAAAGCCGGACGTATTGACTCATCTGAACGGCCAAAACCCCATAAGATAACCGGTGAAGGATAAAGCTTTTTCAGCACTGTATCCATCCGTTTAAAGTCATCCGTACTCGCAAGAGAATCACCGTCACTCATTGTTAACACCCGTTCCAGAATATCCCGGTGCGAGGCGATCAAAAGATGGCCGTGCGCAACGGTCACTGCCGAATGAGGAAGCAATTTTTCTTCCTTTTCCCGCAGTCGTCGTCGACGCTCACTTGGGCTGTCTTCTTCCTGATCTGCATGGGCAACAATCCCACCAGGCGTTTCTATCTCCAGCGTAGGAATCTCCATTGAACGGTCAATTAATTCCCAAATAACGACACCGTGGGCCTCAATCCTTCGCATATCCGGATCAGTCGACATACTTTTGCCAACAGTGGCCGCAACTTTTTCCGGATCAATGGCTTCAACAGCGATGACAAGTCGGTCACTATCGATATCAATTGGCTCTTCATAATCACCAATAAGCGACACTCTTTTACCCAAACATGCAATCAGATCTGCCTCAACATCAATCTGAGGACCATCCGGATCTTCTTTGAGTGAAGCAATTACATCATCAAAAACACCTTTTTCACCAACGACATCATCTACTAGAGATTCTGCTGACTGAAAGGCTGTCTCGATATCCCATTGCAACGATGACCAACTCGACACCCCTGCAGGGACCCAACTGTACGGCTGTATTTCAGCACTCTCGGGAAATCGAAGCATACGAGCAGCAAGATCGTATCGCTCGGCTGATGTGGCGTCTCGTCCAGGAAGTGGTGGTGCATAGACAATTGTTTGATGACGCATTTGATGTGATCCGTCATCAAACATAATGACACCTCCTAAGGCTTGGACTGCGTCGAAGCCTTGTCGACCGAGTATCTCAACATAGTCTGGGCCCTTCTGCCGTTTCTTTGGAGGATGCGCTAACTTGTACGCTGCAGCAAATTCAAATGGGTTGATGTACCAACGTAACTTCGATGGGGACGTGGCCAAATCCTTCAGTGATTCTTCACTGACTTTTGCAAATTGATCTGTTGAAGCAAGACAATCCTTGCGGCCATTGTCCAGGACTGCAAGGACATGACTGACTTGAACCGGGTCGTCGCCAACGACAAGGGCTTTCCCTTCATGCACAACCGCCACCACTTGTTCTTCTGGTTCAGCCGCATCTATATCATCTGCACTTGGATCCTCTTGGGGAAGTCGATAGACACGAATCTTCTCCTCATAGTCAGCTAGCCGCTCAGCCTTTTGTTCCAGTAAACGTTCTTCGATTACCTCCAAAAGGGCTTCGGTCTCTTCTTCATGCCCCGAGGTATCAACAAGCAGCACTGTTGCGAGACGACCAGCTTCAGGAACTATTGCCGCCATGGCAATCTCCCCTCCCGGAATTTCTCCAAGGTCTTCGAGAGTAAGACCGAGTTTTCCAAGCCGCTGCTTCCCAGCCTTTGAAAGCTGCTCTCGAAAACTGGTAACAAAAGCCTCCATACTTGGATCACGCAGGAGTTTGCCATACTGGGTGCGATCAAAACTCGCCCCGAAATCCTCTGGATCGGCAATACTTATCCACGCCACGGTCGTATCTGGAAAAACGCTTTGGCTCTCTGGAAATGCAGGTTCATCAGCCCACACAGAACCAACGCAACAGACAGCGACGTGCGTCGCCCACAGCCAGCCCGCAAAGGCTCTCAAAAGGCACCGAGGGGGCATTGTGAGGCTCCAACCCTGTATTCGATCGTTTGATATACGGTCCACAGATCAACTCCTTTTGATTCCGGTACCCTGCGGCTACCAGACGTAACTCCGAAAACAAATCCCTAGTGAATCCATCTGAATAACTGACAGCTCGACAGCCCTTACGTACGGAACTGTCGGATACAGAACTCGGAGTGTGTCAGGCTTTCCCATTTTTCTCAACATCAACTTTCCCGGGTAAACCGCCCAAAAAGCGGGTTTTCAGTACCGTCTTGTTGAATTTCCTGGTCCTCATTTCGCGGCTTCGGAATCACGACAAACTCCGGCACACCAATACCATAGACCAGACTCCCATGACCCAGACGGTCAGGGTGACGGCAAATACGGTCTCGGTTCGTGCCCTAGCTCGTTGCAAGATGAGGCATGACATCAGTGTCGTAACTGCAATGACAGCAAGAAAACTCGTCGCCTGAAGGCCACTCCCAGCCCCCGAACTCCCGGCGGCAGCCAAAGACACCACCAGTGGTGGCCAGAGGATGATCGCCCCATAGCTGACAAGAACAATTCCGGCTTGGGATATTCGATTGGGTGTGGTGAGTATTTCTAACCACCGAAATCGTCTTTTGGGTGGCACCAGATACTCCCACTCAGAAACCACTTTGTACCCGTCTAACAACGAGGCTGCCGGAATTGCTATCGCACCGAACACACTACTTGCAAGAATTTCATATCTCAGGATTGCCGACGTTGTGAGAAGGAGCCACCCAACCATAGCCACAAGCAGTATTGCAATCACAATCATTCGAACACTTCGCCGCCACTGCGACCGGACTGGAAGAATTCCAAAGAACCCGATTGATGAGAAGACATCCTCTTTGGGCACTCCAGCAAAGGTGTCATTACGAAGCAGAATACTTCCGAATGACTCCGTATAACCGCCTGAGAAAACGCCTGCAGCCAGCAGAAGGAGAACCAAACCCACGCATATCCATCCGATGAAGAGGAGGAACGGAGTCGTCCAAACAAGCCACGGTGGCAGAAACGGAAAACACCACCCCACTATCGTGATGGCAATCCATCCCGTTACAAGCGTGCCAGAGTATGCATCGGAAATCAGAAAACCGGAAACCAAAAAGGTAACAAGTGTTCCTGCGGTGATGACAATGACAACCCCTCCTCCGCCTATCAACCAAGACAGTTGTTCCGCTGTGTTGATTGGCCAAAAAATTGCCATGACGGCAACTCCCGTAACAAGACCAGCGATTGGCCAAACGAGCCTCACGACGTACCAATAAACCCCTTGCGTTACCACCGAAGCTGACCGAGTAAAACCTCCAAAAACCCAACGCTTCGCATGAACCTGGAATGACCAAAGGGGAAGAGATGCGGGAACCTCTCCCATGCCAATGGCAACCGCTGCCGTAAGAATACCCCACCCGAACAGGGGTAGCCCCGACTCGCTTAGTGGTGCTAAAGCGGACCAGGCCGCCAGACACAACGAAACCCACGATGCAGGACGCAGGCAATCGTGGCGGAGCCAAATCCTCATGACGGTAGAAAACATCCCACCCTGACTCTCAGAAGGATCTCAAATCCTGTTGTACTACAACGCAGTTTATTTTCTTGGGCGGATTGCGCCTTGAACCCTGAGCGGAAGCCCCAGAATCCGGAGAAAACCTTCGGCATCAGTCTGATCATACGACCCGCCACCTTCCATTGAAGCAATCGCTGCGTCATACAGACTTCCAGAGCTTTCTCTACTTTTTACAAGTATGTTGCCCTTGTACAAGTTGAGTTCCACACTGCCTGTCACCGGCTGTTGCGCCTCACGAATGAATGCAAGAAGAGCATCCAATTTCGCACAATACCAAAACCCATAATACACCGCTTCGGCAAATTCGGGGGACAAACGATCTCGAAGATGAACCAGATCGCGATCAAGTGTCAGTTGCTCAATAAACCGATGTGATTCATACAGAAGCGTCATCCCGGGAGCCTCATACACGCCGCGGCTTTTCATTCCCACAAGGCGGTTCTCAAGAATATCAATTCGCCCAATCCCATTCCGGCCACCAATCTCATTGAGCTTCAGCACCATCTCGTGGGGAGAGAGTTCCTCGCCGTTGAGCTTCACTGGAATGCCAGACTCGAACGCAATCCGAATTGTCTCGACACGATCTGGTGCTTGTTGTGGCGAGACAGACATTCCAAAGTCCACGAGTTCATAACCGTCTGTATCGAGTTCTTCGAGAAGACCTGCTTCATAGCTAGTATGGAGGCAATTTTCGTCTGAGCTATATGGTTTCGCCTTCGATGCCTTTACAGGAATCGATTTTTCATCGCAGAATTCAATGAGTTCTTTGCGACCTGGAAAGCGTTTGCGGAACGCTTCTATTCGCCACGGTGCAAGTACTTCAATCGACGGGTCAATTGCTTCAGCAGCAAGCTGGAAACGACACTGATCATTGCCTTTTCCTGTTGACCCATGTGCAAATACAGTCGCACCCTCGGCATGTGCAAGATCGACACAAACCTTACTGATGAGAGGCCGGGCTATTGATGTCCCAAGGAGGTACGTCCCCTCATATCTCGCCTGCCACTGCATGGTTGGAAACGCAAAATCACGGCAGACTTCCTCTCGTACATCCACGAGAATCGCTTTTTTCGCGCCGCAGGTACGAGCTTTTTCAAGCGTCGCCTCTCTGTCCTCGCACGGCTGCCCCAAATCGACGTAGACACAGATTACTTCGTACCCTTGCTCAATCAACCAGCCAAGGATTACTGAGGTATCAAGCCCACCCGAGTACGCGAGGATGCATTTCTTCATTCGTCATGTTCCTAAAAAGTGAATTGCCAATCGGGCATTACCACTCAAATGTGACAAAAAATTCATCCGAGGCAATGCAGACCCATCAAGCCTGCTAACTATTGGTAGTAACTCCACAGAAACCTCATTCAAATAGCATGTTTCAGTCAGTTCTAACTGTGTGACCATTTACACTTCGTGCACCATTGCCATATTGTGACCGCCCGCTCCAAACCCTATGCCGGCAACAAGCACAATTCGGTCTCCTCGCTCAAGCCTGCCATCCTGTACCCCCCAGTCACAGACATGGGTTAGCAACTGATTCACGTCGGCTCCCTCAGGAACAGCAACTGGTGTCACACCCCAGTACAGCGTCATCTGTCTGAGTGTCGCAAGATTATCGGTAAGGCCAACTGTGGGAACGGCACCTCGGTGCTTTGATCTCGCGATAGCCGTAACACCACTCTTACTGGCAACCACAAAAAGTCGTGCATCCAGTTCTGCTGCAATGCGGCTCGCTCCTTCAACAACTGCCTGTGTGATTGGATGAAGTCCATGCACGAGCCGCTGAGGCCGTGGCAGGAAGTCAGTTCCAGCAGCACCAAGCCTACTTTTCCCCAATAACTCTTCAAGGTACTGCCGTCGTGAATGCAGATATTGCCGCTCAGTTGATTGCGCGATACGCCGCATCATTTCAACAACCCGTCGAGGATGGTCGCCGATGGCAGTTTCACCAGAGAGCATACATGCATCGGCACCGTCAAGAATGGCATTGGCTACGTCAGTGGTCTCGGCACGTGTCGGACGTCTGGAATGCTGCATGCTATCCAACATCTGTGTCGCTACGATCACCGGCTTCTGATATTTCTGGCAGACTCGAATAATCTGCTTTTGCACCATCGGCATACTTGCGACATCGATTTCAACACCAAGATCACCACGAGCCACCATCACCACATCCGCGCCGTCGATAATCGACTCGAGGTTCTCAAGTGCCTCCTGCTTTTCAATCTTGGCAACAACACGTGCTGAAGATTGCCGCGTACGTAATAATTCCTTGAGAAGGTTGACCTCGACGGAGGATCGTACGAAAGAGAGACTCACAAAGTCAGCACCGACAGAAGCCGCCCATTCAGCATGCTTCCAGTCGTCTGCACTCATTGCGGCAACGGACAGGTTGACCCCGGGCAAATTTACCCCTTGACGGCTCCGGACAACTCCCCCTTGCACAACTCGGCAACGTGCTTGGTCGCTTGTCCTCTCTGAGACAACCAGGCTGATTGTGCCGTCAGCAAGCATGATTGAGTCTCCAACAGCCAACTCATCAATAAGATTCGGGTAGGTTGTCACAAAATGGTGCAACCGATCGCTTGCTGTACCGCGAACAAAGAAGATATCGCTTCCCTCGACGCACTCAACACCGCCGCCTGCAATTTCACCAAGCCTTATTTTTGGACCTGCTAGGTCAACAAGAACACCTACCGGCCGGCCGACTTGATCAGAGACGTGCCGAATCGTGTTGAGCGTCTCCGTATGCTCATGCACAGACCCATGCGCCATGTTTAATCGGAAAACATCAACGCCACCCTCAATCAGTGACTGCACACCTGCTTTTCCATTACTCGCAGGCCCTATGGTTGCAACGATCTTTGTTCGTACCGGGGCTCCGCGAGGAGACGGTGCGGAATCGTGCAAGCCTGAATAAACGGGAATATCTGCCACAAAGCGCCTTTGTAGTAATTAGGGGTAGAATGGAGCCTTCAAACGAAATGCAAAAATGAGTTTACCTTAATCAACGAGTGTTTTTTTTCGGTAGCCCGATACTTTTCACCTTTGCATAAAAACACCGTACGGTGAATAACTCCGTTCAGAACCTTCAACCAAGAGAAACTCCGTGCCAAACTGCTGGGAAAAACACCGCGTACTTATTGCTGGAGGCACCAACGGTTTTGGACTCATTTTAGCGAAACTGCTGAGTCGGAACGGCGCCTCGGTGATGGTTATTGGTCGCTCAGCCGAGGGAGTCCGTAACGCTTTAGTTCAATGCGAAGCTGCAGCACACGCCGCCGGCTACTCAAAGGATCCGGTGCAGGGCATCACAGCTGATCTTAATCAAGATGGAGAGGGCAACCGCGTTGTTGCCCATTGTCTTGAAAAGTTTGGTGGCTGCGACTCGTTTTTTTTCTGCGTTGGCCAATCGAGCCGGTCCGCTATTCTCAAACTCGCACCCCAAGAAATACGCTCGTCTCTTGATGCGAATCTGATGACAGCGATCGAGATCACCCAGGCTGTGGCGGATCCTGTCTGCCGTGCCCACGGCCATCTTGTTTTCATCGGAAGCCTCGCCGGAAAATTTGTTACGCCGGCGATGGGCAACTATGCAATTGGAAAATCGGCTCTTGCAGCTTTTGTTGAAGCGGTTCGCCTCGAAGCAGAACCCCATGGCGGGCACGTCCTTCTTGTTTCTCCTGGCCCAATTCAGCGCACACCTGCTAAGGAATCAACGACTGGCTCGCATCATCGTTATGACGACCAAGTAGCTCACCACGGGTTGCCTGATAGCGTGGGAAAGCCCGGCGGTGGCGTTTCGGTACGACTTTTAGATGCAGAAAAACTGGCTCACGAGGTCCTTTCTTCCTGCCACCGGCGTCACCAGGAACTCGTGCGGCCGAAGAAAGCAATATTCCTTGCCGGTCTTATTGAATGGTTTCCTTCGTGGGGTCGGAAGATACTCAATCAATACACAAAGTCAAAAGGCTAACCCTGAAACCTGAACAATCGTGTGTCCGAGAAGCCGTTTCATGCGGTGGTCCGCTCCGCAAGGAGCAGGCATTTCATGCACCCAATCCACACCAGCTCTTACGACATTGTTTTCGAACTCGCCCCTGATCCCGCAGCTTCTTTCAGCGCACGTCGAATTGTTGATAGACGTTCTGCGTCCTCGACTTTTGCACCAGCAAAATCAACAACGTGAAAAGCATCGACAATCTGGTCAAGGTAGGTACTAATTTTTGCAGAACGGACCGAAAACTGATGCTCGTAAAGCGTTCTCGATAGGGCAAGAAGAAGACCGTCAGAATCCTCAGCAAAGACTTCAATAATTGTGGCATCGACAGACGAATCGTTGTCAACCTGAACCCGTGGCGGCAAAACCACAGCTGCCTGCATTTCGGACGCGAAGGGGTTCCACCTTCGCCGGATAGATGGCACTTCATTCTCCAGGCACGACTCAACGGCTTTCGAAATTTCTGACAACCGCCCCTTCGGTGCCGGACCAACAAAGTCTCTGTCCACAACACGAAAATGATCAATGAGATATTCATCATCGAGCGTGTGGATATCAGCCGAAAGTATTTCAAGCCGCTGACTTGCCAAGCCGGCAGCTATTCTGTGAAAAACACCCGATATTGGCGAGGCTCTCAATCCGACCGTAACTGAAATTGTCGATGTATCAGGCTGCCACTGGACCGCTGTGAATTGCCCGCCACGTGGCAGGTTGGTCAACTCGGTGAGTTCTTCGACAACACGCCTCGGATCGTACGACCGGAGATACCCACGAGGAAGACCTGCCACAAGCCTCGCAAGCGGTTCGTTGGCGTCTACGTCCACTAAAAGAGAATTTATCTCCACCCGCTTGAGGTCAACTCCCCGGTCATTCGCATCAGGATCTAGGAATTGCAACGTACGATTATAGAGATCGCTTAGGAGTTCTGCCTTCCATTGATTCCAAACCCCGGGTCCAACAGCTGCAATATCTGCCATTGTCAAAACGGTGAGGAGTCGCAAAATTTCAGGCGATCCAACTTCGCGAGCAAATGCGAGCACGAGTGAATCATCATCAACATTCCGTCTAAACGCGAGTTCCGCCATAAGAAGGTGCCGCAGTACAAGAAACTCAAGCACTTCTGACTCATCGTCGTCGAGCCCAAACAGGGGGGCAACATCCCGTGCAATCTGTGCACCTACTTCACTGTGATCTCCTTCGCATCCTTTGCCAAGATCATGGATCAACAGGGCGAGCAGCAAGAGCCGTCGCCTTCTCCGCACCTGCCGCCACACATCGCCGAGCCAGCCTGTATCCGCATCAAGTTCACTTGCTTTTTCGACAGCCAGGAGACAATGCTCATCGACTGTGTATTTATGAAAATTATTAAACTGCAACAGACCTCGTGCGTGCGCAAAAGCTGGTAGCAACTGCTCAAGAAGTCGCAACTCATGAAGCCTGCGAAGTGCCGGACCGAGGGGAGAAACGACAGAGAAAAGGCTGATAAACCGTTGTCGAGCCTCTTCAGTAACTGGCGGGGGAAATCGAGCCACTGCCTGACGCAAAGCCGTCCAATTTGTTGGTTCAATCGGGACCTCATAAAGCATTGACAATTCAACTAACCGGACAATTCGCTCCATGTCAGAGGCTACTGCATCCAAAGAATTTGGCACGATAGCGACGGCCATCGGACCAACGACAAAAGACCCATCGACTCTGTTACCAAATAACCCTGTCATCCAACTTCGTAGTCGGCGACCACCCTCTGCCTGCTGCGTCAACCCTCGTGTCACTTGGGCAACCTCGCGGGTATAACCGAAATAGACCTGCATAAAGTGCTCAACGCCCAGCATCCCGGCATCTGCATGAAACCCTCGCTTTTCAGCAATGCGAACCTGCTCTTCCCGTGTCAATTCATCACTCCCCCGACCGGCCTGAACATGAAGCTCAACTCGGAGGTCTCTTAGAAAAACAAGGCATTGCCCAAGCATGTCGGCGTCTGCATCTGAGAGCCCACGCTTGCGTTTGATAACTCGGCGACTATCTACGGAGATAAGACTTTCGCCGTCCGGTAATGGCAGAGGTCCAAGAGGACGAAGCCGATCAGACTCAAGAAACGAGAGCCATCTTGCTAATTGGATATCTCGAATACCACCAACTGACCGTTTCACATTTGGTTGCAGAAGATAGACCGTTTCACCATATTTCTTCGCCTCATCCCTTCGGGCGGCTACCAGCATACGGGCCATTTTTCGGCGCGACCGCTGAGCCATTACTCGTAAACGTGCGACGAGTTTGTGGCATCGTGCCGCATCACCCGCGAGAACACGGAGTTCCAGCAAAGAACTAAATATTGTTGCGTCTGCAGACGCTAATTGGGTTGCCTCAGTGACTGTCCGAACACTTTGCCCAACCTCCAGTCCTGAGTCGAAAAGATCACGTAAAAGCTGACTCGCGACCTCTGCGAATGGATCAGGCGAACTCACAGAGACAGGAGACAATGTGCTTGGAACTTTAGGTCCTTCAGGAACAGCTGTTTTATCGTGCAACAACATGAGGTCCACATCGGACCCGGGTGTCATCTCACCACGTGCGTACCCGCCATGGGCAACAACGGTCACTCGCTTGCTCACCTCCTGTCGATCACTCTCTGGCAGTTCCAGCAGAATTGCCTCCCAGACGTCTCGTACAGACCGATCAACAGCTTTGGTTCGTAATCGGCAAAGCGACAAGCCATCTTCACCAGCTGCATGCTGCACACGGATATCTTCAGCAACCTCTCTGAGCAAGAAAGACGCATCTTCGACGGACTTCCTTACTATTCGGCCTGACGCACTACTTGCAACTGGTTTGCTCATGACGGGTGCCAGGGGTCGTCCTTAACGTGTGCCTGTTTGTTTACCGTTCTCGCTAACACAAACAGAAGATCTCCCAGACGGTTCAAGTACTCAATTGCATTGGCTGGCACTGTCGTCTCAAGACGGCCCGCCAACGTAACAACCCGTCGTTCCGCACGGCGACACACTGTCCGGGCAACGTGCAGAGAAGCAGCCAAAGGGCTTCCTGTCGGCAGAATGAAATTGGCGAGTGGCTCAAGGTCCGTTTCATATTGATCAATGGCATTCTCGAGAGCTTGCACCTGACGAACCTTGATTCTTTCATCATGGTCGCCTGGGGTCGCTAATTCTGCACCGAGCTCGAATAGATCACATTGAATTATCCGCAACAGCTCATCAAACAGGTCAGCTTTGGGTTGCGCCCTGGCCATCCCAAGATGACTATTCAGTTCATCAACCGTCCCGAAAGCCTCGATGCGTGCGTGATCTTTGGTCACCCGTGGGCCACCGAACAAACCCGTCTGCCCAGCATCTCCTGTTTTTGTATAAATTTTCATGCGTATCCTAGAATCTTCTCCTGTGTCGAGTGTGATAACTGTTTCTATACTGTGAACGAGTCAGGCTGAATCCTTCAACCTGAACTCCGTCCATACCACCATTGAATGGAGCTTATACCCGTGAGGCCTTTCAAGAATATGCTCTCCATGCGATCACAACCACTGATCAATTTGTCGGCGATCCTGCTACTTGGGGCGTTTCCTGCCCTTGCTTCAGACTACGAGGACGCATTTCTGTCACAACCTGTTCGAATTACTGCCGGACTCACAAAGGCTGGTGAGGGGTATTTCAAACAAGACATGAGCCACATCTGCTACCAAGGCATCCCAGCCGATAAACCATTTTATCAGATTTACATCCAGCCGTTCGCATCATCAAAACCAAGAATCACCCAGCCTTTCCGAGTGAGTACTGGAAAGGGAAGGACAACATGCGCCTGGTTTTCTCCAAATGGAAAACAGCTCCTCTTTGCTTCAAGTCACCTTGACCCCGACGTCGAGCAGACCGAAGAGAACGCAATTACTCAGGCCAAGGCGGACGCACTCGCGGGCAGACGTCGGCGATACAAATGGGATTTTGACCCACACATGGATTTATTTGTTGCCGATCTGGACAAACCAGCTCCGCTCAAACAACTTACCGACACACCAGGCTATGACGCCGAATGTTCATTTTCCCCAGATGGAACTCGCCTTCTTTTCGTGAGTGATCGGGATGGCGACCCTGACATCTACGTTGCACATGCGGATGGAAGCCACGTCAGACAATTAACTAACCAACCTGGTTATGACGGCGGACCCTTTTTCTCTCCTGATGGTCAGTGGATTGCCTATCGCACTGACAGACAGGAGAAGGACCTTTTGCAAATTCATGTTATGAGAGCTGATGGCACAAACGATGTCGCAATCACAAAAGGCAGAAGCGTCCATTGGGCACCATATTGGCACCCAACAAAGCCCTGGTTAATCTGGACGGGTGCAGACCATTCTGACCCGACAGTGCGTCCCAACTATGATCTTTGGCTCGTACAGTACGAAGCAGACCAACTTTCTATAGAATGCAGTTCTCCTTTACGGATAACCGACCACCCGGGAGCGGATGTTCTCCCTGTCTTTTCACCGGACGGGAAGCTTCTCATGTGGACTGCCAGTCGTGAAGCTGAGGCCGGTAAGAAGCCAACTAGTCAGCTCTATGTAAGTACAATTAAGACTGATAGTGTCGAAGAAGCTTTACGCACTACTACAAAAGATTGATCCACACGTGAGGATGTATCGCCATGACACCCTTTGAAGATTCAATTGCCCTCATCGGAGCAGGGCAGATGGGACAAGCCCTCGCCCGCGGGTTCTGTAGTTCCGGAGAATGCGATCCCGCCGCTATCATCGCCTACGACCCCAGTCTCGCTGCTGAAAAGAATCTTCAGAAGTCCATTCCCGGTGTTCGACTGACAAAGACCGCTTCTGAAGCGACTCGTGGCGCTCGATTCGTCATCCTTGCGGTGAAACCCCAACACGCTGCGAGCGTGTGCCATGAAATACAGCCCGCTCTTCAGGACGGCACGATTGTCATTTCGATTATTGCCGGGCTGCCAACATCGTGGCTTTCTGCCGCATTAGAAACATCTCATGTTGTCCGAGTCATGCCAAATACACCGTGCCTGATCGGCCAAGGTGTCTCGGCAATTTCCTCTCCACCAGAACTTGACCCGAAAGACTTTGAAACCATTCAACGGCTCTTTTCAACAGTTGGGGTTGTTCATAACGTTCCGGAATCGCTCCTCGATGCTGTCACAGCTGTATCGGGATCTGGACCCGGATACGTTGCTCTTCTGATTGACGCCCTCGCCGACGGCGGTGTGCAGGCCGGCCTTCCACGACAGCTCGCTCTGGATCTTGCTGTCCAGACGTTTGCTGGCACAGCCACTCTGATCGCAAACACTGGCGACCATCCAGCGGTTGTAAAGGACCGGGTAAGCAGTCCGGGCGGAACAACAGTCGCTGGTCTTTCGGTGCTCGAAAGAAAAGGCGTTCGAGGGGCTCTTGCAGACGCCGTCGCTGCAGCAGCAGAACGTTCGGCAGCACTGGCACGCTCCATCACATAACAGGCTGGGCGTGTTATGTGAGTGTGGGCATACCGCTATACGATCGAACCTACCGGCGGCCGCGACCTGCCTTTTTCTTTTTTGCTTTCTTGGCTGCAGGTTTCTTTTTGCTAGCTTTTGCCTTTTTCACGCCCGTCTTAGGTTTTGCTACCACTTTGGTTTTCTTAACGGATGCTTTTTTCTTAGCTACTTTCTTCTTTTTCGTAACTGGCTTTTTCTTCGTTGCAGTTTTTTTTACCGTTCGCTTTTTATTTCCTGAAGATTTCTTCGCGGCCTTCCGTTCGTTACCGAAAATATTCTCCCAGCCCACAGCGTAATCAGTCGTAGACCCAACTCGAATGACCGACATACTTCCCTCTTCTCTTCAATATGTACTGAGCAAATTGCTCACACCGAACCATCCAGCATTTTTCTACTGCTCACACAGCGTCGCTGAAGCAAATGAATGTACCAACTCTTACCCAATTTTTAAGACAACTTTCCCGAAATCTATCGGCAGAACAACTCGGTCAGACGTGAGCTGGCCCGATGTGATTTCAGTGAACCATTCCATCGTGCTGCATTCAGGCCTGTCCGACTGACAGAAAATAAGGCTATTCCGCTGACACAGCCGTTCGGAAATACACACGTTCCCTTCCTCGTATTCCGGGCCAACAAGAGAATTGCCATTGAGCCACATGGTGCGCAGACGGCATGGGTCTGCCACAAGAAAAACCTGTTCGACGGAGTCGATAATCGACGGCTTTTGAAACCATCGCACCCAAGCGATGCACTGATCTGGCGAAACGTGTCGTTCCCACGCTCGTTGGAGATTGATTTCGTGCATTTCAGCCCGCGACCTGCTTCTCTGGGAGCACAACAGCCCGCCCACCAATCCGACCAGCTCGCATTTCCACCGCCCAATCACCTACTTCTTCCAAGCAAATTTCTCGCACCGGAAAAGACCCGCTTACAAGTGGCCACAAGACAGCTAATTTTGCCCAGAGTTCTCGTCGTTTCTCACGAGACGGAAGACCGGCTGCATCAATCCCTGCAAGTGTAATCCCTCGAAGAATAAATGGATAAACAGTCGTTGGGAGATTAAAACCACCGGCATTTCCGATACTGCCAACAGCCCCACCAGGTGCAACCACTCGAAGAATATCGGCAAGTAATTCGCCTCCTACTGTGTCGATAGCGGCAAGATAGCGTGCACCCGATAATGGTTTTTTATCAGTTGGAAGGGCTTCTTGCGGAGACTGCACGGCAGAAGCACCGAGGGACATCAATGTATCTGCTAGAGCTTGTTTGCGTGTGCAGGCTACGACTTGAAACCCTGCCAGTGCAGTCGCTGCCACCGCCAGCATACCTACACCACCACTTGCGCCCGTGACAAGCCACGGAAATGACCCATTCTGTGGCATTCGCGACTGAAAGTCCCAGTCAATGGCTACTCGAAGCCGTTCAACGGCGAGAATCGCAGTAAGTCCTGCTGTCCCCATGGCCATTGCGGCGGTGGCCGTGAGACCTTCTGGCCTTTCGATGATTGCCGCGGATGGAACCCATACCTCAGTCGCAAACCCGCCGTGTAATGATTCACCCAGCCCATTGCCAGTCGCCACCACGGGCGTTCCAGCAGCGAAAGCCTCAAATGACGACTGAAGCCTGCCTGCCACATCTATGCCTGGCACAAGAGGCAGCGTACGTGCGACACCCGGGTGTGCGTCGCATGCCAAAGCATCCTTATAATTGAACCCCGCAGCCTCGACATCGATGCATACAAACTCTTCAGGATGGCCACCGGGCAGGGGTCCCACTCCTGATTGGACCCCACCATCGGTTCCTCGATTCACGACCCAACCATAGGGCCCACTACCAGACTGCTTGTTCGTCATCGCCGTTCGTATCCTTCTGGTTTGAATCCGGCTCCAATACTGCCCACAAGGACTGTAGAGTCATCCCTCACTGCCTAGCGACCAAATTCCGCATTCCTGCTATACTACGAAAATTGAAAGTCAAAGACGTGGAAATGGATAGAGTAGCACCTGCTACTTCGCCCGCACCACAAGCAACCACTCTCTATTCCCCCACAGGAGAAAACAATGGGAAATGCGATGGAGTTTACCGATGCCAATTTTCAGCAGGATGTTCTTGATTCAGACGTGCCGGTATTGGTTGACTTTTGGGCCCCGTGGTGTGGACCCTGCCGAATGATTGGACCAGTTATCGAAGAGCTTGCCTCAGAAAACACGGGTACATTCCGAGTTGGCAAAGTCAATGTTGACGACAACGGGAGCCTAGCGATGAACTACAACGTGTCGAGCATTCCCGCGATCATGATTTTTAAGAGTGGACAACTGGTCAACCAGTTCATGGGTGTCCAGTCGAAGGAGAAGTTGCAACAGGCACTTGATGAGGCAAAGTCGGCATAGCATGTGCCGGCGGTCGAGTTGTTCTGGAGCGTGTATCAATCGTCCCGCGTCCCCGGTGCGGACCGAGGGTACCAACCTTCTCTACAAGACCGTCATCAACAAATCCTGAAAGATCGGCATGGAAGCCGGGTTGCCGCAACTTTTCCACGGCCTTGGCTTCAATCTGCCGAACACGCTCTCGTGTGACACCAAAAATTGTGCCAACTTCCTCAAGCGTGTAACAGCACCCATCTGCAAGACCAAAGCGCAGCCTGAGAATCTCACGTTCCCGATAGGAAAGTGCATTGAGAACCTTCCCCAACGACGCCTCTAAAGCGTGCTGATTCATGCCGCGCAGTGGATCATCTTCGTGAGTATCACGAACAAAATCACCAGCGGCGTTTTCCTCACTCTCACCTAAAGGCTGATCAAGCGAGACCAGCCGATGAGCCATACGTTCGATACAACACACGTCATCAAGGGGCATTCCAGAGCATTCAGAGAGTTCTTCAACACTTGGCTCTCGGCCATGTTCCTGAAGAAATTCACGAGAGAGGTTTCTTAACTTCCCCATTGCATCCACCATGTGCACGGGCATACGAATCGTGCGACTCTGATCCGCAATAGCCCTGGTGATAGCCTGACGAATCCACCAGGTAGCATACGTTGAGAACTTGAAACCACGGGCATGTTCAAATTTATCGACAGCTCGCATCAAACCTGCATTCCCCTCCTGAATCAGATCAAGAAATGCGAGCCCACGGTTCCGGTACCTTTTGGCAATCGAGATGACAAGTCGCAGATTGCCTGCGGCAAGCTGCCGTTTCGCGGCGTCATACTGTTCTTCATAAGACTTCAACCGTCTCAAACGCCGACGAAGTGTCCGCCGCGTCTCGCCCAAGCCAACGTAGAGGCGGCGGCGTTCCTGAGGGCTCCTCTCAGAAGCTTGGGTTGCAAGATCGCGTAGCTGTTTGAGCATTGGATCGAGTCTCTGAATTCGTAGACGCATTTCTTCGACAAGACGAACTGCTTTACCACGTTGCCGCACTAATTGTCGCCAGACCTTTCGGCGAACAGCCAAAGGATACGTCGTCGACGTTGCCTGACGGAAAAGTGTCTGGTTTTCAGAGATAATTCTGCGCAGGGTTTCCAGATTCGGAGTGAGGCGTTGTAAGAGGCGTTTCTTTTCATCTGTGTTTGTAACGGAGACCTCAAGCGTGCGATCAAGCCGAACGGTCCCAGCCTCCACCCGCTCAAGGAGCCTGACTGCTGCCCTGAGCACCAAATCATTCCCAAGCAATTCATTCCGATAACGGCGACGCCACAGCTCAATTTGACGGGCACTCTCGACTTCACCATCACGGTCGAGGAGAGGAATCCCACCCATCTGCAGAAGATAGAGGCGTATTGGATCATCGATAGCCTGATTGGACTGGCGGGTACTTCCGGTCTGGGTACTCCTTCGGCTTGATGAAATGGCTGTAGATGGCGACATAAGGGCTCTCTTCATGGACTGGGAGGTGGGCCTGAACAAACAACGAACAAACGCCCGTGTCTTCGATCCATTCCTCTAATGAGTGCATTCGCTATGCCGAGCGAACTCCGAAGATGCCCAAGAAACAGGCAAACATGCCTATTTCTTGCTAAAAACAAAGATTTTTTGCCTCTCCGATGCGTGCGTTGGGACACCCGTATTGACTCCCGTGTTGCCGTTTGGCAACACAGAGACCGACATCTGTTGCCAAAAAACGGCAAATTTTCTCCAGAAACTGCTCTCGATCTCGAGCCTAGGGCACTGGCTATACTCCCTTCACCTCGGGCGGAGTCCCCTTATGCATTATGTAATTATTGGCCTGATTATCGTTCTCCTACTTGCTGGAGCCGCTGCGCTTGTGCTCGGCCGGCAAGGTATTAATCGGACAACGCTGGTCTTTGCATGGCTTGTTCTCGTTGCAACAGCCGGATTTATCTATCTCGCTGGACGTGTTGGTGAACGTGAGCGTGTCTGGCGGGAGAAAATCCGAACCACCCGCGCGGAGATCAACACCATACTTTATGGAAAATTTGCTGACAAAGTGTTTTTCATCGCTGATCGCGCCGACACTGATGACACGAATGAAACAACTAAAATCCGTCGTCATATTCTACAACTTGGTGGCACACTCAGCACCGCTAAGACTATACGAAGTGACGTCGATGTTGTGGTTGTTGATGACTTAAACGAGATTCCCCCTCGAGCAAAAGAATTAAATATTGAAGCAATTGATCAGTCAGGAATTGATGATGCTGTCGCTCAAACTCTTGGAGGCCTCAACACAGCTATCATTACCACGCAACGGAAGCAGACCAGACTAGAAACATGGCGGAACCGCAATTGGAAAACTGCTGCATTCGCTCCACCGAAAGTTGAATTGGACGAAACGAAGCCTGGACTCTACCGAGTGACAAACAATGGAACTCTCCAACTTACTTTGTCGGAAAAAGATGCAGAAAAACCACTCAATGAAGGTGCCGAACTCGCCATCTTCAATCTCCAGACAGATGACGAACATGGGTTCCTTGGCATCTTCAGCATTGAAACCATAAAAGATCAAGGAGAAAACATTCTCTCCCTCTCTATATCCCCATTAACAACTCCTGATGAACACGATATCGCAGCATGGAAAGACTGGGGATTGACTTCGCGTGCGGCAACAGATCCGAAAGTGGCTGTGTACGAAGATCTTCCGACGAGTAGTAAGCTTTCCGTGGATGCCCTCACGGCGTTACTTGGCACCGAAGTAGAAACTACAAAAAATGGCTCTATCACATCCGGTGGCCTTGAGGGAATGAGGCGAGACCTGCTTGAGGAATTATCTGCAGTCGGTGTTATGAGCGACTCAATTGGCCTGGCAAAAGTTGCCACAGAAAGAGAACGTGATCGAAAAAAACAAACTGCAAGTGATTTGGAAAAGGATCGTGACGCATGGGTAGAAGACCAACAATTTGCACAAGCCGCTCTTGAAAGGCTGGAATCGAGAACCAGCCGCCTGCAAAAAACTATTCGTGATACAAGAACCAGAATTTTTGAACTCCGAACCGAACTTGCAGATTTAAATGGTCGGCTTATGGCTAAAGGAAAACAAAAAGAGCAAGCCATCAAAAAGAGTTCTGCCGGCAACGGAACAACCGCTCGTCGCTAGTACCCGATCTCGTTTTGCCGTATTTTGGCAATCGCATCGCAATTAAGATCACCTTCCTGGCGCTAGAACCTCTGCTTTCTGTCACTGTTTTGCCATTTTGTGGCCATCCATCGACGAGGGCCATGTTCCTCAGTTACACTTACCGGTCTGGTTTTAGGGCTTCAGTTAACGGCCTGAGACATACCATTGTTGTTCTTTCTTGCAGGAAAAATACCCGCTGATGACGACCGTTACTGATGGCCCCAAAACGGGAGCCAATTTAAAGAAGGCCGTTCACCACCATAGCCTTGCGAGCAAAAGAGGCCTTCTTGAGCGGTTATTTACTCTTTGGTTTCGTGGATTTGTCTACAACCAAATATGGGAAGATCCACGGGTTGACGCCGAGGCGCTGAATATCGGCCCGCATTCAAGTCTATTGACGATTTCGAGTGGTGGTTGCAATGTGTTGAATTATCTCGTGCACAAGCCGAAGAAAATTGTTGCCGTCGATCTGAATTCCAATCACATGTGTCTTACGCGACTGAAACTCGCAGCAGTAAAACATCTCCCTGATTACGACACGTTTTATAATTTTTTTGGCTACGGACAGCATAAAGACAACATTGCTGCCTACCGAAAGTACATTCGGGACAATATTGATCCTGCCACTCGGTCATTTTGGGAGTCGAGCGATTGGCCAGGAAAAACAATCGGACCGAAGCGAATCAGTTACTTTAAACGCGGCCTTTACAACCAAGCAAAACTTGGCCAGTTCTTGCGCGTCATACACGGTCTCGCACGTCGGATGGGAAGAGACCCTGCCAAACTTTTGGAAGCTCGCAGTATCGCTGAGCAGGAACAGATTTTCGATGAGTATTTTGGTCCGCTTTTCAACAATCGCCTTGTACGATGGATGGGAAGGCAACCGGTAGCTGTTTACAGTCTTGGCATCCCGCCAAGTCAGCATGCGGCAATGCTCGAAGAATCCGGCGGTAGCGGGCAGAAGCTTTTCGACACGTACAAAGATCGGATACGTCGTCTTGCATGTGGTTTTCCTCTTGAAGACAACTACTTCACCTGGCAATGTTTCGGACGCCGCTATGACCACGAAAATAGGAAGGCATTGCCGGAGTACCTCAAAAGAGAGAATTACGACACGGTGCGTGAGATGGTCGATCGAGTTGAGACTCATGTTGCATCACTCGGCGACTACCTCGGTACTGCTGAACCGGGTTCACTCAACGGATTCATTCTTTTAGACAGCCAAGACTGGATGCCTCCACATGTTATCAATGAATTGTGGAGTCAGATTGCGAAGGTTGGCGCAGAGGACACTCGCGTCATTTTCAGAACCGCAGGAGAGAAATCTCCCGTCGACGAGGCATTTTCACCAGAAACGGCTGCTCACTTTCATTACAACCCAGAAGAATCCCGCCGGCTTCATGAACAGGATCGGTCAGCGATATACGGAATGTTCCATATCTATAACAAGGTTGCTGCCTCGGAAAATCAATGACCGATACTTCAGAATCTGTTCCATCACCCCAACCGCCGGTTTCCTCATCGAATAACAAATTGTCTACTGGGCACGATCAAGCCATAGCGATGGACAATATGTATCGTTTCACGCGGCACATCTATGACCTCACCCGACGCTACTACCTTCTTGGCCGAGACCAATTGCTTGAAGAACTAGTGACAGGGCCCGATACAGCGACCCTTGAAGTAGGGTGTGGAACAGCTCGCAATTTGATCAAACTCGGGAAACGCACAACGACGGGTTCACTCTACGGCCTGGATGCATCCCACGAAATGCTTGAGACTGCTTCAAAAAGCATCTCTTCTGCTGGCCTACCCAGGGGCGACAATCCTCCGATCATGCTGCGACAAGGCCTGGCAGAAGAACTTGATGGCGTAAAAATGTTCGGTCGTGATGAGCCGTTTGACACAATCTTCTTCTCCTACTGCCTGTCGATGGTACCAACCTGGCCAGGTGCTCTTGATGCAGCTTTCGCGAATCTCAAACCAGGTGGAGAAATGCTCATTGTTGATTTCTGGGACCAGGCAGATCTGCCCTCCATCTTTGCACGAGGGCTCAAAAAATGGCTTGCATGTTTTCATGTCCACTATCGGCCCGAACTCCACAAAGCCATTTCCGCAATGTCAGAACAAAAAGGCTGCACGGTTACATTTAAGTCAATCCATAGACGCTATGCATATTTAGCAACCGTGAAAAAAATCTAAGCAAACTGCCATAGCTAGAACCCTGGGCCTGGGAACGGAAGGATAAAGTATGCACCAGTGAGTGCAGCAGCTTCTAAGGCCGCACCTCGGAGACTCATTGCCGGTGCAGGAACGGTCCATGGCGCACAATCACCTGGCCTGTAATAGCCAAGAGGATATATGCACTCCCAAGGCAATTCGACGCCCATCTTATATGGAAGAAACGCCGCTGTCGTAAAGAAATGACCTGCCGACAAGAAAGGGTCTGCCACCGGATGGACGGAATGCCCATACCGTTCAAAGTTCCACTGTTCAAAATAGAGCGGCTTGTGACAGTACCCAGCAGCTCTCCATGTCATCGTTGTGTTTGCAAATTGCCGAGGCTCCCAACCTTCACCTTCGAGGCGGCACTCACATGGAAAATCATTTCCAGCCACCCCAGTGACATGAATGTCTAAATTAATTGAAGCAAGCGTATCAGCTCTCAGCTTATCCAGTTCTTCCTGACAATCGTCCGCCGTATCCAGGCAACTACTGGGAACCTCAGAAGACGTGAGCCGAATATCTCTTTCGAGAAGAGGAGAGTGACTATCAGACTCACCCTCTATTGTAGAAGCGGTCGTTTCGTACGATCTCTTGCTTGTCGTCATAACAGCATTTTGAACGGCAAACTTTGCGCCCGGTGAAAACTCCTGCCACCCATCGGCCACTGCCACACTACAAACCAAAACACTTGCCACAAATGCCATTACTGGCCAAGCCGACCAGAACGCCGGCTTCTTTTTTTCCTTAGTCGTCAGAATCCATCGTGTAGTTAGGCGATTCATGCGTAATAGCGATGTCATGAGGATGACTTTCTCGAACAGTTGCGGCAGACACCTGAATAAAACGGGCGTCTTGCCGAAGGTCTTCAATTGTTTGCGTTCCACAATAGCCCATCCCGGCACGCAGGCCACCGACAAGCTGATAAACAAACATGCTCAGAGACCCTTTGAAAGGCACCCGGCCTTCCACGCCCTCTGGAACGAGTTTGTCCGAATTCCGACCATCCTGCTGCTGCCGATACCGCTCACTCGAACCCTGCACCATTGCTCCCAACGATCCCATCCCGCGGTACGCCTTAAAGGTTCGGCCGTGAAAAAGTACGGTCTCACCTGGGCTCTCCGCGACACCCGCTAGCAAACCACCAACCATCACACAGTTGGCTCCAGCCGCGATCGCTTTCGTAATATCTCCCGAGTAGCGAATACCTCCATCAGCGATGATCGGAACATCCGTACCGGCAACTTCCTGTGCTGCTTCCCAGACCGCAGAGATCTGTGGAACACCAACACCGGAAATCACCCGTGTAGTACAGATCGACCCAGGACCGATCCCAACTTTGATCCCATCTGCGCCAGATTTCAAAAGATCACGACAGCCCTCCCGGGTTGCCACATTTCCCGCAATCACCTGAATCTCCCAACGCTTCTTGATCTCCTGGACTGTCTCCATCACATTGCTCGAGTGACCGTGCGCCGAGTCCACGACAAGCACATCAACGCCCTTGGAAATAAGGCTTTCAGCTCTTTCAAAATCAAATACACCAACGGCCGCTCCAACCCGTAAGCGTCCCTGATTGTCTTTACACGCATTCGGGAATCGCTTGAGCATGTCGATATCTTTGATCGTAATGAGTCCGGTGAGCACACCCGTTTTGTCCACCAGAAGTAATTTTTCAACCTTATTTGCCATGAGGACTTTTTCTGCCTCATCAAGCGTTACCGTGCCAGTCGCCGTGACTAGCCCAGTTTGCGTCATGATTTCAGCAATCGGGGTGTCCCCACGTTCGAGAAATCGCAAATCCCGTTTTGTAATTATTCCAACGAGCTTTTGGCCCTCAGTTGTAATTGGCACCCCAGAGATATTTGATTGACCCATGACTTCTCGTGCACGCGCTACCGTAGCTGTTGGCGGCAGTGTTACAGGGTCAGCAATGATTCCATTTGCCGTTCTTTTGACCTTATCGACTTCATCTGCCTGGCCTTCGATCGAAAGATTCTTGTGAATGACTCCCAGTCCACCTTCCTGAGCCAATGAGATAGCCATCGCACTTTCAGTCACAGTGTCCATTGGCGAACTCACAAGAGGGAGGTTCAGCCGAATGGATCGAGTCAACCGGGTACTGACATCGACCTCCGACGGAACAACTGTTGAAAACCTCGGAATCAGCAGCACGTCATCAAAAGTAATCCCAGCTTGGACGATTTTCCCTTCCATTGCGATCTCCTGCCTCCGATGAATTTGAAATCTCTCTCTGTGGAAACACCACTGCCTAAACGCCGCGGAGTACGACCGCTTAAGACGCTGAACCAGTTGAGTCACTTCCGTCAGGTTCTGCATGTCCTGCCCACTCACCCGCTTTGGGAAGTTCGGATTATGCGGGTAAAACCGGAAAAAAGGCAACGGCCAAGCATCAGGACGCTATTCAAGGGGCACTGATGCACCGAGAACCGACGCCGGCGAAAACCATGACCTACGTTTAAGTGACCTTTGTTTCCTTTCTCTTCCCATCATACACGGCACGCGGATCTCACGTAATCCTCTCCGTTTCAACCGCACGAAAGACAACCTTCGTCCTTTTCCACCATGCAATACGAACAACACGTTTCCGAAAATAATACAGCGACAGATGACATCGCAAACCCCATTGCGAGACCTGATAGAACAACTTTCGAAGCACACCTTGCCAGACGACGGTATGGGCACTTTACGCTCACTGAAGCGATACGACCCGCATGGCAACTCGGTATAATACCCGAGGCGGGATACCGTCATGACTCATATAAGGACCCGGTAACAGGAGAAGATTTACCAGCGATCGTTGCCGCAGTATCAAGTGAACGGCTCTTTGACACGTTCCTTCAACTCACTGAATCCCTTGGCGATACCTGTGATGTTGTGCTTGAATCATCTCACGAACATAAGAGCAACCCGAAAGAATACCGGCGCGAGGGTATCGAACGGATCCTTCTTGAAAGCCAACTCTGGAATTTTGAAGATCTACTGCTCAACGATGGCTGTACAAGTATCGCTGTCCTGCATTCTGAGGAACCTTTTGAAGTGCAACTTGACGAGCATAAGCTACTCATTGCCTACGGACCGGCTATGCACACGTTTGAAACAATACTTCGTGAACAAGGCGTTCGGCAGAAGAAAAACTTACGAGTCATCTCACAGGGTGACCACATGCATACCTCAACAAATCACTACATGACCCAATTTGAGGACCTCGTCTGCCACCTCCATGCCGACCTCTAAGGGCTGTTAGCCCCCTCTCTCCCAAACCGTATAGCCATCCTCCCGGTCAGCCATGTTCACTCAGAGCTACTCCAAAAGCCGTGACTTATCGGGAAACAAAGCGGGGATTCCGCCTAAAAATTGGCCTTGAGTCAGGAGCCCCATTCAACGAGTCTTACCCAGCTTTATGACAACGTTCGGGTTGCTCCTTAGGTGCTCCATGTCTGCACGACTCCGCCTTGCTATCACGTTACTTATTCCGCTGACATGTGGCTGGAATTCATCGGTAGTTGCACAGCAGGTTTTACCTCCACCGGTGCAATTTAACCCATCACAAGTGCCCTACGATCCGGCAAGCCCACTTCCTGCCGGCACGGTCATTGAGTCTTCCGGTCCTGTGTACCGCAGCCCCATTGCTATGCCGGGAAATTCTGTGCTGATTCCTCCACTTGACGCCGAGGTCGTCTGGTGCCAACTCGTGAATGTTGCTGATGACTTCTTCAAAATACAGAGTGAACAACGTGTTGTGTTTGCCCAAGGAATTCCAACGGAAGGTCGAATAACGACTTTTCCTCAAACCGGAGCCACCCTTCTTGAGCCCTGGCGTGGTGATTCGGTTGGCTTTCATGAGCGACTCGAAAGTACTTTACAATCGATTCGTCGAATTGCTTCAATCCGTTTAATCCCTGACCCCGGTGGCTGGAGGGTTGAAGTGTCCGTACAGAAGGAACTAGAGAATCTACTCAGGCCGATGCATGCCACTGCTGGTGGTGCGACATTTCGTAACGATGATTCGCTCTACCGATATGGCACACCTCTTCCCGTACTCGGCCAGCGTGTCGGAGATCAACCTAGGCCTGTTGCGACACCTACACGAACCGACGGCTGGATTCCGGTTGGTCGGGACGGGCTGCTCGAACGACGGATGCTTGATAAAATCCTCAAGCGACTTGGCGTCGCATCGGTACCACAATATTCGGCAACGCCAATACTACCTGCGAATTGACAACAACTACTCGTCGGTAACACATCCCTGAGAGGCGGGCGCGACACACCGAATATATTTTGCCAGGATTCCACGATCACATTTTGGTGATGGCTGTTCCCAGCAACTCTTTCGCTCGGCAAGTTCGGCATCACTCACATCGACGTCAATGGTAGCCTTCTCGGCATCCATGGTGATACCATCACCGTCCTGAACAAGTGCAATCGGCCCGCCGTCAAATGCTTCAGGTACAACATGACCAACAATAAACCCGTGGGATCCACCTGAAAATCTGCCATCGGTGATGAGGGCTACATCCGCACCTAGGCCAGCTCCCATTAACGCTGATGTCGGCGTTAACATCTCTGGCATTCCAGGGCCTCCTTTTGGACCTTCGTAGCGAATGATGACGACGTCGCCACGATGAATACCACCGCTTTCCAAAGCCGCTAGCATTTCTTCCTCACTGTCGAAGACTCTTGCTGGGCCTGAGAAACGCGAACCTTCTTTCCCAGTGATTTTTGCAACAGCAGTACCAGGGGCAAGGTTGCCAGTAAGAATCGTTATGTGGCCAGTTGGCTTGATTGGATTTTCAACTGGTTGAATTATTTTTTGGCCCTCGGCCAGACCTTTGCTACCGGCGAGATTTTCTGCAAGGGTTTTTCCTGTTACCGTAAGGCAATCTCCTTCAAGAAGACCCTTGTCAAGCAGATATTTCATCAGTCCACTCGTGCCACCAATCGAGTGCAGATCCTCTTGGACGAACTTTCCACTTGGCTTCAGGTCAGCGAGGTAGGGAATCCGGCTCGACACAGACTGGAAGTCAGAGGGATCGAGTGGCACTCCAACACTTCGAGCCATTGCAATCAAATGAAGAACAGCATTCGTCGAACCCCCGAGAGCCATAATAACGACCATGGCATTCTCAAATGCTTTCCGGGTCATGATATCCCGAGGCTTTATATCCCGTTCCAATAAATGAAGGAGTGCTGCCCCAGCGCGGCGGCACTCAGCTAGTTTTGCGCTGTCTTCGGCCGGTATGGATGCCGTATTGGGGAGCGCCATTCCCATCGCTTCAATGGCTGTGGCCATCGTATTTGCGGTATACATCCCACCACACGCGCCCGCACCCGGGCATGCACGTTGTACGATATCCGAACGTCTGTTGTCATCAATACGGCCAGCGACATACTCTCCGTAACACTGAAATGCCGAAACAATATCGAGCGACGTCCCATCGTCGAGATGCCCTGGTTTAATCGTACCGCCATAGACCATTAGGGCAGGGCGGTTGAGTCGGCCCATAGCAATCAAGCAGCCGGGCATGTTCTTGTCACATCCTGGAATTGCCACCAGTCCGTCATACCACTGGGCCTGCATAACAGTTTCGATTGAGTCAGCAATGATGTCTCGAGACGGTAATGAGAAACTCATTCCGTCAGTTCCCATAGAAATTCCGTCACTCACACCAATGGTGTTGAACCGCATTCCAACCAGGCCATTCTCAACAACACCGTCTCGCACCGCTGCTGCGAGTGCATCAAGGTGCATATTGCAGGTATTTCCTTCGTACCACATGCTCGCTATGCCTACCTGCGGCTTGTTTAAGTCTTCAGGAGTCAGGCCCGTGCCTAACAACATAGCCTGTGAGGCGCCCTGAGCGCGGGGCTGAGTAATCCTTGCACTATAACGATTAAGCGTGGTCATCTATGGTCTCCAGAAGTACAGATGTGCGCAGAATAGATTCTCTCAGCGAAGGAGAAAAGCCTCCCCAATGCAGCCCCCACCACAGTTCATCTTTTTTGATGCTGGCAATGTTTTGGTGTCCTTCGACTACGATCAGGGATTTCACCAGATTGCCGAGAGAACGGGAATCTCTTTCTCTTCGATCAAAGAGTTTTACACCACCGAAGACATTCAGTCACGCCTTGAAAACGGTACGCTTTCCTGGCAGGAAGTGCATAACACCTTTTGCACTCGGTTTTCCTCCACTGTGTCGTTGGAGGCGTTCAGCAAAGCAGCAGGTGATATTTTTACGCTTAACTTTGCGATGCTACCGGTCGTTACAGCACTGCAGCGAAGCGAAGTTCGACTCGGTCTTTTATCGAATAGCTGTCAGCCACATTGGGAACATTTATGCACTTGCGATTACGCACTCCTGCCTCACGCTTTTTCTATCCTTGTAGTCAGCCACGAAGTCTCTGTCGCGAAACCCGAACGAGAAATTTATATGCATGCTCAGCAGGCAGCAAACACACCGGCGGATCGAATATTTTTCTGCGATGACCTTATTGCGAATGTTGATGCTGCTCGAGACGTCGGATGGGATGCAGAACAGTTCACCTCTGCTCACCAACTCATTCATGATCTGAATCACCGTGGTATTCGTCTCGGGATTTAGCCGACGCCAGTCTAGCCACATCCGTTTCCTCGAATTGTCCTTCGAAGACAACCTCACCACCTACAACAAGGACGGGAACACGCATTCCATATAGATGCCTGTGGAGTTCATCCGCATCGACATCCAAAACCGGGCACCCCGGAAAATACACAGTGACCAGATCTTCTGCCCGCTCGCAAAGGTGGCAGCCTTTTCGGCTAAACAGTGCGACGTTATTCATCGTGACAGCCAACATACCGAGACACTCCCCTAAAATTACCGCTTCAGCGATCTCCCACTGCGTTTTCCGAGGGATGTTATGATAGATTTCAATCGGTATTACTGAAAGCGTCCATCAATCATTATACGGAAACCAATGAGCCGATCGGTCTCTACTATCAACACCTTTGTCAGCCTTTTGCGAAAAAGTGGTCTCGCAGAAGCGTCAAAAATTGATGACGTCGTTGCTTCCTTCGATGATCTCGAAGCTCCTATAAGTGACGAGGTTACAAACGCATTTCTAGACGCCAACCTTATTACGACCTGGCACCTGAAACAACTCCTCAAAGGAAAACACCGGGGCTTTTTTCTTGAGAGTTACAAATTACTCAATGAACTAGGCAAAGGCGGCATGAGTAGTGTGTACCTAGCCGAACACACAAACATGCATCTCCCAGTGGCCATAAAAGTCCTTCCGGTAAGCAGGGTTAAGGAGAAGTCATACCTCGAGCGATTCAAGCGAGAGGCAAAAGCCTCCTTCAAACTTCGTCACGATAATATTGCCGGTGCTACAAACCTTGGCCTTGATGGCAAGCAATGGTTTATTGTCTTGGATTATATTGAAGGCGAAGACCTTCACCAAAAGGTCAAGCGAACTGGGCCTCTCCCAGTTCGAGATGCGGTTGAATTTATTCGTCAGGCAGCATGTGGCCTTCAATACGCCCACGAACAGGGCATTGTTCACCGTGACGTAAAGCCTGCTAATTTGATATTAGATATCAAGGGCACGATCAAACTTCTTGATCTTGGTCTTGCACTCGATGGAGATGATGACGAAGAGGGCGGCCTCACAAAGGCTCACGATGAGAAGGTTTTAGGCACAGCCGACTACCTCGCCCCTGAGCAATCAAAAAACAGTCACTCCGCTGACCCGCGTTCAGATATTTATGCGCTCGGTTGCACCCTCTACTACCTCATTGTTGGCAGAGCACCGTTCGCTCGCGGAAGTGTCATTGAACGAATCAAGGCACATTGGAACGAACCGGCACCGAACCCTCTTGATGAGCTTGAAAAGCCGCCAGCAGATCTCGATTCGGCACTCATTGATCTGTATTTCAGGATGATGGAAAAACATCCTGACGCTCGCCCACAAACTGCCGGAGAAGTCTCCGAGCAACTCGACGCATGGCTGAATCAACACCAGAAAGATCGACCCCAACCAGCCGGATTACGTCGCAACACCACCGAAAGCCCTGAAGGCAGTAGTGGATCACTTTCCACATCCCATTCCTCAAGTATCGCTGGACTGCGGCGACAGCCTTCAAAGCAAAAACAACCGTCAACCGCTGGTAGCTCTGGAAACCTTCGCCGCTCACCGGGCAAGCAGATCCCCGAATCATCCGATGATTTTGAAGATCCGGATGATGAAGATGACTTTCTTGACAGTGCAGGTGTAGACGAAGAGGGTGAAGATGAAGAAGACGACTTTCTCTTCGATGGAGCAGGGAGTGATTCACCGGCAACATCATCTGGCGATCAATCCGGAAACGATGATGACGATGATTTCCTTGCCATGACAGGTGGCGTAAACCCGGGCTCTGGAGGTTCTTCTCAACAGGTACAGGCTGATGATATTTCTGTCGACGAATGGTGGAGTACGACTTTCCTGCGACTCTCCCTGCGAGCCTGGTTCTGGATTGGCATTGGTCTCTTTATTACGTTCGTACTGACTGTCATCACAATCGAAGTAATGAAAGCATATAGAGTAGGGCCATTTGAAGAAAAGACAGCTGCGGCATCAGATGCGGCAAATTACGCGTCACCCATGCGCTCATTCTAGCTAGGGATGCAAGGTCCTTCTGAGCAACCTCACTACAGCATCGGATTTACCATAACGGAGGACTCCTTATCGCCTTTGTGAATCAGAAACTTCCTTTAGCCGTATCGAACCACCAGTTACACCGATTTTGCCTTGTCCTTTTAGGCTAGCGAAACGGCAGAAAGTCGATTTTTCTGAGTGCATCAAGCCGTGTCTTATTTGTGAGATCATACTCCAGTGGAGTAATCGTAATCACGCCCTCAGCAAGTGCTGTCACATCACTGTCTTGAACTGATGGTGGTGGTGGTGGATCATTACTGGCCCAGTAATAATTTCGACCACGTGGATCGACTCGTCGCTCGAATGCTTCTCCGTAACGAACGACGCTCATAGGAACAACCTGTACTTCAGGTGTTCCAACGAGGGCCGCCGTCGGAATGTTGATATTAAAAAGACTTCCAGCAGGTGGATGGAGTGAAAGTAATCGTTTGATAAGTCCACTTGCGAGCTGTGCTGCCTGGTCGAAGTTCATGTTATCCTCCCATTCCAGCGACACCGCAATGCTTGTGATACCGAAGAATGAGCCTTCAATAGCTGCCGCTACAGTCCCGGAATAGAGAACATTGATACCAGCATTCAGACCAGCATTAATGCCGCTGATGATGAGGTCTGGTCGCTGGGGACAGATTTCCGAAACACCGAGTTTCACAGCATCGGCAGGACTGCCGTCAACCGCCCATCCTCGCTGCTTCTCACCTCGAAAGACTTCCTTTGCCGTAAGTGGCGAAAGGAACGTAATACCGTGACCGACACCACTTTGCTCCGTTGATGGTGCTACGACAAGTGTCTGAAACTCATTTGTTACTGCCACTTCAAGAGCCGCCAGCCCTGGCGCGTAGATTCCATCGTCATTCGTTAGCAGGGCAAACATGCAGATTCTCCAATAATCAGGCCGACCGGCATTCCATTGTGACTTTCGAGGCAAGACTCTTCCGCTCAATTTAGCAGTTCACGCCGGGAAACTCATACAATGGTGTGTTTTCATGGGGAAGGGGGAGTATACTGACGGGCTTTCAAAAAAGTCCCCGAGGGAATGACCACGCACCAATGACTAGTTCACTACCGGGAGCAACTGCCCCAAATCACAGAGCGTTTCAGGCTGTCAATGCCGAGCGGGTGGTGGTTTTAGATTTTGGATCGCAATATGCCCAGCTCATCGCTCGGCGCGTTCGTGAACAACATGTGTACTGTGAGATTGTCCGTCATGATATTACGGCAGAACGCCTCGCCGAAATCTCACCGAAAGGTATCATTCTCTCTGGCGGACCAGCAAGTATTTATGAAGACAATGCTCCACGCTGTGACCCCGGACTATTCTCTCTGGGTGTTCCGGTTCTTGGTATTTGTTATGGCATGCAGGCTGCGTGCGAAGCACTTGGTGGCACGGTGGGCCGTGCCGAATCAAGAGAATACGGCCGATCTAACTGTGACGTCATTTCAGACAGTTCACTTTTTTCAGGGGTCCCCACGAGTACAGATGTCTGGATGAGTCACGGCGACCAGGTAGCTACCGTTTCAGATGACTTTATTGCGCTTGCAAAAACAGCAACATGTCCTCTGGCCGCCGTTCGCCATAAAACTCTTCCAGTCTTTGGCCTGCAATTTCATCCCGAAGTCACACACACACCTGCGGGCAGTGAGATTCTCGGCAACTTCCTCAAGCACGAATGTGGTTGTACCGGAACGTGGCGTCTTGAAGATTTTGCGGAACTTGCAATTGAGTCAATCAGACACCAAGTAGGTTCTGACCGTGTCATCTGTGGCCTATCCGGTGGAGTTGATTCAGCTGTTGTAGCAGCGCTCATTAGCAAAGCCATCGGCGACAAGCTGTCATGCATTCTTGTTGACAATGGTCTTCTTCGAAAGAATGAAGCTTCTGCGGTCATCGAGGAGTTTTCCGATCACTTCAAGACCGATCTTCATGTTGTTTCAGCTGAGGACAGATTTCTTGACATACTCGCAGGCATTACAGAGCCACAGGAAAAGCGGCGGCGTATTGGGGCAACATTTATTGACTGTTTTGCTGACGAAGCATCGAAAATTGACGGTGCTCGCTTCCTTGCCCAAGGAACGCTCTACCCTGATGTGATTGAAAGTGGTGCAGCTGCGGACGGACCTGCAGCGACGATCAAACTTCACCACAACGTTGGTGGCCTTCCAGATGATCTCCAGTTTGAACTCATTGAACCACTGCGAGACCTTTTCAAGGACGAAGTACGGCAGCTTGGCATCAATTTAGGACTGCCTGAGCATATCGTCTGGCGACACCCGTTTCCCGGCCCTGGTCTTGCCGTCCGCTGTCTTGGTGAAATAACAAAACCACGACTCGAAACACTTCGTGAGGCTGATGCGATTGTCCTTCAAGAACTCCGAGACGCTGGGTTAATGAGAAAAATAGCTCAGGCTTTTGCTGTTCTGCTTCCAGTACAAAGTGTCGGAGTAATGGGTGACGCCCGGACCTATGAAAATGCTCTTGCGATTCGTGCTGTTGAAACTGAAGACTTCATGACTGCTGACTGGAGCCATATTCCCTACGAGGTTCTTGGCCGCATGTCGACCAGAATTATCAACGAGGTACGGGGAGTCAACCGAGTCGTATACGATATTTCCTCAAAGCCACCAGCAACCATTGAATGGGAATAGCTACATCACGTTTTGCTTACGCTTTTCCCAACGGTCGTTACTCTTCCTCCTATTGGCTGACAATACAAATTAGTTCGACCTTGCGAGTGGGCATAAAGCCAATACAGTGTGAACTACGTTGCCCGCACGAAGGCCGTCATTTTCTCGACACCGAATGACTTTCATGAAAAATGACACGCGGCCGAAGCCACCACCCCTGGGAATCATCTTTGCGCTATCTATTGAAGCCCACACGTTTGAACGACGCCTTGGCAACGCCACGAAGTACCTGGGGCAAAAGTCTGTCATTTACGAAGGCTATGTATCCGATCACCCAGTCGTCTGGACAATTTCTGGAGTAGGTCGGCAGGCGGCTCGAGATGCCGCACAGCTCATGATTGACGGCCACCAACCCCATACTTTGATTTCTGCCGGATTTGCCGGCGCTCTGGCTCCAGACCTTGAACATGGGGTTGTTCTTATTCCAACCAGAATTCTTGACGAGTACCATCAATGCATTCACACACTTACCCCGGGTGGTCATATTTCGTCCCATGCTGAGAAAACAGGAAACCCAAAGACACTTATTACTGTTGATTCAGTTATCGCTTCAAAGGAAACAAAGGCTAAGCTTCGCCAAGAATCGCATGCCGATCTTGTTGACATGGAATCGGCCGCTGTCGCGCTCGTCGCACAGAACGCCAATGTTCAATTCCTGGCAGTCCGGGCAATCTCTGACACCTCCGAAGAGACCCTTCCTCCAGAAGTTAGCCGACTCAGCCAGCCACAGTCACCAATGCATCGATTTGGGGCAGCCCTTGCAGCGATTACTCGGCGGCCAGCAGCCGTCACTGATCTCTGGAAACTATGGGAGCAGGGAATGTCCTGCTCTCGAACGCTTGCAGATCGCCTTGAGCAAATAGCGCAAACGATTCACTGAGCGTCAACTGAGCTGGTTCCGTCAAGATGCTTCTGGCAAAACTCGACTGATAGATCAAGCCACGTCGTGCCAGCATCAACTTGTGGTAACTGATTTCGATCACCACCATACAACGACGTAGGAACACCAAGTTTCTTAGCCTTTTCATAGACAACCTTAGCTGCCCAAGGCGGATGAATTTTGTCTTTAGGCGGTGCATTTGAATATAAAAACACTGGGGCCTCACCGGAATCCATGAAAGGAATGATGAATTCTTTCGTTCGCCATGGCTGCCAAAGGCTCACCACAATATCCGGACGCGAACTCATACGAGCAACTTCATCGTCACTCTCAAGGACTGCATAATCATCTTGGTACGCCAAGTATTCGCTGATAATCGCGCCGGCAGATGCTCCACCACACACAATACGGTCTGAATCAATCTTCCAGTCTTTCGATTGGCTCCGTAGAAACTGAATGGCTCGTGCACAATGTCTTGCAATCTCAAGGTGATCAATGTCTTCGCTTAGAAGAGGATAGTTACAACTAGCGACGGCGAAACCAGCGTCCTGATATGCCTCAAACATTGCCGAATTCTTTTTGCGAAACTCACTTTTATCGCCCGTCTGAAAACCTCCACCGTGAAACCAGACAAACACGGGAGCCGGACCTTCTTCATCCAGAGCAGGCCAGAGGTCAAGCACATCTCGTTCGTGCTTTGTGTCGTACGCAATATCCCGTTGTGGTTCAGCACCAAAGGAAACCGCTGAGCACCACACAATAACAAGTACAGCGATTCTTTTCATAGTGAATGAAACAGGCTAAGCATAACGAGCTCAGAGAAAAAATAGTATTTCGCAGCAACTGAGACAAATTAAACCCATCCAGCGATACTGGGCAAAATCCGCAACGACTACTTTGATTTCAGCTCGAAAGTGAAAACATTTTCGCCATCAGCAGTGACCGTTGCAGACAAGCCGGACTTCTCATGATCACTGTATTTCTCTGGCAACTCATTGACAGGATCTTTTTCAGAATCGGCTGACGGGCCCTCGTCTGTGTTCATTGATTCATCATATGGAGTTCCACCTGGGGTCGTCTCAATTTCAACAGCAGGAAATTTCTCAATTGCGACACCGAATGAGCCGAGCATAGCGCCATCACCAGCATTAAAAGAAGTTACTTCAAAGGCTCCGCTCGCGTCCGTTGTCGCATTCGCTGGCTTCTGTCCATCGAGTGGATAAAAAGAAATGGTTGCTCGCTCAATCGGAGTTCCGTCAAGCGTAACGGTACCCGAACTTTTATATGTTGGCGGCCACTTCGGGCCACCACAACCCACAAACCCGGTAACTGAAATACTGGCCAGACATATAATCAGGAAGCTTAGTAGATTTTCTTTATTCATTGTTTTCGTTCACTAACAGAAGATGATTCATCCAAAAAAGCTTGCCGCAGGCCAGAACCTGCGACAAGCCCGTCTCGTACACTTACTCGCGAATAGTTTCACCACCCGCCTTCGATCCCATAGCACCCCAGACGCCATAATGCGACTGGATATTTGCTGCACTTCCAACTTTTTTAGTCAGATTACCAGTATCGATACTATCAGTTACATATCTCGTACTTCCATCAGCCATTGCAAGCACAACTCCACCCGGATGGTAAGAAGATGCAGACATAACACCGTGATTCCAATTTACGGGGTTTTGCACGACACCACATGATGGCGAGTTTGGTGGCAGCACCGTGTTAAATCCTGTCCTTGAAATATAGCCATCAACAAAGTTTCCACCCTTGATCGAGTGAAGCGACGTGCCAGCTACGAACTTCTGTCCATCACGTACCGCCAAGCACCTACTCGGGTTATTTTGAACGCCCGCGACACCGATTGCCTCAGCCGTGCGATAGTCTTCGTTCGTTGCTGAAATATTCTGGCGGCCATTACCAACACAACCCTCACTGATGAGAGCTGTATTTGAAAGACCATCTGTGAACTCTCGGAATTCCGCGCCCCACTTTACGGCATTGGCTTTAGGTGTTGTCTCGCTTTGAAGAGGATATGTCGCGTTCCCGAAAGCACCGCGATATTTTTCTTTCCATTTCTGTCCAGCTGGTTGGTTCATAAAATACCGCTGCCGTAAATTCACTGTACTGTCGCCATAGCATCCTAGATAGTTGGTTGGGGCGTATTGGCCCGCACTTACGGTTGGCTGGGTGTCTGAAGGACAGCGAAGAAATGTTGGATCGCCAATACCCGCGCGCCCGTATCTCAAAGCACCGTGCCAAACGGGTTTGTTCGGAAAAGAGGCGATTGTATCGGCAATCATCTGCTGTTCCATAAATGGCATGACAGACGCGATCCACGAAAGTCGCCCACCCTGACTAATCCCAGGCCCAACCCACTTTGTATACGTTCCGCCTTGACCGGCGGGGAAGGCTTGCTGCGAGTCGGCGTAGGTGTAACATGCCAACGCAAGTTGCTTCACCTGGTTGGAACACATACTCCGACGAGCTGCTTCACGTGCCTGCTGCACAGCTGGCAGTAACAAACCAACAAGAACACCAATGATCGCAATAACGACCAATAATTCGATTAACGTAAACCCTTTTTTTTGCAATCCAGTAGTAGCGTCTGCTCCACCAGAATCGCGCATAGAAAATCGCAATACCATGACAGAATCCTCCCAAATAAGAAATTAGTAAAGACTCATGAAATACTAACATTTATGAGGGGCAATAGAAAATACTGATATTCGGATTACAGAAAAACGGCTAATTCAACGGTTTTTGGGTACTTGCCGGACATGAACTGCGTTTTGTCAGGACGAAATCAAGTATCTAGCAAGCCTTCGAACTCTTTCGGCACCTTCACTTTGGTGTAACAAAAGCTTTCTGAAGGTTTGCGTGGGATCACCAGGCAAACCTTCCTGGCACTGAATACTAGGTCCGACAAAAGAAAAACCTGCTGTGCCCTGCCACAAGAGACTCCGCATTATTAAATGAGCCACCCCGCAACTTCGCGTAGGGCCGGCATAGTATCTTTTTCGACAGGCCAATACTCAAGCCCGACATATCCAGCGAAACCAGTCGCTCGAATTTGTTCGAAGACGTACGGGTACGCTATTTCACCTTTTTGAAGTTCATGACGTCCGGGATTTCCGGCGGCGTGAAAATGCCCAATTTTTTTAATGTTCTTCCGAATGTTCTCGATTAAATCACCTTCGCTGATTTGCTGATGATAGATATCAAAAACAACTTTAATGAAATCGCTATTCACTTGATCAACAATCTGGAATGCTTCGTCACTACGAACGAGATAGTAGCCAGGATGGTTCACGCGTTCATTCAATGGCTCAATCACCAGGGTAATTTCCGCCTGCTCGAGGAGAGGAGCAACTTCTCGTAATCCTTCGACCAACGACTCATGCTGTGCTGCCCGCGGGACACCTTCTCGAAAATCACCAACCTGGGAAATAAGAATGTCTGTTCCAAGCTTATGAGCGGCTTCAATCGAAGCGGCCACTCCATCGACATAGGCTGAGCGATCAGCTGGATTCACAAGGCTGATAAACTTGGTGCAGCAGGCGGAGATCACCAAATCATTTTGTTGCTGTGCTTCCTGCAATGCCTCAAGGTCCTTATCCCACCAACCCCAGAACTCAATGGCTGGTATACCTGCTTCCCGTACGGCCCGACATGCAGCCTGAAACGACTGCCCCTCAAAAACAGAATCGATACAAACAGATGGTTTGAAACAGGTCATTTATATTGCAGCACACTTTCTTTTTTTTGGCTGTTTCTCTAACTGTATTGCAAGAGCGTGGACCTCAGACTTTACCAACCTCTTCAACTGCCAACCAGCAGACGTATCAAAAGATTTTTATGAAGTTCCTCGATAGCAGAGGGCGTCGTTTTTCCCTCCGACTCCGCGAGCATCAACGCGGCACGTCTGCCGCTACGAACGGCACCTTCCATTGTCGAAGGCCAACCGGTCTGCGTCCAATCTCCAGCTAGAAAAAGGTTTTTCACAGGCGTTGTTGCTGATGGCCGCACCGTATCGATGCCCGGTCGCACCGAAAGCACTGCGGTGGGGTCAGTTACAACACGAGAACGAATCAGGTGAGCAGACTCTGCCTTCGGAAAAATCTCTCGTAACTCAGCCACGACTGTCTCAAGTAAGTGCTCTCTGTTCCCATCACACAGTCCGCGTGAAGCGCTGATCACAACTTGGCAGTGGTGAGCCTTCTCTCCTTTCCCCCCACTGTAAGATTCTTTATCATCGGTAACATTTTCATCATCGCCTTGAAATATCCACTGTGAAACTCGTCCCACAAGGACGGCGTGAGGAAGATCAAATATCTGACGATCAAACCACAAATGCACCGCCGTAATCGGTGACCCAATAAATGACTTATCAACAGGAGGTAAGACTTCTGGCACAAGCCGTGCGGCTGCTCGCCACGGGACAGCAAGAACAACAGCGTCTGCCGGTATAACGTCCTCACCGCAACAAACTCCTGTCACCTCATGTGAGTCGTTGTACTGAATACCTGTTACGGTCCGACCCGAATGAACAACGACCCCCTGGTCTCCGAGCCAGGATACAAGCTTCGTGCCAAACAGCTCTCCCAGTGGCTTTGTTGGCACCAAAAGATCCGCTGCCTGTGGGTGAGCAAGGAATCCATCTACAACAACTTTTCGTACTGCAGAAATCCCAACAAAATCCATCGACTCTCCAAGCGCACTTTCAATCACTGGCTGCCAAAACAAATCGATGACACGCTTGGGCTGTCGCGCGTGAAGCCAGCAGGCTGCCGTCGGCTCTGAATCATCCGTCGTTATATTTCGATGAACCGCCAGTCGCATCATGCCATGGGCAAGCGCGAGTTTCTCCCAGAGAGAAAAATGATTCATTCCAAATAAGAGCGGCAAAAGATGGAGTGGTGCGGGAAGCCAGCCCGCTGGCGTGCATGCTGACCGTGTGCCATCAGGGCCAATGAACCAAAGCGTGCGATCACGGCGGAGTTCTGATTCCAATCCTGCTCGGCGGCAGAGGTCGAGAAAGTTCGTACAACATCCCATTGCGACATGCTGACAGGCATCAACGAGACTTCCATCCTGAGTATCTTCAAAAGAGGCTGCCCGCCCACCACAATTCCGCCTTGATTCAATAACATCAACAGCAAAGCCACTTTCAATGAGCGCTGCGGCAGCAGAGAGTCCGGCAAGCCCACCACCGACTACGACCACTCGCCGGTGGTCACTCGGAGTATCAACGCCTGGTTTGTCTTGTGTGCTCTTGCTCATGAAAACCCTACAACAACACTGTAGACACCCATCATTGAAAGTC
>WLWF01000265.1_pt1 | contig 52245 bp, 35 predicted proteins | sample 6718331 | NCBI WGS metagenome assembly WLWF01 (sample SAMN12718692, study PRJNA515312) | sponge metagenome | isolation source: marine sponge | host: Mycale hentscheli | place: New Zealand: South Island, Marlborough, Capsize Point | collected 2003-05-01 | reverse complement strand
GTTCTGGGTTCTGTTGTCTTGCCGTTGTCGAGGGGAGGGGCCGAATCAGAACAACATTCCCCATTTTTTCAAGACGATAGCCAGTTCCCGAGCGATCAACTCCAAAATCGAGAAGTGCTGGATCGGGAAACTTTTTCCAAATAGAATCGTTCATAAGAAGGGGGCGACTAGATGAATGAGAATTCGCTCGCTGCTTGTCATACTGTACTTCACTACACGAACATCTTGTGAAAAGCACAAAATTTCCACTATTCTTGCATAAAGGAATTTCCAATGAAACAAACAGCATTCGTTCTAGTCACCATACTTGCTGGTCTTGCCGTTGTTTTCCTTGCTCCGCAGTTGCGATTGAGTGCAGAAGAACCACCTCGGTTGCAGCAACAAGGTAACGGACCCCGGAAAGAGCGTGGCCCGGATCGCCCCGATAGAGGACGGGAGCCAATGCACAATCACAAACCACCTAGAAACGAAGGTGGGCCAATAATGGATCATTTGATGAGACGTTTTGATGAAGTAATTGCACGGCTTGATCGTATTGAGCATCGTGTTGGTGCTGGACACAATCCAAACGGCTACCGTACACCGCATGGAGCAAAGCACTTTGGGAATGAAGAGAGAATAAAAGAAGAAGATCGACGACACGATTTCGATCGTCACATGCGAGATGAGATGCATGACCAAATGAGACAGTCTGCAGAAATGGCGGAACAGTCTCATCGGGTACACGAGGAACTGCGCGAGCAAATTGAAGAGCGTATGCATCAAGCACGAGGAATGATGGGCCAGGCTCGAGAACGGTTTATGGAACTTAACGAGCGGGTCGAAGAACTCGAAGAAGAGATGAGAGAGCTTCAAGAACGGATCGAGGCACTTCACCCGCCGGTAGCTGAAAAGGCAAGTCAATGAGACGTGTGAGAAGAACTAAAAGCAGAAGCTGTAGGATTAGGAAAGAAGTAATTCTTGTCACAGAATTTTTGAAAGCATGGTGCTGAATTTGAGGGCAAGTTCCTCAGGGCCTACTTTAAATAATTTGTTTTGTAATATGACGGGATATACTACATTTAATAGAGTCCTCCCGCTGATCGACCAAAACGGTCCGCGTTCGTCCATCACCATGGTATAAAATGAACGGCGACGCGGGTGTTTCCTTTTGTTTACGATCGGAGCACCCTTTGATGTTGCGAACTATTTTTGCATTTCTTTGTCTTGCTGCAATTGCTCAACAAGGTGTCGCTGATACCAAAGAGACATCATTCAATAAAGACATACGCCCGATCCTTTCCGATCGGTGCTTTACGTGTCACGGCCCTGACGCTGAGGAACGGCAGGCTGGGCTTCGGCTGGATACCATGGCGGATGCAACCGGGGCACTCGAAAGTGGATCGCACGCTCTTGTTCCGGGAAAACCATCCAAGAGTGAAATCATTGCACGAATCAACAGCAAAGATCCTGATACTATCATGCCGCCGCCTGAGGTGGGCAAACCCGTAAATCCGGAAGAAGCCAAGTTGTTCACTCAATGGATAGCAGAGGGTGCACAATATGAAAGGCATTGGGCATTCGAGCGAATTAAGAGGCCGGTAGTACCCGAGGTGATTGATCAAAAGTGGCCGCTCACACCGATAGATCATTTCATTCTGGCGAGGCTTGAGCAGGAAAAGATTGCACCAAGTCAAAATGCGCGACGAGTGACGTTAGCAAGACGTTTGTCGCTTGATCTCACAGGATTGCCACCATCAGGAGAGGTAACGGAGGAATTTCTCCAGGATACTACAGGTGGTGCGTATGAGCGTTATGTAGATGCATTACTGGCAAGCCCACACTACGGTGAACGTATGGCGATCGAATGGCTCGATGCCGCCCGCTACGCTGACAGCCACGGCTATCAGACTGACTCCAGTCGCTCCAACTGGCCGTGGCGTGCCTGGGTGATAGATGCCTTCAATCGTAATCTTTCTTTCGATCAATTTACGATTGAACAACTTGCAGGTGACATGCTTCCTGATCCAACACGTGATCAGATTGTTGCGACCGGCTTCAATCGGAATCATCGGATTAATGGCGAAGGCGGAATTATTGCAGAGGAATGGCGGGTCGAGACGGTTATTGATCGAGTCGAAACAACTGGGCAGACGTGGCTTGGGCTTACTTTTGGATGCGCTCGCTGTCATGACCATAAATACGATCCGTTAACCCAACGAGAGTTCTATTCCTTATTTTCGTTATTCAACAATGTTCCAGAAACTGGAACAATCATGGGCACGTCGAATCGGAGCGGTGGGAATTCTGATCCGATTCATCTCCTTCCGGATGAAAATCAGGCGGAAGAAATTACAAAGCTTGAGCAGGTTGTCACTGACGCACAAGTAGCCTTACTCGCAGAAGAAGAGAATCTTAATGAGTTGCTTGAAGCCTGGGTGAAAGAAACACAATCGCTTCTTGGCACACCCGGACAAGTCTGGAAACCAATTGAACCAATCGAATTAACGAGTGCTGGTGGAGCAACGATTCATCGTGATGATGACGGTACATGTCTGGTGGAGGGGGTATGTCCTCCACAGGACAGCTACACCGTGGAGGCTCTTATTCCGCCCGGTGCTTTTGGTGGTTTACGAATAGAGATTTTACCGGTTGAGGGACTTTCAGAAGGCGGGTACGGTCGTGGCGGAAATGGAAATGTAGTGGTAACAAAAATTGAAGCAGAGATTCATCCACCTGGCGAGGGCAAGGTGATACCGGTTGCCTTTACGCGTGCTGATGCAAGTTATCAACAGAAGGGTTGGGAGGCAACAAAACTACTCTCGGGTAAAAAGGGTGAAGGTTGGGCGATTGACGGCCATCTGCCAGATTTAAAAAAGAAACGCAATATTGCACTTTTTCCTAAGAAGTCGGTAACGGTTCAAGATAATTCTCGGCTTGTCGTGACTGTGCGGCAGGAATCTCGGCATCCGGAGCATACGATTGCACGGTTTCGTTTGGCGTATTCAGCTGAGGAACCGAGTATTATTGGAGTCAACGGAATCCGACTCTCTAAAAAGGTTCGTGATGGTTTGTCAGCTACTGCCGATGAGCGTACTCCAGAGCAGCAAAAAGAACTGGGAAAGTATTATCGTGAAAATGTAACTGGGCCGATTCAGTTGGCACAGACTGCTCGTGATGTTGCGCAGAAAAGTCTTGAAGCCTATCGCGGTAGAGTTTCAAGTGCGATGGTCATGAAAGAGGGTAAACCCCGTGAAGCGTTCGTCCTTCGTCGTGGGGAGTACGACAAGAGAGGGGAAAGCGTAGGGCCGGGCCTCCCTGCTTTTCTGCCACCGCTTTCTGATGGAGAAGAGGCAAATCGTCTTTCGCTCGCTCGCTGGATTGTCTCGAGAGATAACCCACTAACAGCTCGAGTCTGGGTGAATCGTATCTGGGAGCGTTTCTTTGGTGTGGGCCTGGTCAAGACAAGTGAAAACCTAGGTAGTCAGGCATCGTACCCAACACACCCGGAATTGCTTGACTGGCTTGCTGCAGACTTCATGGAAAGTGGCTGGGATATGAAACGATTTATCAAACAGTTAGTCACCAGTCGTGTGTATCAGCAAGCGTCTGTTGTGTCGCCAGAGGCACTCATGAAAGACCCTGAGAATCTTCTTTTTGCTCGCACTTCACGCATTCGGTTGCCGGCAGAAATCGTTAGAGATATTGCGCTTGATACCTCCGGTTTACTTGTGAAAAAAATTGGTGGCCCCAGCGTGCGGCCATGGATGCCAGACGGTGTTTGGGATGAAACAAGCAAATATGGAAACTTGCGTGGATACAAGCCTGCGACCAATGAAGACCGGTACCGTCGCAGTATGTATACGATTTGGAAACGGACGGCTGGCCCACCGACGATGCTTCTGTTTGATGCGCCCAACCGTGAAACATGTACAGTGAAGCGTTCACGAACAAATACACCATTGCAGGCACTTGCTCTGCTTAATGAAATCACGTTTGTCGAAGCAGCGCACGGGTTTGCTCAACGGATGCTAATAGAGGGTGGATCGGTTCCAGCAGATAGGATTAGCTTTGGCTTCCAACGAGCTCTTGGGCGAAAACCATCGAAAGAAGAGTTGCAAACACTCGAGGATGGTCTTGCTGCTGATCTTAAGTTCTTTCAGTCTGATACGCAGGCAGCAGAGGAGCTTTCTCAAGTTGGTGTTGTTCCTCCGCCGAAAGATATCCCTCTTCCTGATTACGCTGCCTATACGCTCGTTGCTAATGTGCTGTTGAACCTTGATGAATTCATAATGCGAGAATAAGAACGTGAATGCAAACAATTCAATAAAAATACAGGATCAGATCAATCGCAGAGTCTTCCTCGGAGGAGCAGGGGGTGGGCTTGGTTTTGCTGCGCTTGCATCGTTGATAAAGCCGGCTGGTGCTTCAGAGACGATGGGTACAAGTCCACTAGTCGCTCCCCATTTTCCACCACAGGCGAAACGGATCATCTATCTGTTCCAGTCGGGGGCACCCTCGCAGATGGACTTATTTGATCCAAAGCCACAGATGGAAAAGTGTCGGGGTGAGGACCTGCCGGACTCAATCCGAAAGGGGCAGCGTCTGACGACAATGACCAGTGGGCAGAAGAGTTTCCCTGTAGCGCCGTCGATGTTTTCATTTGCCCAGCATGGTCAGAGTGGCATGTGGTTTAGCGAACTTGTGCCCAACATGGCCCGCCATGCAGATCGGTGGTGCATGATTCGATCAATGCACACTGAACAAATTAACCACGATCCAGCGATTACATTCTTTCAGACAGGGCATCAATTGGCTGGGCGTCCGAGTATAGGATCCTGGTTAAGCTATGGTCTTGGCAGCGATAACGCTGACCTGCCGGCTTACATTGTTCTGACAAGCTATGGCTCGGGCCGGCCCAATGATCAGCCACTTTATGATCGATTGTGGGGGGCAGGGTTTCTCCCGAATGAGCATCAGGGGGTTCGGTTTCGCAACACAGGTGACCCGGTGCTCTATCTTGCTGATCCTCCGGGTGTAAATCGTGAACTGCGTCGGGCAACGCTTGATCGAATTGCTTCCATCAATGCCTCGCGAGCCGCGGTTATTGGTGATCCTGATATTGCAGCCCGAACGAGTCAATATGAGATGGCCTTCCGAATGCAGGCAAGTGTGCCGGAGATCACTGACTTTTCTGATGAGCCTAAGCATGTGCTGGAGTCGTACGGGCCCGATGTGCATCGGCACGGTAGCTATGCGTTTAACTGTCTACTCGCCCGAAGGCTGTCAGAACGTGGCGTACGGTTTGTGCAGTGCTTTCACATGGGTTGGGATCATCATGGTGGACTGCCGAAGGCGATCAAGGGGCAGGTAAAAGATACCGACCAGGCAACAGGAGCCTTACTAGATGATCTTGACCAACGTGGGCTCCTTGATGAGACATTGATTGTTTGGGGTGGTGAGTTCGGCCGTACGATTTACTCACAAGGAAATTTAACTGAAAATAATTATGGCCGAGACCATCATCCGCGGTGCTTCACCACACTCATGGCTGGTGCGGGTGTCAACGGTGGTCTGACGTGGGGTGAAACAGATGACTATTCTTATAACATTGTGACACCTGATCAAAAAGTGCATGTTCATGATCTCAATGCAACGATTTTACACCTGATGGGTATCGACCATCTACGACTGACCTATCCCTATCAGGGACGTGATTTTCGACTCACGGATGTACACGGAAAGGTCATTCACGGTGTGATGAGTTAAGTGTTGTGTTGATTCACATGGATCTCATTGTGGCATGCAACGCTGTAATGGCCGGAAGATTTTATGGGCATAAAATCAACGCCACGAATCACCATCCCGATATCAGTATCAGAGATTTTTCAGTTCATGTCAGGGTTTTGGCTTTCTGCCGAACAAAACCCATAGTGAAGTGAAATACAAGATCCTTGTTTCAAAAACGTAAGTGATCAAATCATTATTTTCTCACTCGTCGTTTTTTTACAACTTTCCTCTTTACTTTCTTCTTTATTTTTTTCTTTGACTTTGTTTTTGTCTCAGCATCTTCTCCATCATCTGTTGGTTTTTGATGGTCATGCTCTGAAACAATAATCACGTTGTCGCCAAGGTTGAGCTCTTCGGGTTCGTCCAAGGGTTGTCCCGATTCATCTAATTTGATATCCGCTTCGGATGTTTTTTTCTTTGCAACCCGTAGGAGTTCCTCATAGATTTTGTCCCGATTCCCACCGTTTATAGTTGCAACCGCTGTAGCGACCTCACCTAAATAGCGGAGGAAAATTGTTCGGCGCTGGCCTTCCTGTGCAACTTTGAGTCGTCGCCTGAGGTACATGCCAAGTTTTCGTCCTACCGCTTGGAGGGCTAAACGTATTTCCTTTTGTATCTCTGGATAGGAGGCGATTGCCTCTTTTGATTCGCTGGTAAAAGGTACCCACACGCTTGCCATATGAACCATCACAGTGATTGGGCCGCTTGGAAGGCTTCCCCGTGATTGTGAGAGGCCATACGATCGCCAGTTCGTCGATAACATGGTCTGTGTAATCGCGCAGGCTGCGTGTTGGAATTGAAGTGGTACTCGATTGGCAAAGCGAAGAACATTCATGCTTTGCCCTTCGTCAAGATTGACGTGCTTCATAGCCTCGTGGAGGTCTCGCATCGCCGCTTTTTTGAGTTTTGAGGGAGATTGGCGAGGGGCGAGTTTCGCTTCATTTAAAATTTTGTCAGCTGCTTCGGTGCCAACACCACCAAATGTGGTTGCAAGGAATTGTCGAAGGCTTCGTGCATCACTTTCAGCCGCAAGCTCCGTGAGTGCTTCCAGTGAAACTTTTCTTGCAGCGACAGCACCTCCGTATGCAAGCGCAGCTTCGATGACAAAAGGGTTTCCTCGATAAACTCCAGGAGGTCGTGTTGCAGCTGTAAAAAATTCACCAGGCACAACTTGATGAAGCCCTGCCAATAGCCGCTGTTCACCGATTGGCACAACGCAGTCTGTAGCGGGTGGTGGAATCCGAGTTGATTGGATAGCTGTGTAAAGAGCATCAGCCTCACCCCGTCCCAGCTTGCCTGTACTGATACGTGTAGAAAGATCAGCCGCATTACAAAGTTTTCGAGCTGTTGTGGGTGATACACGAGAAAAACTTTGGTTGAGAAATTGCGACAATGTCATTTTTGGCTGCTCTTGGAGCAACGTGACAAGGCGGCCAAGTTCGACACCGTAAGGGTGTGGTTTTATTTCTTTTGGTTCTGGAGGGAGTTCATGGTTTGCTCGTTCCAGCAACCGCTCGTTTCCATCTGGCCCCTGAAAATGAATGCGCGCGTGAGGGTTTGCAATTGCCGTTTGCTCCAAGTATTCCTCTACGCTGCCACGACCGCGTTGAAATTTTGCCTCCATCTCGATTGTGACACGCGTGCCATGCTCAGAGTCCTCATCGAGGTCGTTTCTTGCCACCCATTCAATACCACGCTTGTGCATCATGGTATCACCAGCATTACCGGGCGGAATATCAACACCCGCACCTCGGCCATTAAGAATTTCAGGCTGGTTTGTTTTTGTGTCAATGCGCAGTTCGTAATAGTGAGCCGGATCCTTACGAGAAGTCTTTGAAATGATTTTGACCGGTTTGCCGGTTGTGAGCACACCATACATTCCAGCAGCGGAGATCCCAATTCCTTGTTGTCCGCGACTCATTCTCAGACGATGAAACTTCGAGCCGTATAAAAGTTTTCCAAAGATAAGAGGTATCTGTTTTCGAACAATACCGGGCCCGTTGTCTTGTACGCTTACGGCAAACCGATTGCCAGTTTCACCGGCCTGATCAATACGGACCCAGATTTCTGGAAGGATGCCTGCTTCTTCACATGCATCGAGTGAGTTGTCGACAGCCTCTTTGACACTCGTCAGCAGTGCTTTTCTTGGAGAGTCAAAGCCGAGTAGATGGCGATTCTTCGCAAAGAACTCACTGACTGAAATATCTCGTTGTCCGGTCGCGAGTTTCTGAGCAGTGGCTCGCCGTTTTGTTCGTGGTCTTTTTACCTCTTTTACCGAGGCCGAACTCTCTTGAGTCGCAGTGCCACGAGAGGAACGGGCTTTTGTTTTTTTCTTTTTCCTGGTTCTTGTTGAAGAAGCGGCCATAGTTCTACAAATTTGGGGATTCGACTGGAATGAAGACCGGATTTCGGTGGTCCGGGTAAGTGAGGCAAAGTGTAGTGATATTTCCTGTTCAAAATCCAACCGTACCGATAGCTCTGCCGGGGCAGACTTTATCCGTGGGGTTATTGGAATGGCTTCGCAGGTGTCTCCATGATGCTACTGGGGCGGGTATGCCGAAGCGATTTTAGGGGAAATCTCTTCCCTGAAGGGATCGTGATGGATTATGGGTAAGGGCCATGGAGGGCCGTCCTGTGATTTCTGATCGCCGGTCTCTGGTGCGTGAGAAGACTGTTGCTGGTGATCAAAGTGACGAAATGAGAGCTTGTATGGAGAAAAAACAATGAGTGCTCGACGAACCCGACTCGCCATGATGCTGTGTGCTGTCATCACTGCGGGATTGTTTTCACAGGCTGTTCATGCCAATCCAATAAATGGAGGTGTCGAGGCCCCGGTACCAGATGTCTTCTCGAACTACTACTATCCACCAATTCCTCCGGGTCCATACCCGGGGGTGGGAGCGCAGCTCTACGTATCACCACAACCTGTGCCAGCTCGTGTTGGTCATACATGGGTTACGTATCCACCGTTCATGCCCCATGAGTTTCTCTATCAGCACCGACGGCGGTACGTACGCTGTGCCGGAGCGATGGGTACGCGAAATGTTACTCATGCCTATTGGTGGTAAAGGCAGATTTACAAAGAACGATTTTTACTAACTAGCGAAAGAAACTGATTGATGAAGACCTCCCACGTTCTACTGCTCACCCGTGTGGTAATGGCAGCCATTATCACGGTCACTTTTTTGCAGGCCGTTGAGGCTGGAGGCCATGGAGCGACAGAGAAACGATATTTCCTAAGGGGTCGAAATAAGAGTTGGCATAGTGGTTGGTATAACCCAGATGTAGGACGACCTGTTCCATTGGTCGTACCACCGACGGCCGAGTTTGTGAGTGAATACAGTTGGGGTGTACCCAGTTCCCGAGTAATGCCTCTCTATCAGCAGTACCGCAAACCATACCCTGGTGCTGCCTATGTGCCAGGGTCTCGTCCACTTATGCCAACGCCTCAGCATCCGAGCGATACTGTGCAATTTGGTGTTCATGCAATACGAGGGCCATGGGGCAGTTACTAAAACATAGATACGCCTGCCCTCTCTACTTTAGTGTACGACAGCTTTGTATAGATTCCTCGGTATTGAGGTGTGGTGAAGCGGTGCACTCTTTGTTTCTATGGAATGACATATTCTCCTGAAAAGAGGAACATGCTCAGTAGCTGTTTTGCATCAGCCCTTCTCTTTGTCCAATTTGAATCCGTGCAATATTTGCTAAAAAACGCCGTTTTTTAGTCTGATTTGTCCGGTGAGTAAGATTTGTCTCGTGAAGGTGATTAGTATGAAAGAACGACACAGCCAGATGATTGCCTTTGATACGGAATAGAAGAGTGCACCCACTCCAACAACGATTCATAGTTCAAACGACTTTTGTTGTCAGCCTCCTCGTGGGTTTGGTTGTCCCATCCACAGTTGAAGCGAGTGTTCAGGATGATGAGCGGTTCTTTGAATCAAAAGTGCGGCCACTTCTTATATCAAAATGTTACGAGTGCCATTCTTCAGATATTTCCGAGGCCGGCCTGAGGCTCGATAGCCATCGATTTGTCTTGCGAGGAAGTGATAATGGTGCAGTAGCTACACCCGGCAATCTTCAAAAGAGTAAGTTGATCACCGTTATTAAGGCAAGCGATGATACATCGATGCCTCCCGATGGAAAACTTGTACCAGAAGAAATTAAAATACTTGAAGAATGGGTTGCGCGAGGTATTCCCTGGAGTGGAGTAGGTTCCGAAGAAAATCCACTTGCCAACGGAAGTGAGTCCATATCTGAGAGAATAGCTTCAACAAAGAAATCGCATTGGTCATTTCAGCCTATCCTTTTCCATAACCCACCGGCCTTAAAAGATACATTGCCGGCAACCCTTCGCGAAAAGTGGTCGAACAATCGAATTGACCGGTTTCTTGTCGATGAGATGCTCGAGCAAGGAATTCTTCCTTCCGAGCAAGCGTCACCCTACGCGCTCATTCGACGGCTGTCCTATGATCTCACTGGACTTCCTCCTTCTGTTGCAGATGTTGATACATTTGTAGCAAATCCTACTGAGTCCGCTTACCGTGCGTATGCAGAGCGTCTCCTTGATTCTGCAGAGCATGCGGAGCACTGGGCTCGCCATTGGCTTGATCTCGCTCGCTATGCGGACACCATTGGTTATGCCTTTGGTGGACAGTCAAATAAGAGTCCGTTTGCGTGGACGTATCGGGACTGGGTCGTGAAAGCTTTTCATGATGATTTGCCATACAATCGGTTTGTCACACTGCAAGTGGCAGCCGACCTTATAACACCCGAGGTGCCAAAAAAGGATCTTGCAGCACTCGGCTTCCTGACAGTTGGCCGAACCTTTCGTGGCAATGTTCATGACATTATCGATGATCGAATAGACCTTGTGACTCGTGGGCTGATGGGGCTCTCTGTTGCCTGTGCTCGCTGCCACGATCATAAATATGAACCGGTCGGTATCGACGACTACTATGCTCTTCATGGCATCTTTGCTAGTACTGAAATACCTGAAAAATTGCCAATTATTGGAGAGCCTCCGCAGACTCAAGAAGCCAAAGTATTTGCTGAAAAGATGGTTGAGCTTGAGCAGAACCTTATTGACCATGAACAGGCAATCTATGACCGAGCCCTTCGAGAAGCGGTTGCCCATGCTGCAGATTATCTGATTGAAGTTGCTCGGCCGTCAGAAAAGAAGGATGGAAGATTGCCGCAGATGCAGGATGGTTATGAGATAAGGCCTCTCATCCTTGGGCGGTTGGAGAGACTTCTTCGTGCCAAGGATCCTTCTCATCCTGTTCTTGGGCCCTGGGTTCAGCTTTCTAAAGTACCTGATGATGCGTTTGCATCTGATGCTGGTGGGAAACTGAATCAATGCATTCGTTCTATTCCTAATCTCAATACGTGCGTTGAGCAGGAGCTTATTTCTACAAAGCCTCATTCACTGAATGATCTTGCCGCTGCGTACGGCCGTCTTGTTGCAAGAGTTGTTGACAGAGAAAATGAAGAAGCGAAGAGTCTGATTAAGGAGTCAAAAGATCTGCATTCGCTCTGGTTAGTATTTGGCAAAGTAGGAACCCCCTTTGTCGTTCTGGAACATGAGTGGAAGAGTGTCTCGAAGCGATCGGAGCGAGACGAACACAGCAAAAGAAAGAGGAAAATGCTTGCGCATCAGGCAGACGCACCTGGTGGTCCTCCTCGAGCCATGGTCCTTGTTGATAAAGCCAAACCGACTGAGAGTTTTGTCTTCTTACGGGGGAGTCCAGGGAGGCGAGGAGAAAAGATGGACCGGCGGGTTCCTCGGATTCTTGGCGGGGAGCTTGTTGACAAACAAACAAGTGGCCGCCGCGATCTTGCAGACATGATTGTTAATCCTGAAAATCCTCTCACAGCTCGTGTCTTTGTGAACTGGGTATGGACCCATCATTTTGGTCAGGGTCTTATCCCTACTCCGGGAGATCTTGGTTTGCGGGGCGAGCCTCCATCCCATCCGGAATTACTCGATGACCTTGCAAGGCGATTTATTGATGAAGGGAAATGGAGCGTACGATGGCTTCATCGAGAGATCGTTTTCAGTCAGGCTTGGCGGCAATCATCAATCGCACAACCAGAAGTATTAGTGAGGGACCCAGAGAATACACACTACAGCCGATCTCGTCGTCGGCGTCTTTCGTGGGAGTCTTGGCGAGACAGTCTTCTCGTGGCTGCAGGTACACTCCAGCTCAGCCCACGTGGTGGCCCGGGCATAGATCCGCTTGACCCAAGTAACGGTGCGAGGCGAACGCTTTATAGCTGGGTTGATCGACAGGATGTGCCTGGGATTTTGAGGGCGTTTGATATTGCTAACCCCGATACGGCAGTCCATGTTCGGCCTGCTACGCTGGTTCCTCAGCAGGGTCTTGTCATGCTGAATTCCCCGCTCGTTATTGACGCAGCAAAGAAAGTGGCTGAGCGATTGCCAGAGGAATCCAATATTCAAGCACGTATCGAACAGCTTTGGAAAATTGTCCTCACTCGAAATCCTCGAAGAGACGAAGTTCAAAGAGTACAAGATTGGATAGAAAGAGCAAAAGGTTCACCATCAGGTGACTTTGGTATTTGGCCGCAACTTGCTCAAGCACTGATGGCAACGGCTGAATTTCAATATGTTGATTAATCAATACATTCGAAGAGGATTGAGATTATGAATCCCAACCATCTATTTCAAAATTTTTCGAGGCGAGAACTACTCATGCGTTCTGGCCTTGGTGTCGGCTGGATGGCTGCTTCAACAGTTCTTCAAGAAAGTCTCCATGCGAATCCGTCGACTCTGAATCAACATAATCCGCATACGCTTGCAGCACGTCGCCCACACTTTCCTGCGCGTGCAAAAGCAGTCATTCATATTTTTGCAAATGGTGGCCCAAGTCATATCGATACATTTGATCCCAAGCCAAAACTTGAAGAATATGCTGGTCGTGAAATCCCCGGATCATTGAAAACGGAGCGACGAACAGGAGCGGCGTTGCCGTCACCGTTTCAGTTTCAACAACATGGGGAAAGTGGACTGCCGGTGAGCGAACTTTTCCCATCGGTGGCCCGCCATGCTGATCGATTACTTGTTGTTCGATCAATGCACGCAGACGTGCCCAATCACGAGCCATCGTTGCTCCTTATGAATTGTGGTGATGGGAGGCTTGTTCGCCCCTCAGCAGGGTCTTGGGTGACATACGGCCTAGGGACAGAAAACCAAAACCTTCCAGGCTTTGTTGCAATGTGTCCAGGTGGCTATCCAATATCTGGTCCAACAAATTGGCGGAGTGCATTTTTGCCCGGCGTATTTCAGGGAACGTACATCGATACAAGAAAAAAAAACGTCGATGGACTGGTTGAGTGTATTCGCCATCCGGTGCTAGATGAAAAAGTGCAGCGGGAGCAATTTGAGTTGATGACAGCCCTTGACCGGAAACATCTTCAACAACGAAAGAACGACGCTGCGCTGGAGTCAAGAATTACCAGTATGGAGCTCGCTTGGCGAATGCAGTTTGAAGCAGGGGAAGCATTCGACGTTACCAAAGAGCCAAAACATGTTCTTGAGCGATATGGGGATACACCGCATGGTCGACAATTACTTATTGCAAGGCGGCTTGTTGAGCGTGGCGTCCGCTATGTTCAGGTTTGGCATGGAAAAGGTCAACCATGGGACAGTCACCAGGAAATTGAAAAAAATCATCGAAAGCTTGCTGGTGAGGCCGATAAGCCAATTGGTGCATTACTTGATGATTTAGTTGGACTTGGCCTACTCGATAGCACATTAGTGCTATGGGGTGGTGAGTTTGGTCGCACACCAACGGTCGAATTACCCAATGATGCCGGGACAAAAACCGCCACAGGACGAGATCACAATCACCACGGATTCACAGTTTGGATGGCAGGAGGTGGCGTTCAAGGTGGTATGGCATATGGCGCAACAGATGAATTTGGGTTTCAAGCAGTCGAAGACCCCGTTCATGTTCATGATCTTCAAGCGACAATGTTGCATCTGCTAGGACTTGATCATAAGAAGTTGACATATCGTCATAGCGGCCGTGATTTCCGCCTCACGGATGTTCATGGTCGCGTCATACATGATTGGCTAGCGTGAGAATCAATCAATCGTATCTTGGCCCGAATTCCAACTAATTTGAGAAAGCTTTTCGTGGGCTAAATTAGCCCAAGGGCTTTCGGGTGCCAGTGAAAGAAATCGAAGAAGATGGTGTTCAGCTTTCTTTTCACACCCGGCCTCCATATGAATTCCGGCGAGGTGCCAGTGCGCATCAGCATATTCAGGTTGTTGCTTGAGGACGCCTTCAAGAGCGGCGGTTGCCAATTCCACATCGCCCTGTTCAGCAAGAACGCACGCTAGGCTGGCGCGGGCTTCCAAATGATCTTCGTCGAGTTCAATAACCGTATAATAGCGTTCTCTCGCTGCGGCCAAATCACCTGCTCGGTATAAGGTTTCTGCGAGCATGAAGGTAACCGATGCACAAGGGCCGTCTGCTTGGAGTACGGCGCGTAAAGCTTCAGAAGCCTCAATAAAATTTCCTGCAGCCTCAAGATCAGCCGCAATGTCGAGAAGTTCTGCTGAAGAAGGAATGTCCGGGGCGTGCTCGTCTTGGAATTCAATAACAACCTCTGGATGAGAAGTATCAAGGAATGGAGTGAGTGAGAGCGTTTCGGGTTGCTCGACCATCTTGGATGACTCATGGCCCATATCAGCAGTTATGCCACAGGCATAAAAATCTAATTGCATCTGCCCACCAGCAGACAGAAGATGATCATCACAACGAAGACTGAGTCGATGGCCATCAACAACAATCCGATTAATTACTTCAGCAACGCGGAGTTCATCACCCTCTGTGAAAAGGTGTATTTTACGACTCAGTTCTCGAAGCGATAAACCTGAGCAAAGCAGTCGTGAAAGATCCTTTGCGACGACTAACATCGAGTAGTCATACCAATTAATTGAGCCTGAGGACCGCGTGGCGTGAATCAATTTGTTTCGACGCCAGTGGCGGATAGTTGCCTGGCTGACATCAAGAACATCCGCCATCATTGCTACGGTATAAAGCCGAGTGACTGCGACGGAATCCGCAGGAAAGAGTTCGAATGACTGAGGGTCATCGAGTAGAGGCCCGTGTAAACAAGCTGTTTGTTCGACATCGGTTCCTGACGGTTTCATATTCTGTAGTACTCAAAGAGTTTGAAGAAAAGGAAGTTTCTCGTGCGGTTTGTTCTACCTCACAGGCACTGAAGCAATCCAGCCCTCAAGGGTATCAAGATTACGAGGGAGTCCAAAGTTTCGCTGTAATGCGGCATGCCCAGCCTGCAGGCTACAGAGAACTGCATCGAGAAGGTCACCGCGAGCATCAGCGATAATATGTTGTTTCCAATCATGATTCGCCTCAAAGCGTATCGAGAGTCCTGCTTCTCCAGCTGAAACAGCATCGAGAATCATTTTCCTACGAGCCTTTCGTTCAGGTGTCTGCTTTGCCGGAGAGTCGCTCTTGTATGAACCTCGGGTGATTTTGCGTGCTGCAAATCCTGGATACGCTTCGAGAGCAATGCGTTTTATGTGACTTCTTTTACGAGGATAGCGATGTGCTGGAAATGCGAGGCCAGCCTCAAGCATCCGGCCAATACCCGCATGCATCATCCATGCAACTGGTGGATTTGTCCATCGCATTGCGGGGCTTGAACCCGCAGGCTTGTCAGCCTTCCTCCAAGCAAATTTATTGCCCGGCGGATGAGCATTACACCAGTCACGAAAGGTGTTTCTGAGATATTCTCGCGACTGTCCACAGAAAAAGTGCACAAATTTATCCCATTGTGTCGGCCACTGCTCATGTTCAATAAGTGTGCGTGGTTGCCCGAATGGCAAATCAAACCCCCCAATCCAATGGAGTGGTTCAGTGAGCATGGAATCAAAGTCTTGAAGTGTTTCGATTTCACGAATGGTCTGGAGTCGATAAACAGGATCAGTGGTCGTTGGCATCAAGCCTACGGCAACAGTAATTGGCTTGCGGTGAGTTGGTGCAGATGAAAAGTCGACACCAAGAAGATATTGATCGTTCACAGGGCAATGCGTCGTAAGGGACAACTGCATATTGTTTCAGCAGCTGAAAGATCGAAGGGAATGTGTGTTCGTATATCACGCATTGTGACTCAGACACAATCAGGAAGAAATAGTATAGTGCAACCGACGTGTGATCTGACTTATGCACGAATTGGTTGGTAGCACCTGATTCGTTGCGTAAACGTAAGGAGATGACGAAGCAGTACAAAGAAATTGTTACTGTCTGATGAAGTACACCAGGACCAACACAACCGAATGATGTGGTCGTCACCGAGTACCCAACGCCCCTAGGTCGTTTGTGTCGTTGGGGGGGCTGGAATTGGTTGAAGTCTTAGCGATGTGCCGGCAGCTGGTGTCGGTTCTGCTGTCGGTTCTGCTGGCGTTGAAATTTTCTGGTCCACGTCTCCGGTAGGTCGATTTGTTTGAATCGGTTTTCCCCCATATGAAGAAGATCCAGCTTCTGGATTGACATGGTTCAATTCCGAATCCTTCCACCCCTCATTGCTTGAGGGGGCCACATCAGTAGGTCTGTCACTGAAGGTTTTTACCGGTCCATTGCCTGTGACGGGTGCCTGAGTTGCTGGTGCCTGTGTTGCTGGTGCCTGTGTAGCAGGAGCCAATGTAGGGGCTGTCGAGTTTGTCGGTGTCATCGGAGGAGTTGTAGCTGGGGGAAGAGCAGGAACTGGTGCAGCGCGAGGTGCGATAGGGAGTGGGTTTCCGCACGGATCAAGTGGAACGCGTGTCACAACAGTACGAGGTTTACGAACGACATATGAGTAAGGAATCTGTTTTGCGACAACTCGGGGTACCTGCGCGGTTCGTTGTTCAGCAACATATTTGCAAACCTGTACTGAAATCGGTTCTACGCGCTGTTCGGCAACATACTTAAGCACCTGAATAGGCACTTGTCGCACCTGCTCCTCGGCAACATATTTGCATACTTGTACCGGAACCTTGTTTTCAACTCGCTCGACTACTTTTCGGACGGTTTGAACAGGTACCTGTCGAACCTGAACCTCTGGCACCATTTTCAATGTTTGTACCGGAATTTGTTGAACAACTTGTTCATCCACATAGCGTACGGTCTGGACTGGTACTTTTCGTGTAACAATTCGGTTCACGTAGGTTGTCTGTGGCACCTGAACAGGAGTCACTGTTGGTTGGTAAACACGATTGACCTGATTGACAACGACGCCTGGGGTAACGTTCCATCCGAGCCCACCGCGTCTCCAAGAGGTCACTCCCGTATAAGGATTGAAGTAGCTCACGCTGGGCTGCCAGCCAAGTGACGTGTAGCCGGGTGTGACTACTGGGGTAACTGTATCAACAGGAGTACTGCTGACAGAGTACGCAGTTCTCATTGATGTGACAGGTTCAGCGACCGAATACGCCTCCTGCCTCTCTGATGTTTCGTAAACTGGTCGACGAACTGTACTCACCCGCTGCTGCACGCTGGTTTCGTAGACAGGTTTCATCACCGTGTATCGTTCTTCACGCGTACTCGTTTCTACAACGTCTCGCACAACGTTATAGCTGCGATCTTGGACCACTGTTTCGTAGACAGGCTTCATGACAGTGTATCGCTCTTCGCGATTCTGAGTTTCCCAAACTGGTCGTTGGACGGTATAGCGTCGTTCTCGAGTCTCCGTTTCCCAGACAGGTTTTTGTACCGTGTACGTCTTGGTGTCATAAACCGTCTCGTATGTCATTTTGTATGCGGTCATCTGCTGTTCGTCATACACCGTTTGGTAATCCAAACGATAGGACTGCGAAACTACCGGTGCTGTGATTGCCTGACCGCAGCATTGAGCCGCACTGGGTGTCTCGGCAAGAAAAGCAGATAGTCCACAGAGTGACACTCCTGCCTTCATCAAAAAAGGAAGAAGACGATTGACCGACTCCCGCGCACTACAACGTTGGAAAGAAACCATCACGTAAACTCCGAAAAGGTATTTCGACGACTCTTCCGAGCCTAATTGCTTGGAAATGTCTTTCAACCGAATTGTTAGGATTCTTGAGCCTTTTTTCTCGAAAAAATGAGGCTCTAGTCCATATGAACGGCGTATTCCATCCAGTTTTAAATGAGAGCTGGTAGATGAGAGGGATTGGTGAAAGAGGGTGGCATTTTCCGCTAGCTATACCGCTCTAGAAGCCTTCGGCTCTGTCTGTCCAGTTTCTGGACAGCTGGGATAAGGTAGCAAATGCCATCACAATCAGTGATGGAGACGCTCCCGTCCGGATGCCAGACAACTCCGTCGGAAGAGGCTTGTTCAAAGGAATTCTGCCCTCGGTCGGTAGCTACATTCCACTGACGGGGTGTCCCTCTTGATACCGACTCGATGAAATGAATCCGAGGCAGGAATTCTTCTCGTTCTAATTGGCTTTGAATAAATTGTCGATGGGTCAATGAAAGTGTAGCAGGGTCCTTAATCCAGATAATTTCATGACCGGTGCTGTCAACAACAGCGACGGGTCCATCAGCAGCAGTAAATGGAAATGCTCGTACAATGCGGACTGCTTCATGGCGATCGCCTGTAGGTGTAAGCAAGGCGACTTTTCCGTCCGTTGAACACGTGAATTTACAGTCGTTGATATTCATATAAAGCACGTTCGGTTTTCTCTGTATGTGAACGTCACTCAAAATTCACACGCATTCAAAATGTTTTTTCTTCTGTAGTAGATTCAGTGTCGTACGGAGTCTTTGTAGTGAGGTCTTGTTCGTGGTTGTCAATGATTTGAGTTTGGTAAAGGCGGGCGTAGGTGCCGCCAATAGCCAGGAGTTCATCATGCGTGCCAATTTCAACAATCTGACCATGCTCAAGTACAACTAAACGATCTGCCCGGCGAAGCGTGGCAAGTCTATGGGCAATTGCTATCGTGGTTCGTCCCGTCACAAGCTGCTCGATTGCATGCTGAATAACTGATTCAGTCTCAGCGTCAACACTCGATGTCGCTTCATCAAGGATAAGTATTGCAGGATCAACTAAAAGTGCTCGAGCAATTGAAATCCGCTGTCGTTCACCACCGGAGAGTTGGGCTCCGCGTTCACCAACCCGTGAATCGTATGCATGGGGAAGACGAAGGATGAATTCATGTGCTCCGGCAGCTCTGGCGGCAGTAACAATTTCTTCCCGCGACGCCTCTGGCCGTCCGTACGCAATGTTTTCGGCTATCGACCCAAAGAAAAGAAAGGGTTCCTGCAAAACGCATCCAATATGTCGTCGGTAGTTATTTAGTGCAAGTTTACGAAGATCTATTCCATCAATACAGATAGAGCCACTACTTGGATCATGAAAACGACAGATTAGATTGGCGAGTGTAGTTTTTCCCGCACCGCTGGTTCCAACCAGTCCGATCATTTCACCCGCTTCAATAGTGAGGTTAATTCCATGAATGACTTCGCGGTTGCCATAACGGAAATGGATATTCTGTAAATCAATCTGGCCTTTGAAATGTTCAATTTGCTGCGGAACAGCGGGCTCTGCCACTGTCGGGTGGCAGTCAAGAAGGTCACAGATTCGTTGTGCGCTTGCAGCGGCCCGTTGTGTTGCGGGAACCATCCGGACCATGGATTCGACCTTGCCATAAAACCGTGATATGTAGGCGAGGAAGGCGGTTAATGTCCCAACAGTGACAGAGTTATTAAAAACTAACCACACCCCGCTTGCCCAAATGACAAGGATTCCAAATTCACTGAACAGTGTGACGAGTGGGCCAAAGTAACTCCACGTAATGTTGACATGGTCATTCGCCTCAAGAACACGATGATTCGCACGCCTGAATCGACTGATCTCTCGCTTCTCTTGAGCAAATGCCTTCACAACACGGATTCCTGGAATCGTATCGGCTAAAGCACTCGTCATATCAGCCCAGGCAATACGGCTACGAGAAAATCCTTGGTGCAATCTGCCACGGACAGAGTAGACAAGCCAAATGACAAAAGGAAACGGTACAAGAGTCATCACTGCAAGCAGTGGAGAAATGGTAAATAGCACAATGGCAGTAAATACCACGAGAAGAAGATTTGAGAAAAAATCGATGAGGCTAATCGATACATAGTTGTTCAGCCGCTCAGTATCACTCCCAATTCTTGAAATGAGGTCGCCGGTTCGGCGGGTAGCAAAAAAATCGAGTGATAATGACTGCACGTGAGCATAGGTGCGAATTCGCATGTCTGCGGTGATGCGCTCACTGACCCAGGCAAGTATCCATGTCCGTCCCCACCCAAGAGAAGAGGCGAGAATGGCTGCTGCAGCGAGACCGGCAAGGTACGGCACGGCGGTTCCAATAGCTACATGCTCTCCGGATTGCTGAGGTATGAGTACCTTGTCGACAAGTGGCATTGTGAGATATGGAGGTACGAGGCTGGCAAACGTAGTGGCAAGCGCAAGTACGGTACCGGTCGCGACAACACGCCAATATGGACTGGCAAAGCTGAGTACCCGAAGAAGTGCAGCAAATGATCCTGTTGTTATTTTTTTTGATGCGTTGGGAGAAGGACTGTCGCCATTTGAGCTCAACTTCAAAGGCAATTTATTACTTGAGAACAAATCGTCGCGCGCTGTTTCAAAACCATCTATCAGTCGTTCAACGTCAGGTGTGATTCCAGCGCTAAATTTCCAACATTTAAGAACTTCTTGACCCGCGCGTAGTTCAATTTGGCCAATCGTAGGCCGATTCGTCAGGGTCAGTTGAAGATCTTTTTGTAGTGGCCAATTATGTTGTGCGTGGCTTTTGCATTCGTCAATAAGATGTTGTGTCGTGGGAGGGCGACCTTTTCCTGAGTACAGGGCCGCCGTAGAGATTGCCAGCCAGCTCGAACCGAACTGTGCTTTGTCATCAAGATTGATATGACAGCATGCCAGCAAAGTCTCTGATGTTTTGGAGCCGGCACGATCAAAGGATTCAGCTGATGGCATTTTTAGTCGCATTGCAGATGCTGTAACATACTTTGCTGAAAGCGTAGGGAATCGCTGAAGAGTCGTGTATAGAAATTACACACAATGGTGCCTCGCTGTGTGAAAAACCTACCGACCGAAATTGCAGGAAGCGTCAGAGTATGATTTAAATTGGTTCCGAGGCAATTCTGAAGATTGTCGAAATTGGGCAGGAAAGAGGGTGTTTGAGTCATCGCCAACTATTTCTAATGATGCAGCAGTGTGGATTTGCTTATTTTTGGCACACATTATGCATAACAGAGTATTCTAGTGATCCGTTCCAACGATGGAGCTTCTTCAGTAACTTCGGTTCAAAACAGCGTTCTTTTCAATTTGGTTTCATGCGAAATGCTCAAAACTGAGGCTGATTAGATGGCTATTGAAAGATTAAAACTTGGAATTGGAATCGCTAAATAGTATCGTAACACGGTTCGTTCAGGCGAAAGCTTGCTGGAAAGAATCCGAGAAATACATGGCAGATGTGTTCCCCCGCCTCCTTTCACAGATGTCGGTGCCGCTGCGTCATGGTGAGCGTTTTGCTCCGAGCATGGTGGTTTGTAAGCAAAGAGGTTTCAAGACTATCAGCCTCCTGTCATGCACTGTTTAACCAAAATCCTCATTTCAATAACCCAACACTCTCCTTTGGTTCATTCTGACGAATTCTCTTGTGGTGCCTTCCGCTTATGAATATTGACAAGATAAAAGTTCTTCGAGGTCCTAATCAGTGGGCCCGTTTTCCTGTTCTTGAAGTCCGTGTTGATCTCGGATGGCTTGAGGAATATCCCTCACACACGCTTGCTGGTTTTAATGAACGATTGATGAATTGGTTGCCGACAATGATCGAGCATCGTTGCTCGATTGGTGAGCGTGGTGGATTCTTTGACCGATTACGCACTGGTACCTGGATGGGGCATGTTCTTGAACATGTGACACTCGAACTTCAATCACTCGCTGGTACAGAAGTTGGATACGGTAGGGCACACGAAACGAAAAAACACGGTGTCTACAACGTCATCATTGAATATAAGGAAGAAGAGTTTGCAATACATTGTTTGAATGCAGCACACGCACTCCTTGTTGCTGCAATAGAGGGAAGTCATTTTGATGTTGGACAAACTGTAGAAAGTTTGCGGGAGAAGTTGCTTCTCGAACAACTTGGTCCGAGTACCAGGTCAATCGTGGAAGCTGCACGTCGTCGGGACATACCCATACGTAGGCTAAGTGAGGGTTCACTTGTCCGACTTGGAATTGGGTCCAAGCAGCGTCGGATTATCGCGGCTGAGACTGACCAGACATCAGTTGTCAGTGAGACAATTGCGCAAGACAAGGAACTGACTCGAGGCTTGCTTGAAGAAGCCGGTATTCCAGTTGCAAAAGGGAAGCCAGTTTTCTCTGCTGAAGAAGCTTGGCAAGTGGCGACGGAAATTGGTTTACCAGTAGTCATCAAGCCTCGTTGTGGCAATCAGGGTCGAGGTGTTTCGGTAGGATTGACAACTCAGGACGAAGTTTTCCAAGCATACAACGTAGCTATTTCGGAGGAGGAAGAGGTTGTCGTTGAGCGTTGTCTGGCAGGTGATGATTATCGGCTTTTAGTCATTGGTGGTGAGCTTATTGCAGCGGCACGTCGTTGTGCACCTTGTATTACAGGTGATGGTAGTTCGACGATTGAAAAGCTTGTTCAAAAAGAAAATAGGAATCCACGTCGTTGTGATGACCATGCAGGATCACTCTCTCTTTTATGCCTTGATGCCGCTGCTGAGGTTGCCCTGCGTGAGCAAAGATTTTCAAAGGAATCTATCCCGAATGATGGGCAGATCGTTCTTCTCCGTCGGAATGCAAATCTGAGTACTGGAGGCACAGCTGAGGATGTCACAGACCTGGTTCATCCAAGTACAATTCGGCTCGCTATTGATGCGGTGCGAGTTGTTGGGCTGGATATTGCGGGTGTTGATATTATGGCGACACGCATTGATCAGCCTTTGAGTGCCCAGCATGGGGGTATTGTTGAAATTAATGCGTGCCCCGGGCTTCGGATGCATCTGGAGCCAACGGTTGGTGGATCGCGGGACGTTGGTTCGGCGATCATCAGTACGCTTTTCACCACCGGCGATGATGGGCGGATTCCTGTTGCAGCAGTGACCGGTACAAATGGGAAAACAACAGTTACCCGTCTATTAGCTCATGTAGCCTCAGCGGGAGGAGCAACGGTTGGCATTGCCTGTACTGAAGGCGTCTGGGTAGGCGACAGACAACTTGATTCTGGCGATTGTAGTGGGCCAGCAAGTGCACGACGAATATTAGCGCAACCGAATGTAACGACGGCTGTACTCGAAACAGCAAGAGGAGGAATTCTTCGCGAAGGGTGTGGGTTTGATGCTTGTGACGTAGCCGTTGTCACTAATATTGCCTCGGGTGATCACCTTGGTCTGCATGAAATCGATACTCCAGAGCAACTTGCCTGGGTGAAAGGCGCAATTGTTGCCGCCGTGCGGCCAAGTGGTGCAGCTGTCCTTAATGCAGCAGATCCGCTGGTTGTCGACATGAAGAAATGGTGTCAGGGTCGGGTGATTTATTTTTCTCTGAAGCCAGAATTTCCTGTCCTCACAGAACACCTGGCCTCAGGAGGTCTTGGCGCCACTATCCGTGATGGATGGATCGTACTATGTGATGGACCGCGTGAAACTCGATTAGCAAATTTAGAAAAAGTTCCCTTGGTTCATCAGGGCTTGGTTTCGTTCCAGGTCGAAAATGCACTTGCGGCCGCTGCTGCAGCATGGAGTATGGGCGTTCCGCTTGAATTGGTTCGACTCGGATTGGAGAGCTTTTCCAGTGGAGCACTCGGTAGTCCTGGACGATTTAATATGCTTGACTTGGACGGAGCCACTGTGGTTGTTGACTACGGACATAACGTGCCGTCGTTAGAGCAGGTCTGTTTAACGCTCGAAAAGCTGCCACATGCTCAAAGAACTGCTGTGTACTCAGCAGCTGGAGATCGTCGCAATGAAGATCTTCTACGACAAGGTGAACTCTTGGGAAAGACATTCGATCGTATTGTCATCTACGAAGACGCCTATCGAAGAGGCCGCAGTCCGGGGGAGATAACACGACTTATTGCCGAAGGTATCGTAAGAACAAAACATTCAAAGCGTCGCGCTATAGTCGAGTCTGGAGGAGATTGGGAAACCTCAGCTGCGACGGTACTCGATGCGGTGAAGCCTGGTGACCTTGTTTTGTTGCAGCCTGATACGATCGAACAAACAATGCCGTGGTTAATGGAACGCTATGGTAATCGACTACGTGGCATTGGTTTTGATCAAATAGCAAATGTTCAATCATTGGATCCAAATGAAGCACTAGACCCTGAGCACAAAAAAGATCGACCATCAGATCTGTGAGGCAATGGATCTTTGCCCAATATCATTTAAGACCAGTTTTTCGATCAAGTGCTCCACGCACACCAAGCTGCTCCGGGTGACGTGCGATTTTGTCGGTAAATACGCGAACGTCATCAATAATTGGCCGTAAGTCTTGGGTTAGACGATTGACGTTGTTTGCGGCTTGGGCAAGGTCATTATAAACCTCTGGATCACGCACCAGTTTGCCAAGTGTTCCTTGCGATTCGTTGAGGGCTTGGGTGAAGGTAGCTGCTTGAACGAGGACAGTGTCGAGGCGATTAATGGCACGGTCTATACCCTGTACCATTGATGCACCGCGTTCACCGAGGGGTTTTGAAAAGCCTTCAAGATTTCGGAGATTGCGATCAGCAGTATCAATAGTTGCGCTGATACCCCCGACAGACTTTCGCAGATCAACAAGAACATCAGGCAATGTATAGATAGAATCCTTTAGTTTTTCTCTCGCTTCAGCATCACCAACAATATCATTTACATTGTTCATGGCCGTTGTAAAGGTATCCAGTGCAACGTCAAGTTTCTTAACGGTCTGGTCAATCTGAATGTCCTCTTTTACAAAAATTCTCTCAATGTTTTCTGAGAGCACAGCAACAGCATCACCAGCCCGAGTAAGTGATTCGAGAGAAGCTGTTACTTTTGGCTCGAGTGTTGAGAATAGAGCAAGGGGGTCTTTCGACACCGCACCGCGCAAAACCTCATCTGTTGTGATTCGTTGGCGAGGAGGTGTAATGCGGCCTGCCACAAGTTCAATTTCTGCATCACCAAGAATTGTGCTTGCGACACGTGGTGTCTCATCACGGTAGACCGGCACGTAGGAGTCAATTTGAGCTACCACACTCACGCCACCACGTTCATCGAGCATGACTGAGTTGACTCGTCCAACAAGAATGCCATTCTTTCGAACGGGGGTGCCGCTTGAAACCCCTCTCGCTTCTGAGAAGTTCATGCGCAGTGGATATGTTGACTGGACAAGGCTTGGCAAATCTCCAAATAAAACAATAAGTATTCCAGCGATAATGGCTGTTGCTAAGACCATCACGCCAACACGAAATTGGATTACACGCTCACTCATGATCGTTCTCCTGATCCTTAATCTCAGTGGATGGCTCGTAGTCTTTTTGGTTCTGCTCTTTCCGGAGTTCGTTGAGACGTTGCCCAGCTTTGCCTTCAACGAATTGCCGAACTCGAGGATCTTTTGATCCGTCTAGTTCTTCTGAGGTGCCAGTAAAAATTATCTGTGACTCACCGGTTTTGAGCCGAGAAAGTGGATAGAGCATAATAATTCTGTCTGCCACTTTATGGGCAGTTGTCATGTCGTGCGTGACTACTACGTTTGTTGTTTCTGGTCTTTGATGGACTCGTAGAATCAGTTCATTAATGACGTCACCCATGATTGGGTCGAGCCCCGTAGTCGGCTCATCGTAGAGAACCAACTGTGGGTCTAGTGCGAGTGCTCGCGCGAGGCCGGCACGCTTTCTCATGCCGCCAGACAGTTCAACCGGTTTTTTGGTCAGTACCGCACGTGGTAGGCCAACCTCCGCTACAAGTTCAGCAACAATTTTTGCTATTTCATCTTCATCAAGTTGAGTATGTTCACGAAGAGGAAATGCTATGTTATCGGCAATCGTAGCGCTATCAAAAAGAGCGGCACCCTGAAAAACAAATCCGTAGCGTGTCCGGAGATGGGCAAGTTCACGTTCGGTCATCAGAGCTAAAGAGGTGTCCTCAAATAGTACATCTCCTTTGGTCGGCTGTATAAGTCCGATCATTGTTTTTAAGAGCACAGTTTTTCCACATCCGCTCTCGCCAAGAATGACAAGAGTTTCACCAGAGGCAAGTTCGAGGGAAATGTCACGCAAAACCTGCTGGTCACCAAAAGTTATTGAAAGAGAATCAATGAAAAGCAGTGGTTCTGCAGTTGTTGCTTCTTGTGTTGGCGATTTAATAGCGGAAGTGGTCATCGTAAGGTTTTTTATAAAATGTCTGGTGTTTAAAGAAGGCTTCGTGGGCCTTCAGGCCGTAAGTAGTCCTGGACGTTGTTCAGTCCAATGCCCAAGAAAAGATCGAGTACAAGAATGAGAACAAATGAGTGAACAAACGCATTTGTTGCAGCTCGGCCAACTCCTTGAGCACCATGGTCGCAATGAAAGCCATGGTGGCAACTGACTAAAGCAATCGCCGCACCAAAAAAGAAGCTTTTGAAAATTCCCATGAAAAAATCAAAGGAATCGATATAGGCTCGAGAATTTGCCCAATAGTGGTGGTAGTCAATACCAAGGATGGCATGTGAATAGACATAGCCACCGAGCACTCCCATGAAATCAGCCATGATCGTTAGTGCAGGAATGAGTACAAGACAGCCTAGAAAGCGAGGGACAACGAGATAATAAATTGGATTTGCCCCCATGCTTTCAAGAGCATCAATTTGTTCTGTAACTCGCATCGTACCTAATTCTGCTGCCATGGAACTCCCAACCCGTCCGGCCAACATTGTTGCTGCGAGTACTGGGCCGAGTTCACGAATAAGTGAAAGATTAATCACAGAGCCAAGTCGTGTTTGCAGGCCGAGTGCTTTGAATTGAGCATAGCTCTGCACGGCCAAGACCATGCCAATGAAAAGACCGGTAAGTGCAATGACAGGGAGTGACAAAACGCCAATCTGGTAGAAGCTTGGCATCAACACATCTCGTCGCTGACGTCTCGCAAATAACCAACCAACGGTTCGTAGAGCAAAAAGAGTTACGTCACCAATGCCAGCTACCGTGGTGATCGCCATGTCACCGACATCAGCGACTCTACTCGCAAACCAGCCAGTGACATTGGCAGCGGCCTGTTCTGATTGTGGGATGGCAGATGAATTCATAACTACGGACCTTCACCGCAGTGGCGGCGCTCCTTGCGGATTAGATCGGCTAGAAGGACCTGGTGCCTTGAGCCGTTTAGGGGGAGGTTGCGGGATTTGCGGGCTTTCGGAAGAATCCAAAGGACGCAGCATCACAAAAGAAGCTTTTCGACAGAAAGCTGTGGTGTCAAAAACGCAATATTGTTCAAAAGAGCACAGCGTCGTCACGTCAGAACGACTCTAGGAAGCCTCCGTGCTCTTTTTCCTCAACTGGTCGATTCGTCTGAAGACCCTGCGGCCACCGGTTCGGCTGTTACGACCCCATGAAAGACCAGCTGTTTCTTTCCAGCCACTTCTTTGCAGTCCACTTGAATGGTGTCTTTTCCTTCAAATTCACCTTTCAGAAGTTCCTCTGAAACAGGATCTTCGATGTAGTTCTCGAGTGCACGCCGAAGAGGTCGAGCTCCGAAATCGGTATCAGAACCTTTCTTAATAAGAAACTGCTTCGACTCATCGGTAAGTTCGAGTTTGAGACCACGCTCGAGTAGTCGTTCCCGGACTTTTGCAAGTTCAATATCAATCACCTCTTTTAGGTTTTCAACCGTAAGGTGATGGAAGACTATGAGATCGTCGAGGCGATTAATAAACTCTGGACGGAAAACCTTCTCAATTCGTTCATTGACTCGGGCTTTCATGCTTTCATACCCACTGTCGTCCTCAGGCTTCTGGAACCCAAAGGCAGATTCATTCTTGATTGCCTCAGCTCCTGCATTGGTTGTCATGATGAGAATCGTATTTCGGAAGTCAACATTTCTCCCAAAGGAGTCTGTGAGTCGACCTTCTTCCATCACCTGAAGAAGCATATTGAAAACGTCTGGGTGAGCTTTTTCAATCTCATCAAGGAGAACAACTGCATATGGCCGGCGACGAATTTTTTCAGTGAGTTGGCCTCCTTCTTCGAACCCAACATACCCAGGAGGGGCACCAACGAGACGGCTGACATTGTGCTTTTCCATGTACTCACTCATATCAATCGATATAAGCGCGTCATCGTCTCCGAACATAAATTCAGCTAGTGCTTTGGCTAAGAGGGTTTTCCCAACGCCTGTTGGGCCAGCCAAAACAAAGCATCCAATTGGCCGCTTGGGGTCTTTAAGCCCCGAACGACTTCGGCGAACAGCCTTAGAAATGCTTTTGATCGCTGCATCTTGACCAATCACTCGCTTGTGAAGCGAATCTTCCATTTGCATCAACCGCTGGCTGTCCTCTGTCGACATTCTTGTCAACGGAATGCCAGTCATCTTCGAAACAACTTCAGCAACAACCTCCTCGTCAACAACGCCGTCAGCTTCACGAGACTTCTCTCGCCACTCTTTGGTCATTTGTTGTTTTTTCTTCTTCAATTTGTCAGCCTGATCTCGTAGTGCTGCCGCTTTTTCAAAGTCTTGGTTGGCAACAGCCTCTTCTTTTTCCTTGTTCAGGCGATCGACTTCCGAATCAATTTCTTTGAGGTCTGGCGGGCGAGTCATTGCCTTCAGCCTCACTCGTGCTCCTGCTTCATCAATTACATCAATTGCTTTGTCAGGAAGTGCACGGCCTGTGATATAGCGACTGGAGAGTTCTACTGATGCTTCAAGGGCGTCATCAGTAATGGACACTCTATGATGACTTTCGTAGCGGTCTCGGAGACCCTTGAGGATTTCAATTGCTTCTTTTTTTGACGCGGGTTCCACCATGACAAGCTGGAAACGCCTGTCGAGAGCCGAATCTTTCTCAATGTATTTGCGATATTCATCCAGCGTGGTTGCTCCAATGCACTGGATCTCACCACGAGCAAGGGCTGGCTTGAGAACATTTGAGGCATCAATGGCACCCTCTGCTCCTCCAGCTCCGACAAGTGTGTGGAGTTCGTCAATAAAAAGAATAGTATTTTTGGCACGTCGGACTTCATTCATGACGGCCTTAATTCGCTCTTCAAACTGACCACGGTATTTCGTACCAGCGACCATCATCGCCAAGTCAAGAACTACAATTCTTCGTTCGGCAAGAAGTTCGGGAATATTCCCTTCGATAACTCTTTGCGCAAACCCTTCGACAATTGCAGTTTTTCCGACACCAGCTTCACCAATCAACACGGGGTTATTTTTGGTTCGTCGGCAGAGGATCTGAATGGCCCGTTCGATTTCATGTTCTCGGCCGATAACGGGATCAAGTTTCCCTTGTTTTGCCAATTCGGTCAGGTCACGGCCAAATGAATCCAGTGCAGGGGTTTTGCTCTTACCACTTTTCGTTGGAGCGTCACTGCCTCCGCCACCAGCGCCAGCCATCTGGCGGCCACTCATGCCAGACCTGTCGCTTCCTTCGTCCATGCCATGTCCAAGAAGATTAAGAACTTCTTCGCGAACATCTTCAAGTTTCAGTCCAAGATTCATAAGAACTTGGGCAGCGACACCTTCTTGTTCACGGAGTAGTCCGAGCAAGATATGCTCAGTTCCAACATAATTATGATTCAGGTTTCGTGCCTCCTCCATTGAATATTCAATGACTTTCTTGGCACGGGGTGTCTGAGGCAATTTGCCCATCGTGACCATGTCTGGGCCACTCTGTACAAGTTTTTCTACTTCGAGACGAATCTTGCGAAGGTCGACGTCAAGGTTTTTTAAAACATTGGCGGCAACCCCACTACCTTCTTTAATCAAACCGAGCAGGACGTGTTCGGTTCCGATGTATTCGTGATTGAACCGCTGGGCTTCCTGATTAGCCAGTTGCATTACCTTACGGGCACGGTCTGTGAAACGCTCGTACATAAAACTTCCTCTTGTGACTGCTCAACCCGTTGTAAATGTAAATGGTGCACCTGCCATTCCGGCAGAGGCGAAACCCAATTTCCACCATTTACTATCCAATGCAAAATTCACGCCAACCGAAAGTAAAAAATTACCGGTAGCATCGCTTAGCAATTCTCGCATGGGTATTGTAGGGATAGCTTGCGATACTGTCTCCTACACCTCCATGTTTCGGGGAGGTTTAGGACTGAAATAGCTCAATGGCTGTTAAAAATCCACCAATGAGTGACATTTTGGTTGCCTGCCAAGGGCTTGCCAATTCCTTGAGATTTCTACGTTTGTGCCACCCAATCTGTTTGATTGAGGATCATGCCGCTTTACGACGGTGTGGGATCACATTCGAGTCTATATCTGTAGACGGGTCGATTTCTTCAGAATTCTCTTGGAGATCTCGCTTGATCAGTGAAAGTTCGTGGCGGATCGCGTGCTGCCATGGCTGCCCGCTATCACTCCGTTCAAGTTTTTCGAGCGATTTTTTTGCCTCGCCAAACCGGCCGACCCTTCGTAGCAGAGTGCCAAAGAGCAGTTGTGCCTCGCCATCTGTTGGCGAAAGAGTGAGAATTGTCTGTAGTTTTGTTTCTGCCCGAAGCCAATCTCCAGCGAGATAGGCATCGCGTGCATCAATAAACAACGTATCTGTTACCTCGTCTCGAGAACTGACAAGAGGTTGTGGGAAAGTGGACACTGCCGAGACCGTTGACACAATCCAAATAATTGCTGTCGCAGTCCAAATGCCAAAAGTCATCTCAAGATCGATAAAACTTGTCCAAATCCATGCAGTGATGATGCAGAGATTCAGACAAATTGCGAAAGCAGTGGCTAAAATGAGGCCAGCCCAGCTTCCTCGAAGCCATGCCCAAGGTAAGCCAGGCCATATGAGCGTAAGTGAGCGGAGAAATGACACGAACGACCGGCCTTTCAAATTTCTTGGTCTGAGGCATAGGACAAGTGGGAGTCTAGGGATCAGTTAGACTCAAACCAATGGCGAGTCGTCAGGGAGAAAACTCAGAAATGGAAGAAATCGAGTCTCAGAAAAATGGCTCAGTAGTGGGAATTTGGAGAATACTCGATGCTTCGGCGAACCGCAGTGCCGAGGCAGTTCGTGTATTGGAGGACATTCTCAGGTTCTGCTTAAACGACACTTTTCTCTCACGGGAGGCAAAAGCGATCCGGCATGAACTAGCTGTTATTTTCGCGCGAGAAGATCTTCAGGCACGCATTCGGCTTCGTGATGTCTTACGAGATGTTGGGGTCAGCAGTAAGGTTACTAAAACTCCACCACGCACCGAGATGCACCATGTCTTTGCCGCAAATGCTGCCCGTGCGAGTCAGTCAATCAGAAGTTTAGAAGAATGTAGTCGATTGGTTGTACCTGCAGTTTCTGCAGCGTTTGAACAATTACGCTATCGGATCTATACACTCGAGAAGGCAGCGATGACAATCATCACAAGCAAGAATAAGTTTGCCGACATCAGTCTATGCGTGCTTCTTGATGTCAATCAGCCACAAACGGAATTCAAAATGCTGGTGGGCCAACTCCTGGCAGCAGGTGTTAAAATGATACAGCTGCGAGATAAAAAAGCCAACACGGCATTGCTTTGTGAGCGCACGAAAACGATCACTCAACAAGCCCAGCAGCACGCGGAGCTGACTGCAGATAAAAGATGTATTGTTCTCATAAATGATCGAGCAGACGTTGCCGTTGCTGCAAATGCAGATGGCGTTCACCTTGGTGAAACTGATTTGCCAGTCAATCTAGCCCGTAAGGTTTGTGGTCATGAGTTCATTATCGGGCGTACCGCTCATTCTATTGGTGAAGCAAAGCAGGCAGTACGAGATGGTGCTGACTATCTTGGGGTCGGTCCATGTTATCCAAGTACTACAAAACAGTTCAAAGAGTTTGCTACGGATACATTCCTTCGGGATGTTTCCGAAGAGATACGGTTGCCGGTCTTTGCAATTGGTGGCATTACATCTGACAACCTTGATCGGCTTGTTCGCCTGGGAGTGAAGCGGGTTGCAGTTGCGAGTAGTATCACTGGTGCAGCAGATCCAGGTGAGGAATCGCGTCGAATTTGTTCACTACTCCCCACTACAGAGAATCAGCCGCAGGAAGTTGCTTCAGCGAGCGAGCAACAGATTGTGCAATTTCCGTCTCCACAGACGGAGAATAGCCAGTCCAAATAGCAAGTATCTTCTGGTCAGGCCCAATCAAATAGGTTGTTGGATAGGCGCGAAAACCAAATGCTTCGGTAAAGCGGAGGCGGGTGGCACCAGTTGGGTCTGCCCAGGGGGAGAGAGCAATTCGCGTGGCTGCAAGGAATGTTTTTGTTTCACTGCGTAATTGATCAAGATCATCACGTTTCCCCCCACCGCACGAAACAGCAATCAACTGAAAGCGAGGTTCGTCTGTAAGCCGGGACGCAAGCCTTGCAAGCCCTGGTAATTCTTGGCGACAAGGAGGGCACCAAGTGCCCCAGAAATTGAGAAGTGTGATCTTTCCGGAAAGTGTGAGTGTTTCGTCACTGGTATCAAGTGAGACGAGTGAAATTTTTGGTACTGATTTACCAACGTGTTGCCGTGTTTCTTGATTTTGTCCAAGATTGCAACCAATAATTGCAAAGGAAGCAAGAACCAGACGAATCAACTGGTGGTGGGTAAATGCCATGAGGCTATCCGTTGGTTCTGAATGTGTAGACTACGTATGGGTATCATAAACGAAGGGTCTTACGAGTGTACGAAGTTGAACTCAAATTTCATCTGGTTGATGTTGACCACGTGGTTGAACGTCTAGATACAATGTCTGCTTGCTTTCGTGATCGCCTGGAGCAGGTCGATCGGTATTTTTCCCATCCAGTACGCAATTTTCGCAAAACAGACGAGGCCTTACGTCTTCGGAAAGTTGGTGATGTTGTGGAACTGACGTGGAAAGGTCCGCGGGCTGATACATCAGCAAAAGTCAGACAGGAAATTGAGCTTGGAGTTATGCCGCAAGGACCAACGGGGCAGACAACCGTTGCTGCGTGGACAGAATTGCTCGAGTCACTTGGTTTTTATCAGGTCTTCGAGGTTGCGAAGACGCGACTTCCGGGACGTGTTCACTGGCACGGCAGTGACGTCGAGATAGCGATCGATGCCGTTGATGATCTGGGTAGTTACGCTGAACTTGAAATCCTTGCTGGAGAAGGTGAAGTGCCACTCGCCAGGGATTGCGTTGAGTCTTTGGCCCGGGAACTGGGTTTGGAAAATCCTGAGCCGGCTAGCTATTTGGAACTTTTGGTCAGAGGTCAAGAAGCTCCTCGTTAGTCTTTATGAGCTTTCATTGGTATCAGATTTTCAACAATGCAGTTCCACTTTCGCGAACAATTGCATTTGTTTCATCAAGTAAGATCATAGCAGGCTTTGCGTCATCGGCCTCTACCGGAGAATAGTTCCCGTAGGACATAATAGTTAAGCGATCACCAATTTTTCCAAGGTGTGCTGTTGCTCCGTTGAGTTCGATTACTCCGCTGCCATTGGCACCATAGATGCAGTACGTCTCAAATCGCTCTCCATTTTCAAGGTTTCCTACCAATATTTTTTCATAGGCGCGGAGTCCAACACGCTCTGCTAAGTCACGAGCAATAGTGAGGCTTCCTTCGTAATCAACTGATGCACCAGTGACAGCAGCTCGATGGATTTTTGACTTCAGTAAGCAAATGGTCATGGCTTTTCCGGTCCAGTTGAAAGTGGGCGAGAAAAAATGATACAGACAGGCTTTGGGACTTTAGTAAGACGATTCGTGAATGATAGTTTGCCGGTGGCAGGGTCAATCGTGAAAGCAGTAACGGTTCCAGATGCCTGCCCCGCCGCGTAAAGCCGGTCGCCACCCGGGGTAATTGCGAAATGACGAGGTGTCTGGCAATGAGTCGGCTCGACACGTTTGAGTGAAAGTTTTCCGCTTTGTTCATCGATTCCAAATAGAGAAATCGAATCGTGTCCACGGTTTGATACGTAAAGAAACTTTCCGGATGGATGAATGGCGATCTCTGCAGTTGAAAGCCTGCTACGATCGCTCACGGAATCAGGAATAGTGCTCACCGACTGTAGCTTCTTGAGAGTTCCCTTTTCAGTATCAAACTGGAAAGCAGTTACTGTCATGTCGAGTTCGTTGTTGGCATAGCCAAACGGTAGCCGAGGATGCATTGCAAAGTGCCTCGGTCCGCCACCCGGTTGCGTTGAGGCCGATGTATGAGGTGTCATTAGGGCAGCAGGAACATCAAGTTTATGAACAAAAACTCGATCGGCTCCTAGGTCACAACTAATTGCGAACTTGCTATCAGGTGTCGCATTAATAGAGTGTCCGTGCGGTGTTTCTTGGCGTGCTTTATTCGGACCATCACCAGTGTGTTGAATAAACCCACTGGGTCCTCCCTCTTTATTCGTAATGAGGGGGAGAAGGCTTCCGTCATTATCAATTCCGAGGCAAATAGTGCTCCCGCTTCCATAGTTGGCGGCGAGAAGAACCTTACCTTGTGCATCGAGCGAAAGATGGCAGGGGCCTTTTCCATTTGATGGTTGCGCACTTTGCTGAGTGAGGTGGCCGTTCTTCATATCAATCGTGAAACTAAGAATACCTCCCGTTGGTTGGCCATTGAGGTCAGCAATTTCGGAGACCGCGTAAACTATGGAAAGTGTTGGGTGAATCGCAAGGAATGAGGGGTTTTTTACCTTGCATGCTAATTTTGGATTACTTAGGTCACCCGTATTTTCATCATAACGAGAGACATAGATGCCCTGTCCTCGAGGAGGCTTCCCTGTGTAGGAGCCAAACCAGACAAAGTGTTCGGCCTGAACGAAGCTGATGGGCCAGGAAAACAAGAAGATTACGAGGATATAAGGCAAGAGCCGGCGTGCTTGCAGAAAGAAAATCTGTTTCTGCAAGCGATGCATATATTGAGATGTGTCTATCATGAATCGAAAAAAAGATCAGTGGTTGCCGTTCGCGCGAAGATGCTAGGACTCTTGTTCCAGATGTCTCTAGTGTAACCACTTTTCATGCGGTTGCTTTCTTTTGAAAATAAGATGATCTCATCCAAACAAACACTCGCGAATAATGAAAAAAAAGGCTCATATCGTGCCGAAGTGGCTTCCCATGAGCCTCGAAATATTGCTTGTCTGGTGACATATCAGGTAGTTGCTCGTATCGGATGGATCTTTAAAACAGAGACCGTAATCATGCCAGCGGTTCTTGACGCGTGCTTTGCCTCTGGAATGCTTCGGGGCTTTCTTCCTGTTCTCAACCGTATTGGGACAAGCCTGTTTCCATTGGTAATTGCCCCATTCGTTTCACGCACAAAATCGATCCGTTGGTTTTTGGTTGCAACGACAATAGGTCTATCTCTTTGTTTTGCTGTCTTGTCAGTAGCATGGTCCCGTCTCCTGTACGATCATCCGTTCTTTCTTGCGATTGTATTCCTTTGTACATATGGTCTTTTTTCAGCAATCAATGGGTGTAATCAATTGTTGGTTGCAACATTGCAAGGCCGCTTGATATCCGCTGGACGTCGAGGAAGAGTTTTGGTCTTGAGTGTGACGAGTGGCAGTGTCATTGCGATCATGGCTGCATTCCTTGCATTAGGACCATGGCTGCAAGAACCCAATGGGTTTGTTAAGATTTTTGCGGCGACAAGTTTCTTTTTTTTTGCTGCTGCTGTTGTCCCGTTGTTTTTTAAGGAGCCGGAAAATTCTTTCACAGCTGAATCTCGTAAGGCATCTGATGCTGTGCGATCGTATTCATTCTGGCAGTTGCTTGCTCATGACAGATCACTTGCTCGGCTTGCAGTGGTGGCTGCATGTTTTTCGGCTGCCATGATTCTTTTTCCACATTATCAAGCGTTTGCGCGTGAGCAGTTTGGGGATACGAGTCACTCCCTGCTGACGTGGATTGTTGTCCAGAACATCGCCACTGGTCTTGCAAGCCTGGTAGTCGGGCCTCTAGCGGATCACCGGGGAAATCGTCTAGTCATTATTGGGCTGCTTGGTTGTTGTACAGGAACGCCACTTTTTGTAGCCGGCTTAACCATGGTTTCTCGGTCGGCTGCAATGCAGTGGTTTTGGCTGGCTTATATGCCACTCGGTTTCAATCCAATCATGTTACGAATCATCAGTAATTATGCACTTGAACTTGCGCCAACGACGGGTCTTCAGCCGCGTTATGTAAGCCTCGTCGGAGGGGCAATGGCTCTACCCTTTGTCTTATCTCCGTTCGTAGGATGGGGCATAGATGTTCTGGGTGGTGTTCCATTTTTTCTTGCTGGCGCTGTCATGATTGCCTCTGGAACGCTGGTTGCGTTTGGACTTCCGGAGCCACGGAACAGTCATTTCGACATGCAGAAATCATGAGAAATGAAAGAAAATTGATCTGTAACGAGATCGTATTAACTGAAATAATCTGCACTCCCCTTCGAAAAGGCTAACCCACAATAATTTTATGCGAGTCTTTCTTTCAGCCGGTGAACCATCAGGTGATCATCATGCGGCCCTTCTCTGCAGGTCCATTAAGGATCAGTGCCCCGAGGCCGTATGTGTTGGGCTTGGTGGGCCAAAGATGGAAGATGCGGGCTGTGACCTCATTGCTGATATGACTCAATTAGCGGTGATGTGGTTTTTTCGTGTGTTAGCCAAAATTCATTGTTTTATCGATTTGGCCCGAAGGGCCGAGAGAAGTTTTCTGGATGAACGCCCTGACATTTGTGTGCTCGTCGACTTTCCTGGTTTCCATTGGTGGTTAGCTTGGCGTGCCAAGCGACACGGTATTCCTGTTGTTTTTTATTGTCCGCCTCAAATTTGGGCATGGGCAAGCTGGCGAATTCATAAGATGCGGCGGCTGATTGATCATGTGTTGTCAGCGCTACCGTTTGAACACGAATGGTTTGTGTCGCAAGGAATTTCCAGCACGTATGTGGGCCATCCTTTTTTCGATGTACGGCATGCTCCTGAAAAAGAACAAAGGCCGACAGAAGAAAAGCCATTGGTACTTTTGCTGCCCGGGTCACGTGGGCAGGAAATTGAAGCAAATCTAAAAAGCCTTCTTCTTGCCGCAAAGAAAATAGAGCAGAAAATTCCACACATAAATCTTGTTGTTGCTGCACTTCATGAGCGTCATGCAAAGTACATTAACGAGTTGATAAAAGGCTCTCCAGTTGGGAGTTATCCAAATCAATTCGTCGTCGAGGCAGGAAAAACAAGCGAATTAATTCCCCAAGCGACTGTTGCTGTCTGTGTGAGTGGCTCAGTATCACTGGAACTACTCGCTGCTCGAGTGCCATCGGTTATGGTTTTTTCACTCTCCGGTCTGGCGTACGTTATTCAGAGTTGGATGAGGCATTGCCGGTCTTTTACACTAGTGAATCTTTTGGCTATGTCGGATCCAATAGGGCCGATCAATCCAGTGTTCTGGCCGCCTCGTCAACCACCATCTCCGGACCCTAAAATGCTTTATCCGGAGTACCTGACGGTTGCGGATCCTTCTTCCGCTCTTGCTGACCACGTTGTAGGGTGGCTTACAGATCCAAAGGTATATAAAGAGACGGTGACCGCATTGGAAAAGCTTGCAAGTAAGGTGGCCCAGCCGGGTTCGGCGTCTCGAGCAGCAGAAGTGATACTCAATATTGCTACAGATGGTTTGTCTCCATTAAACGATGACAAAATTATTGCTGTTCAGCATGCTGAACAGGCGGCATAATAAAAAAATGTTACTCGCTGAGCCACAGTCGACGCCCGCTGACTTTCACTTTCACATCGGTCAAATTCCTGTACGAGTGACTGGTTGGTTTTGGCCGGCAGCAGGGTTGTTTGGCTGGGGTTTAGCCCAGTCACTTGCCGGTGACGATACACGAACACTCTTAGTTTATTTAGCCGCGTGGGTGCTTGTTGTTTTCTGCTCCATTCTCATCCATGAACTTGGGCATGCTCTTGCATTTGCTGCATCTGGCCAGTCATCGCGCATTGTTTTGTATCACTTTGGGGGCTTGGCGGTACCAACCGGAATACCCGCTGCGGCGCTGAGGAGTCCTTTGCGGCGGTTGGTCGTTTCAGCAGCAGGTCCAGTTGCTCAACTGTGTCTTGCGATTGCTGTCATAGCTATAGTGATGATGCTTGGATATCAGGTACCGGACCCAGGCTTTTTTGGGTTACTACCACTTGTTGGAAATTCTTTGGAAGAAGTTTCGTTGGCGGGCCAGCCTGTTCCTTCTATGCTCGGTCGGCTTATGATCTACCATCTATTATTCGTAAATATTGCATGGGCGATTCTGAATCTTTTACCTGTTCGGCCGCTCGACGGTGGGCAAATTGTCCTGGAAGGTTTGAGAGCCTGTGGTGTTTCTGCGGCAGATCAGATTGCAAGCCTCTTTGGCCTTCTTATTGCTGGGGTTGTAGTCATCTGGGCATTCCAACACCAAGAAACGTATCTCATGGTTTTGTTTGGGCTTCTTTGTGTAGGAAGCTACCAACGGCTTGTCAGTAGTGGTGTGCGAGAGTGATAGAAACATTGGCTGTGCACAGAGATTCCGAATCAATGAATCATGAGCAAGAGAGATCATTAGTCGTCGCCTTGGGGGCAAGCAATCTTTCTCGGGGACTGTCTCGGCTTCTTCAAGCCTCTCGCTGCTGCTCGTCGTCTGCTTTTGACCTTCTTGTCGCTGCTGGCCATGGTCGGTCCTATGGCGTGAATAGTCGTATATGGAAGCGCAGCCTACCCTCAATTCTAGAGAGTGGTCTCTGGAGATCGATTGATAAGATGCTGCACGGAGATGTTTTTGGGAACACTCCGAGATTAGCGGTTATCACAGATATTGGAAATGACTTGCTCTATGGTTTCTCGATAGAACAGATAGCGACGTGGCTCGAAGAAGTCATTCATCGTTTGCACCAGAAACGATTTAATATCGTCATTACAAAGCTGCCAATTGAGAGTATTCAGTCTGTTGGGCCACGTCGCTTCCGATTGCTAAAGACATTTTTTGTTCCTGGATGCCGACAATCTCTGGAAGAGATAAAAGAACAGTCCCGCCAAATGAATAACAGCATTGTTGGTCTTGCCAAAAAATATCAGCTCTCAATTATTGAGCAGCCAGGCTCTTGGTATGGGATCGATGCCATACACATACGGCGTTCTTGCCTTGATGTCCTTTGGAAACGTGTCGTTGAATGCTGGCCAGTCTGTACACATGACTCAGAGACGCGTCAAGGAACGGCTCAATGGAGTGCCTGGAAAGAATGGTCTCGTCTTGGTGCCGCATCTGCTGAGGTGCGATCACTGGCTGGTGTGATGCTTTTTACACCCCAGCCAGTTTTTCAGTTGGGTGATACGACACGCGTTTTCTTGTACTAAAATAAGTACATGTTTTGGAGCATCAGGATCGCTACTTCATGCGTGAGAATGCAACCATTTCCCCACTCAGCAGAGTCGAGCGAGTTATTCCCCATTTTCAGACTCATCGGGAAGAGCATGAATTGTGAGATAGGCTTTCTCAAGAAAAGATTCACCAGCCTGATCACGGGTCTCGACCTCAAGCAGAAATTGATCACAGGGATGAATGTCTGGGACGTCCAGATAAATTGTTTTCGGGTCGATCAATGAAGCATCTGCAATATGGACTTCATCCCGCCCTTTTTCTCCCGTGTGCAGGACTGAAAACTGATCAGAGCCGTATTTTCTCGACCACAGATAGTCCCACATCTCAGCGTGCCAGTTTTTCGCATCGTCGATACTCTTGGGATCAACATGAAAGTTGAAATGTAATTGAATCCCTTCGTGTTCTACGGCTACTGAATCAAGAAGCCGGCAGGGCTTGCCGGTATAGCGGAGTCGTTGAAAACAGCCATCTTTTCCACCTTTTGGGCCCTGCCAGCCTGACAGGCCTGTGCCATAAAGCTGACCATCAGCAGGATTCACACGCAGACGCATAACACCGGCATCCCATTGGTGTGGCAACGCAATAATCGCGGCTTGTGTTCTGTTGTTAATATCTTGAAGTGATAGGTAGTAAAGCCATCCCTTTCCAAAAGATGAATGGAGAAGCCGTCCGGAAAGTGGTCCAAATCGAGGGTCATCCACCCACACCTGGCCACCAGATGAGCTATCAAGCTCCTGTGGCATCCAGATGAAAGGTTCATCAAAAGTTTCTGGCAGTTCGCCGTTATATTTTTCTCGTAACCAACTATCCTGCTCAGCGTTGATGGGCATGTTTCCATAAAATCCATCAGGCTCAATTGCTGATATTTTTCCAGCAGGCATCCACGGTCCTTGGTTGTCTGAAACAGTGAAGCGGCCATCCGCTAGTCGGCCCATGCCGTTGGGTGTGCGGATACCCCAAGCAACAACCTCGGCCTCTCCACCCTGAGGCGGCACCTTCATAATGGTTCCCGGCCGATGATGATTTGTGTGTTGCCCCGCCTTCGCTAAATAGAAGTTCCCCTCATCATCCACTTGCAGATTGAAATTGTAGCCATGAAAAACACACGAGACATCATCATCATTCCAGAATGATTCAATAAAGTCGGCTTCACCATCACTGTTGTAGTCATGGAGTCGTTTGATTCCGTCACGGCACGTGACATATATTGTTCCATCTACAACTTTGACTCCAAAAGGTTCGAAGAGTCCTGCTGCAAATCGATTCCACTGAATAGAGCTTAGAGAGTGGTCAATTCCGGAAACGATGTAGACGTCGCCGCCGTGTGTTGTAACGACCGCACGTCCATCAGGAAAGAAATCAAGAGCACTCGTCCGCATCCATGTATTCCAAGGGTTGCTGAACGGAATGGGGATAGTATCAAGCGCATAGCCATTGATATCGGCACCTTGTCGACCACGGACGCGAATGGTCTCAGGCCATCGTCGAGAGTTCCCTGAGAGTTTCGTTGTGAGAGTCGTAACGTGTTGATTCCCTGTGTCCGTAATTTCCTTAAGCAATTTCTCACATGTGTTATGTGCCGAAAGCACAGAAATTTTTACATCCCTACTTTTCTTTCCAGAAGGAATGGTCATCACAAGCCGCCCGTCCTCGTGTACCCCCCAAACCAAACCATCAGTGTCACCACGAGCGTGTGCAACTACACGGTTGATTGTCTCGGGTGGTTGATTGCGATCTGTTGACTCTGCCGAATCCCATTCAAAGAGGAGTTGTTCCAGATGAGCATGCTTTCCGACTGCAAGTCCGTGAAGATCATTGCCAGCTATGATTCCTTGATAAATTTGAACCCACCCAATATCACCCTCGAAATCCCCCCCAAAATCAGTCGCGGTTGAACCGATTTTGAAGACGTGTCCATTCACGGGAGGGCGATGGAATTCTTCACGCGTTGCTAGGAGCTTTCCATCAACAAAAAGTTGTGTTTTATCACTGCCGACAGCGACTGCTGCAACATGCCATTCACCATCACGAATATCAGCTTTTCCACGAATGGCACCAACCCACCCAATGTCAAAAACCAGTTCATCACCTCGAAGGAATAATGTTTTTCCGTTCGGTGTCCATTTGCCGGCTGGAGGTGCGGAGGACACCAATGTCCCTGTTTGAGTTGTCCGGAATTGAACAAGAATCGTCCTCTCCGTTGTGCCTAAGTCCAGTTCACGTGCACGTTTTGATTCAACAACAGTTTTCGTTTTTGGTGAAATCTCGGTGATGATTGCGGAGCATTCTTTTGCTGGTCCTCGTAAACCTTCTTGTGATAAACCATTGAGTTTGTAGACTCCGGAATCACTACCAATCTTCTGGAACTTAGCGACCGATAATTCAAGTGGTCGTGATCCGGGCCCAACATGGAGGGTATGCTCAATACAGGGACCATAATCAGTGGATGTGTTGTGTAATGATTCGAGGATGGATCGTTCCTCGATCGTGTAGTGAAGGATCACATCATTATCGTACAGCGAGTACCCTTCGTACCGCATGAATTGCTCATCAAGTGGTCCACGGGGGGGCTTCATGCTAACAGTTTCATCAAAAGAACCGGCATATGCCCATCGCCATCCATCGAGACCTGGCAGTAAGGTTCCTTCTATCTGGGGCATTCGTTCACCACGCTGACGGTAGTGGTGTGTACCTGTTAAATCCAGAAAGCCATTTTCCCAGATGCCGATAAGCTTCATGCGGTGTAGGTCATAGCTTGCAGTTGTTGTGTCGCCGAGTTTGATAGTAAGCGCGTTATTTATCTGTGTTCCAATTTGAGAACCAAGAGCAGGACCAAAGTCACGAGGTTTGTATTCTGCAAGTTCACCGAGGCCTGTTCCTCTCGGCAGTCCTGCCAAGTAGGACGAATCAACGACCTCGTATTGCGGATTACTCGGCTCCATTAGTGCTTCACGAATGTAGTGAACAACCTGATATCGTTCTTTTGGCGAAAGGTATTGCACCGAGGCCATGAGCCCGCTTCCCTTCGTAAGCGTCATGAACATGCTGTATGGGTCAGAGCCATTTTTCAGAGGTTGAGTGCTAAAGGATCGAGCAAGAGGAAGAGTAGGTTCGTTTCCATCCACGCCATGACAGTTTTTGCAGTGGCTGAGATAAATTCGTTTGCCGGCTTTCAGGTCCTTTGCTCCAAGTCGTTGAAGAATGCCCGCGTGATCGAGTCCGACTGAGTCATCTTTAATAACTAGTTCCTCAGGCGTTGGTCTCAGTTCGCTAGCACGATGTGAACCACCATGCACTACCTCAAAGACATATCGCATGAGATCATAAAAGTCACCCTCATTTTGTAGGCTATCAACAAGGCCTTGCGGCATTATTGATAGTGAAGTTTTTTCAATTTCATCAATTTGACTTTGCGGAATAACGGTAGGGCTTAAAAGGTCTGTCAATTCACGGAGAACAATCTGTGTCGTGTTTTGTGAAGTGAGTATCCCGGTTTTTATCTGGCCGTTTGTCGTAAGAACTGAAACAGTCTCATATCCCTTACGAATCACCTGAGACGGATGAAGGACGGATTCGATAAGATAAATATCTGATGTTGTAGGATCGATATCAGTGAGTTTTGGTCCCAGAGGAGAGGGGAATTGCCCGTCAGAGTGACACTTGACGCACCCGGCAGTTGATGTGTGGAATAAAAATCCACCACGAATGGGATCGCCCCTCATTCTTACTTGAGAAGCGAGGGCTTCACTGGTCTGGTCCAGAAGATGGTTCGTTAGGTTTTGAGGAAAAGCGTTTGGTGCTTTGAACGCAAAACCAAGGCAGAAAATGATTGCAAAAAAAATGGTTTGAAAGAGATACTTCATTGTAGATACAGCGGAGGAGGTCGTCGGCATTCCTAACTTGGGATGCGAGGCAACCCATTGCCGTCTTGAATGTGCAAAACCAAAGTGAACACTTTTTTGTTACCCGAGTCTACGTGCTCTGGGCGAAAGAACCTACGCTTTATAGGATTTGTATCTCTCCGGCGAAGCGATGTGATGAATACCGTCACAAAAAGGGGTGAGGAAAATGCCTGAAAAAGAGAAAGAAATAGCTCGACGTATATGCAATTGATACATAGCCATACGATTTGTTCGTGTGATTGTCCTGATCGGCATGGATTTTAGGGTAAGAAAGGAACAAAACATGGATACCTTTCGTATAGAAGGATTCGATTCTATGGCTCTCTTCCGTTTTAGAAAGTTATAAAAAATGCCAACCATTCATCTGAAAACAGAGATACCAGGTCCTCGTTCACGAGAACTGAATGAAGTGCGGCACGAGCACGTCTCACCAGGACCGTTCCATACAACTCCTGTTATCGCATCCCATGCGAAAGGGTCTGTAGTGACAGACGTCGATGGGAATTCATTCTTAGATTTTTCGAGTGGTATCGGTGTTACGAATCTTGGCCATCGTGATGAGGCTGTGATGCGAGCTGTTGCGGAACAGGCTGAGAAATTTGTTCATACGAGTATCAACGTTGTTGCTTATGAAGGATACATCCGTCTAGCGGAGCGGCTGAATAAACTCTTGCCAAAAGCTGCTCCGTGCAAAACATTTTTGGCAAACTCTGGTGCCGAAGCAGTTGAGAACGCGGTTAAGTTTGCGCGTGTGAAAACAGGTCGACAGGCGGTCATTGCGTTTGAGCACGGATATCATGGCCGCACATACATGGCGATGGCACTCACAGCAAAGGCCCATCCTTACAAAAGTGGATTTGCTCCATTTCCGGCCGAGGTGTATCGGGCTCCATACCCAGATTTTTATCGATGGCCTGGAGTGCAAGGAGATCCAGGGGGTTGTCCGCAGGCGTCTACATGTCCGCTTGAGCGGTGTTTCTGCCAAGAGGTATTTAATTCGTTTGCCGAGATCGCACGAGGTCAAATTGGTGAACAAAATGTTGCAGCGGTCATTATTGAGCCCGTTGCTGGTGAGGGGGGATTTGTCCCAGCCCCGGCACCGTTTCTTAAAATGTTGCGTCGATGGTGTGATGAGCATGGTGTTGTGCTTATTTTTGATGAAGTTCAGACTGGCTTTGGAAGGACGGGTAGTCTGCTGGCATGTCATCAATTAGATGTCACTCCTGACCTTGTTGTAATGGCTAAGGGCTTAGCGAATGGTCTTCCCCTCTCAGCTGTGACAGGTCGAGCAGAGGTCATTGATGCTGTCGGACTCGGTGGTGTTGGTGGAACGTACTGTGGGAATCCACTAGCGTGTGCTGCATCACATGCGGTGCTTGATCGATTTGAAGACCCAGCAGTTCTTGCACATGCCTGTCACATTGGAGAGGTGCTGCGCCACAGACTCGAAGCGTTTGCCAAACGTTTTCCATGTGTTGGCCAAACACGAGGGCTTGGTCCGATGCGCGCAATCGAACTTGTGACTGACCAAGGAACAAAGCAGCCCAATAAGGCGGCTACTCAAGCAATTGTTCAATATGCCTACGAACATGGCTTAATCCTCATGGCATGCGGTACACACGGAAACGTCCTTCGTTTTCTTGTGCCATTAACCATGAATGATGAAGAGTTAAACGAAGGTCTTGCTGTTGTTGAAGATGCTTTAGCGAGTCTTGAGTGAAAATATCTTTAGTCAGGCATGTGTGATCGAATTATTCGAATTGTGACATTTCAAAGATGCTTTATAGGTTCCGTTCGTTTAAAGTTGCTAGACTGAGCCCGCGTCAAGAAAAGATATTCCAGCAAGGAGGGCATTTTGTTGAAATTAACATGGACACTCTTCTTTCTTCTTTTTTTGACATATGATTGTGTTGTTTGTGCAGAGACGACGCAGGTCACGAAGCCGAATGTCTTGTTTATTGCTGTGGATGACCTTGCTTGCACGCTTGGGTGCTATGGTGATCAGGTTGCAAAAACGCCAAATATTGACCGGCTCGCCGCACGGGGCGTATGTTTTCTACGGGCGTACAACCAGGTGCCACTATGCAATCCGACGCGGGCTTCGCTTCTCACTGGTCTCCGGCCAGATCAGATAAAAGTCTATGACCTTGATCGACATTTTCGAGAAGAAATTCCAGATGTCGTAACACTGCCTCAGGCATTTCAGCAGGCTGGATATTACGTTGCCCGAGTGGGTAAGATTTTTCATTACAACGTTCCAGCTTCAATAGGAACCAACGGCCTCGATGATCCACCGTCGTGGATGCGTGTAGTCAATCCAAAAGGGCGAGACACCGCTGAGGAAAACCTGGTTTTTAATGCAGAGCCGAACAAGAAAATTTCTGCGGCACTCAGTTGGCTTGCGGCAGAAGGAAGTGATGAAGAACAGACAGATGGCATGATCGCCACAGAAGCTATACGAATGATGTCATCAAATAAGTCTAGCCCTTTTTTCTTAGCTGTCGGATTTTTTCGTCCGCATACACCGTATATCGCTCCAAAGAAATATTTTGATCTTTATTCAACCGAAAAAATGCAGCTGCCATACGCTCCGCAAGATGATCGTGAAGATATACCAATCGCAGCCTTTGCTCATAATTGTTCAGAGCCGCATTACGGACTTGATAAGGATGTTTTGATTCAGGCCACACAGGCCTATTACGCCTGTGTTTCGTTTGTTGATGCACAGATTGGTCGTCTGCTCGATGCACTTGATCAGCGTGAACTAACTGAAAACACAATCATTGTGCTCTGGAGTGACCATGGATACCATCTTGGAGATCACCTTGGAGTTTGGCAGAAGCGTACCCTTTTTGAACAAGCCGCTCGTGCGCCTTTGATTATTCGGGCTCCGGATATGGCAGGGAATGGGCAGGTTTGTCGGCGAGTGGTTGAGTTCATTGATGTGTATCCATCCCTCACTGCTCTTGCGAAAATACAAGCACCGAGCGGATTGCCCGGCCGCGACTTGAGCCCACTTTTAGTAGACCCGCTTGTGCCATGGGGAGGCTATGCAGTGACGCAGGTCCTCCGTCCAGCTGATGCACGACTGCGACAGCCAGTGATGGGCTGTAGCATTCGTGATCATCGTTGGCGATACACAGAGTGGGCTGAGGGAGAGGCCGGAGTTGAGCTTTATGATCACCAGGCTGATCCAATGGAATTCCATAATTTAGCGACTGATCTAGATTCAGAAACGTATGACGTAATAGAGCGACTCCGTGCGGCATTGTATAAACGTGCGTCTGGGAAAATTCCATCAACGCCATTTCAATCAAAAAGATTGTGATAGCGGCTTTCATGAGAGAAGATTGGCTGTTCGCTATAGGTGCTCAAAAAAGCACAGTAGATCAATAAAACTTGTTATCAAAGAAGGTTGAAAAAATGAGTGCCATGAGATTTCTGATGATCATTCTATCCTTGGCTGGATTCCAAATGGTAAGAGCCGCAGAATCTCCAAATATTCTGCTGATTGTTACTGATGAGCATAATTTTCGAACACTTGGCTGTTACCGAGATCACTTGCCAAAAGAACAGGCGGAGATGTGGGGGCCAGGAGTCGTTGTTCAAACGCCACACATCGACAGGCTTGCAAGGGAAGGAGTGATTTGTACTCGAGCATATGCAACTGCGCCAGTCTGTTCGCCGTGTCGAGCAGCAATGATTACGGGACTCTATCCACAAAATACCGGTGTGCCGACAAATAATTACAAACTTCGGACAGATATTCCAACGCTTGCGTCAATACTTAATAAATCCGGATATGAAACAGGATTTATTGGGAAATGGCATCTGGGAGGCGAGGGCAAGCCTGAATGGTCTCCAGAAATTGATGGTGGCTTTGTTGACAAACAATACATGTTTAACCGCGGTCATTGGAAAAAGTTTGAACTGACCAAGACGGGTGCAGAGGTGGCTGCGCACGATAAAAAAGGTGTGCCTTCCTACAGCCTAGATCACGCTGATGAAAAAACATTTTCAACAGACTTTCTTACAGATCGCTGCATTGATTTTATCACTACAAAAGAAAATAAGCCGTTTCTTGCAGTGGTAAGTTATCCCGACCCTCATGGTCCGAATACTGTGCGCGCCCCATATAACACGATGTTTGATCACCTACGGTTCCTACCACCTCGAACGTATGGCCTTAAGGATGTGATTGGGCCGAAGTGGCTGGGTAATGAAAAAGGTCACACAACGTTTCGAGTTGGTCAGATGAGGCAATATTTTGGCATGGTGAAATGTCTAGATGACAACATTGGGCGTTTGTTTCAAGCTTTGGAGGCAAATGGCAAGCTTGATTCAACAATCATTATGATGACCTCCGATCATGGTGATCTTTGTTATGAGCACGATCGGCTCAATAAGGGAAATCCGTACGAAGGGTCTGCACGAGTGCCTATGCTTATAAGATTTCCAGATAAGTTGGCTGCTGGCTTTGTCTATGAAAAGCCGGTTGGCACCGTTGACATTACACCGACACTTCTTCGCTTGGCTGGTAACAATTCCTCTGCGGGCGATTTTCAAGGAAGGGATTTGTCGGAGGATTTCCACCGTGGAGTTTCTGGGGAGATGGCAAAGCATACCTTTCTTCGAAATGCAGGAACAAAGGCTAGTTGGATCTGTGTAGTCGATTCACGCTACAAGTTAGTTCTCTCGGTAAATGATCGGCCCTGGCTCTTCGATAGCAAACAGGATCCTGATGAATTACATAATTTTTTCGGACGCCCCGGAAGTGAAGAGGTGACGCGTACGTTGGCCAAGGCCCTAAAGAGCTATTCGATTGAAAGTAGTGATACGTTTGTAGAACAGCCAAATATTGCAAAGTCACTGAACCTTTGCTTGCAAGTGGGATTGTAAGTGTTTCACCAAACATGAATATCATTTTCTCAATGTGGAGACGTACGATGTGCCGATGCACTGTATCGCTTGTCTGTATTGTTTTCGGAGTGCTTTGGAGTTGTAGCACGTGCTACGGTGCTGAGCAGCCGAATGTGGTGATGATCTGCATAGATGATTTGAATGACTGGACTGGTTTCCTCGGAGGACATCCAGATGTGTCGACTCCAAACATGGATGCACTCGCAGGGCAAGGAAGGAACTTCAGTAACTCACATTGCGCGGTACCCGTCTGCTCCTCATCACGCGTCAGTGTTATGTCGGGTGTTGCTGCGACAACGCATGGTAGTTACGAGCTCGGCCCGAGGTACGACGAACTGCCGGCGCTGAATGACGTCCCAACAATGCAGCGGTATTTCAAAGATCACGGGTACTACACGTTAGCTGGCGGCAAAGTGCTTCATCACGGATTCACCGGGAGGCTTGCCGAGGCGATTGATCAATCACTGGGACGAGAAAAGGGTCGACGTCCCAAAGATGTAATGAATAGGCCTGCTCGTTGGAGTGGTGCATGGGATTGGGGCCGGTACCCTGATGAAGACACACAAATGGCTGATTTCAAATTGGCACAGAATGCAGCAAACTTTCTCGATAGTGATTTCAAAAACCCATTCTTCCTCTCAGTGGGTTTTTTTCGGCCACATGTACCTCTCTTTGCTCCACCATCTTGGTTTCAGAAATATGACATCGAGGCGATTTGGCTCCCGCATATCCCCAGTTGGGATCTTGATGATGTACCAAAAAACTTTCTGAATATTAATAGTTATGCAGTTGCACCAACGCATGCTGAAGTGCTGAAGTACGGAAAGCAGCGAGAATTAACTCAGGCTTATCTTGCTTCTATTAGCTTCGTTGATTCGTGCGTTGGTCTCGTAATCGATGCACTTAGAGTAAGTACACACGCCAAGAACACGTATGTTGTTCTATGGAGTGATCATGGTTTTCACCTCGGTGAAAAAAAGCATTGGGCAAAACGTACGCTTTGGGAGGAGTCAACACGGGTGCCACTTCTTATTTCTGGACCGGGTATCTCACCAGGTACACCATGTGAACAGTCAGTAAGCTTGATCGACATTTATCCGACGCTCATCGATTTATGCGGTCTTCCAGAAAATAAAAAACTCGAAGGAGTTTCTTTGGTTTCCCAGCTCGAAGATTCAAAAACGGAAAGAGAGAGGCCGGCAATCACATCTTCATATTTTGGAAATCATGCTATTAGGAGTCAGTTTTGGCGACTTATTACGTATGAGGATGGTGCAGAAGAGCTGTATGACCATCGAAGTGACCCAGACGAATTCCAGAATCTTGCTAATGATCCTCGTCACGAGTCAACTAAAAATCGATTGCGTCAATGGCTGCCAAAGTCAGAAGAGCCAGAATTCAGAAAAAAATCAGAACGAGAAAAACGGCTAAGGAAATAGCTTAATTCCTTACATTAACTACTGCTGGATATGTTTGGATTAATGACTATACACGATAGTGGTCCTGACCCGCTGGGGCCACTGAACGAGTGGTATACGTGAAAAGCATCAGGGGGTGGACTGCTACCGCGGGTAGATTGAGTCGCAACGTTGTGAAAGCAATACAACGAAAGATCTAAGAATATGGGAAAAGCTCGGGATCAAGCTGTTTCAGAAAAGATCTTAGCTGAGGCAAAACCTTGCGGGTTGCAACAACCCCTTGGTGTGCGATAGCAGATGCATTCTGGAAATCAGTGAGCTGAAAGGATGAGACATCGGGTTCGATGGTGAGGTCTGCGTCTTCAGCACCCATCTTTCGAATATTTCTATCTTGAGCAGCTCGTACTCTCCCGAGAGTCTGAAACATGCTCGGTATGTTCATTTCTTCAGTAGGGGTTGCCGGGGTATTTCCCACAAAGGAATGTCCGATCTTTGCAGCGACATCGACAGCAACAATGAAAGTAGCTCCCTGATTTACCAGTACATCAGCTGGGACATTGTTGAGTATTCCGCCATCGACAAGTGCCTTACCATCCCGACAGATGGGTTGTGAAACACCAGGTAGATTAATACTTTCGAGAATTGCATTTGCTGCGTCCCCGCGCGAACGATGCACCTGCTCTGCAGTCACAAGATCAGCAGTGACTGAAGTAAACGGGATAATCAGCTGCTCAAGAGTCCAGTTGGAAAGATGTGAGCGAAGCATTTCATCCCAGCCACCGCGACGAAATTTTCCGATCATATACCAGGCGTCACCGTAGGGGAGAAATCCATACTTTTTATTTGGTTTTAAATCACGGGCAAATGTTTCAATCAACCATGCGCTATCGTACCCAGCGGCATAGGGGACACCGGTAAGCGCGCCGGCACTCGTGCCAGAAAGAAAATCAATTGGTATGCCCTCTTCATCGAGGACACTAAGAACACCTAGATGAGCCATGCCTCTCGCCGCGCCGCCACCAAGTGCAAAGCCGATGCAGGAGCCACGAAGATGCCGAACGATTCTCTCAATACCGCTTTCACGCGTAGTGTGTCGTGATTGCCCAAAACCATCCCAATGAATTTTGAAGTCACCCCTGCAGATTGAATGCAGATTATTCAAAGGTTCAGCGACCTGCTGTGTATTCCGAAGAATTCGAACAAGTGATATCTTGTTTCGGACAGTAGGGTAGCATTCAGAGAGTTCAGAAAGAAGATGCTCGGTTTCTCGAGAAAGAGTTGAGTCAAAGCAACAATAGACAGCATCGGCGTCCTGAAGAACTTCGGATAGATACTCAGTGTTCGTATTGAGACGAACATCGAGGAAGCATCGTTCAACAGTATTCCATGCAGATGCCTCCGAGCGAATTTCATTTGGGTTACGTAGCTGCTCATGCTTATCAAGAAGGCTAATCGAGCGATCTACGGTAGCGAGTGTCGTTTCATTATCAGAGATAGCGGTGACATCTTCACCGAGTGATCGGAGGCGACGAATGAGTGTACTTGATAGGCTGCGATATTCTTCGCTTGCATGGAGAATTGCGATAAGGCGAGGGCGATGACCAACGCGTTTTGGTGTGAATGCTTGATGGAGTCTCATTCCAAAAGCACTTAAAAGATTTCGGTGCCATCGTGGAACTTGGTTGAGTAATTCAATAGCATCCTGACGCTTGATAGTCAGCCCGGTTACATTTTGCGTGATGTCAACATTGACAGGCGCTTGATCATCACGGAAGAGTGCGAGCAATCCAAATTGACTGCTTCGACCGATCATCTGCACGGTATGAGGAAGATCGTCTGCCCCTGCGATCCAGATGCGAGCGGCTCCGCTAGTGATGAGAAGCAGGTCTGTAAATGGATTCTCAATGGAGTGAAGGTGTGAGTCAGCATCAAATGTGACAACCGAGGCACGCGAAGCAATAAGTTCAAGTTCTTCTTCTGTTAATCCGTTTGTTGAGCGGTGTAAGTTGAGAAGTGTCAAAATATTTGGAAGAGGAGACATTCGTGTGACCTGCTGTAAGAATGTCCTCAACGAGATCATGTCTCATTGAAGGTATATATTCTTTAATATCGGTCACTCGGCAAAAGAAGTTCAATCAGTCAAAAGAATCATGTTTTTCCTTCCTTGGTAGTGTTTTAGGTGGAGTTTCATTCTTTGGAAGAAATGCTGCTAAACGGCGTTTTGTTGCCGTCATCCTTTGATCATTTGCAAGATTTGTAAATTCGTATGGATCAGTGGTGTGATCGTAGAGTTCTTCGCTGAGATCTGCGTAACGGATATAGCGATACTGGCCATCACGAATAGCGTGATTCCGGTACCCATGTGTAGTGAGTGCAACACCATCCCAATGACAGTCAGGTTTCTCTAGAAGGGAAGCAATGCTGTTGCCTTCGAGATGCTTAGGAAGTGGTATATCAATAAGATCACAAAGAGTTGGATAGATGCTCAGGAAGTCGACAGGTCGTTGACAGATTTCTCCGGCTTTTGTGACGCCGGGAACGATCCAGATCAAAGGCGATCGGGTAGCCTCCTCCCAGAGACTAAACTTCCTCCAGTGTTCTTTTTCTCCTAGATGCCAACCGTGATCACCCCATAGAACAATAATAGTATTGTCTCGTTCTGGGCTCGTGTCGTACGCATCGAGAAGACGGCCAATATTCATATCTACGTACGCAA
>WLWF01000264.1_pt1 | contig 52429 bp, 59 predicted proteins | sample 6718331 | NCBI WGS metagenome assembly WLWF01 (sample SAMN12718692, study PRJNA515312) | sponge metagenome | isolation source: marine sponge | host: Mycale hentscheli | place: New Zealand: South Island, Marlborough, Capsize Point | collected 2003-05-01 | reverse complement strand
GAAGCATATATGTATAAAGCTTTGAAAGAAGCAGGTATACAGGCAGAGTACGAAGGGGTAAAGTATGAACTTACCCCTTCATTTGACTTTAATAATAATAGTTATGAGCGACAAGGAAATGGAAAAGGCGAGTATAAGGATCGCGGAGGCAAAAAAATACTTAAGATCTCTTACACACCTGATTTTACAGGAAGGGGATTTATCATTGAGTGTAAAGGAAGGGCAAACGAATCTTTTCCTATACGCTGGAAACTATTTAAGAAATATGTCAGCGAACGACTTCATAGCGTTACTCTATATAAACCACAAAATCAAAAAGAATGCGACGAAACCGTGAGCTTAATTCTTGGGAAAGAAAAGAACTAGCAAGACGAATGTACTCAGAAAGAAAACTACAACAATTTATCAACTGGAGTATAGAAAGTAAAGGATACTTAAAATATAAAGAATTAATAGCATATGAAAGAAAGTACTCTGCTGGAAATGCAGAATAAAATACAGGCATTGACTAATGTTATACAACATATGATGCAAGAAGTTTCACATTTAAGAGATCTTAGTGTAGGAACTTTAGAAACAATCAAGCTTATGCCTGATTATGAAGACGCAATCAAAGCTTTACAAGCTAAGATGGAAGAAGAAGTTAAACAAAAACAAGAGGTAAAAGAAGATGGAGCTATCGAACAAGATACTAAGTGATGTAACAGTTTATATGAAATATGCAAAATATATCCCTGAATTAAGCCGTAGGGAGACGTGGGACGAACTAGTAACACGTAACATGAATATGCATATTAAAAAATATCCTGAGCTCACAGACGACATTAAAACAACATATAAATTGGTCTATGATAAAAAGATTTTACCAAGCATGCGGTCGCTTCAGTTCGGAGGTAAGCCGATTGAAATATCACCTAATCGTGTGTATAATTGCGCTTATTTACCTATCGATCATATTGAATCGTTTAATGAGATAATGTTCTTATTACTTGGTGGTACTGGTGTAGGTTATTCTGTACAAGATCATCACGTTAAAAAGCTAGATCCGGTTAATAAACCTTATAGCAAAAGAACTAGAAGATTTTTAATAGGTGACTCAATCGAAGGTTGGGCTGACTCTATTAAAGTACTAATGAAATCATATCTTGGTGACAAAAGAAGTTCACGTATAGAGTTTGACTACTCTGATATACGCCCTAAGGGTGCAATGTTAGTAACGTCTGGTGGTAAAGCACCTGGACCTCAACCACTTAAAGAATGTATAGTAAAAATAACAGGAGTCTTAGATTCAAAGGAGGAGACAGATATGCTCTCCACTATAGAAGTACACGATATAGTTTGCCATATTGCAGACGCCGTCTTAGCTGGTGGGATACGTCGAGCAGCTTTGATAAGTCTGTTCTCAGCGGACGACGAGGAGATGATCTCTTGCAAGTCTGGAAACTGGTGGGAAACAAACCCACAAAGAGGTAGAGCTAACAATTCTGCTGTTTTAATGAGACATAAGATTACTAAAGAGTTTTTTATGGGCTTATGGAAACGTGTAGAACTATCAGGTGCAGGTGAACCTGGTATATATTTTAATAATGATAAAGACTGGGGCACAAACCCTTGTTGTGAAATAGCTTTACGACCTAATCAGTTTTGTAACTTATGTGAAGTAAATGCTAGTGACATAGAGTCACAAGAAGATTTTAATAACAGAGTGAAAGCAGCTGCGTTCATAGGAACATTACAGGCTGGATATACAGACTTTCACTACTTAAGAGATGTATGGAAAGAAACAACAGAGAAAGACGCTTTAATAGGCGTGTCGATGACTGGGATAGGCTCGGGGACGGTGTTAGGATACGACATGAAGAAAGCCGCTCAAATAGTAAAAAGAGAAAACGCAAGAGTCGCGAAAGTGATTGGAATTAATCCATCAGCTAGATGTACAACCGTAAAGCCTGCAGGGACAACATCTCTGGCATTAGGAACATCATCTGGTATTCATGCGTGGCATAATGATTACTATGTCCGTAGGATCAGAGTTGGTAAGAACGAAAGTATATATAAATACCTAGTTGAAAACCATCCATTATTAGTTGAAGATGAGTTTTTTAGACCTCATGATACAGCTGTAATAAGTATCCCACAAAAAGCACCTGAAGGTTCTATACTTAGAACTGAATCACCTTTTCAATTACTTGAACGTATAAAGAAAGTGGCTACTGAATGGGTTGCACCTGGTCATAGAAAAGGATCTAACACTCATAATGTATCTGCTACAGTTAGTTTAAAAGCTGAAGAGTGGGAAGATGCAGGAGAGTGGATGTGGAATAACAGAGAGCATTATAATGGCTTGTCTGTATTGCCTTACGATGGTGGAACATATACTCAAGCTCCATTTGAGGATATTGATGAAGGAACTTATATAAATAAGTTACAGCATTTAACTGACATAAATTTAGAGAATGTTATCGAGACTGAAGACAACACTGATCTTAGTGGTGAGCTTGCTTGTGCTGGTGGTGCTTGTGAAATTACTTAACCTTTAAAACTTAAACTATGTGTGAACTATGTGGAGGCTTCTGCGGAAGCTGTTAAATAATAAAAGGGAGGTCTTACGGCCTCCCTTTTTTGGTTACAGGAACTTTGGGTATGGTGCCCATTATTTTTGTTCCTCTAAAGATTCTTTAATAAATCCATTGTTCTTTTATTACTGCTTTTCATTTTATTAGATTCTATATTCTTTAGCTTCTCCATTTTAGGATCAGGTTTAGATTTCTTTTTTGTTTTAGTTTTCTTTTTCTTTTTTGTTTTATACTTGTTTGGATCAGGCTTTATACTCCATGCTGGCCAACCACCAAGCATTGCTATAGTTTGCCAAGCTTCGTTATCATCTTCTAAAGCAGCTGACACATTATTAAATTTCATAAACAATCTATCTAAAGGTATGTTTGTAGTTGCTGATATAACTTTAGCAGCTGACTCATACGCTGGATTATCTAAACTAAATCCTTTATCAAAAACTTCTTGTCTTCTTTTCTTACTATTCATTAACCAAAGAGCTTGCCTTATTTTAGAAATTTTAGAACCTATAGGTGGAGAAAATTGAAACAGTTTCCAGGCAGCGTCTACATACTCTGGCCTTGATCTCCCTGATCTTTCGTAAATATCTAGCAAAAAGTTTTTAGCAACAGATATAGTAGCACCACCAATACCTAAACCTCTTAACTGAGAATCAAGCATCCCGTTTAAAGTTTTTGATACTCTTTTTTCGTCTTCTTCCTCATCACCCATACCCATAGCAAACATAGCTTGCTGTAAAGCATTAAAGATAATTGATTGAACTACTCCATAATAAGCTATTTTACTTATATTAGTTTTTGCATCTCCTCTACCATTGGCTAAATCTTGAACAGCTCTTTTTTGTAATCTTGCATACTGCATAGGTGTGTTTGCGAACATAAGAATTAACCTACCGTAATCACTGGCTTGTTGTTGAGATATTTTATCTGGCCTAGAAGACTGTTGAGATTCTTCTGATATCTCTCTCCAACCCTCAAGAGCTATTGCAGATGCTTCGCTTTCACTCATGTTAGGATCTTCTTTCATTAAGGATTTAATTCTATTTCTATACCATGTTGCACCACCTGCGGCTATAGCAAAACTATCCGCATATTGCGTAGGCAAATATCCTTTTTCTAATATATAAGCCATTGCAGCTTTTGCCTTGTTCTTAGCTGTTTTAGCGGCATCAGCAATTTCATTAGAGCTTACATCTATTCTAGTTCCATTACGTCTATCCTTTAAAAAGTCAGAGTTCATCAATGTCATAAAGTCTTTCCAATACTGGGATTGATTAGCAAAAGCTTTACCTGCTTGAACAGGATTATTAAAACTCCAATTCATAAAGTTAATACTAGATATAGTCTGTAATATAGCAGATCTAGTATTAAAGAACATTATTGCAGCATTAGATCCGTTTATATAATCAAGTATTCTGTTACTTAATCTAGAGCCATGAGACGTTCTATTTTTTCCAGACTTCATACGACTAAGCATGTTCTCCATTGCTTCTCTATACTTCTGACCAAACGCAGCTTCTAGTTTATTTAAGTTTTTTTCTGAGAATATTAAATCAACATTTTCATTATACTCTTTTAAAAGCTCTTGTCTTTTTATAGTATTTAAACCTTCTAATAAATCAGACGTTATATTTCCCACTGTCCAGTCACCAGTTGGTTTAACATAACCATTTTTACTTATCTGAATAATTTTATCACCAAAAGTTCTTAGCTTATCGTTAGTTGCTACTATGTCATATAACTCTTGTTGATCAGTCTTGGAAAGACCAGGAACATCATAACCTAAGTTATTCCATATATAAACTCTTACAGCTTGCTCATTAGTAAAATTATCTACAGCTTCTTTTTTTAATTCAGCTGGTACATCTAATTCTTTTTTAAGAGCTTTAAAATCTTCCATTAGGTTTAGTCTAGCTGTAGACATATTACTCATTGCTCTAGCATACGGCTTTAATAAATGCTTATCAAACCAAGCCATTTGAGCATCTCCTAATTTACCTTTACCCAGTAATGGATATATCAAACCTACAAAGTCTTCTGCTGATGGAGGTATAAAGAACTTAAACTTACCTTTACTAGCTCCAGCCATTTTAGCTTTAGCAGCTTCATAAACTTTGTCAGCAGCTATACCTGTTTTCTGTTCTATTATTTTATTAAAATCAGAATCAACATCTTTAGCAAAATTAAATTTAGCTTGTTGAACTTTTGATTTAACGTCTACAACTTCTAAAGCGTCTCTTACAGCTTCAACATTTTGTATAGCATCATCCGCAAAGTAAAAATCATTATATCCTTCTGCTGCTTTATCTATTATCCAGTTAGCCTTAGCAGCTCCCGTAGAATTACCTAATCCAGTTATATTTTTTAAAGGTATTTCTAAACCTTGAGATTTTAAAAACTCATATATAGCGCCTTGAGCTTGTGGAGCTCTTGCTGTTAATACATACACTTCTTCAGTTCCTCTAGCGTCTCTAATTTTTTCAGCTAATGAAAACAAAGGTCCTTTGCCTCCATCAGTTACTCTATTGAAGTCGTCAAAGTTCATATCCCATCCTTCGTCCATGAGTCTTTTACCGTCTTTAGCAAACTCCTCAGCGTTTAATTCTATAGTCTCTTCACCTCTTGTAGCAGACACTATATTATTACTAGTTGCTAATGTATCATCAAAGTCAAATACTCTAATCTTTTTAACAGGCGCGTTTGGATCTCGTGCTATTTCTAAAGCTTTATCTAATGTAATAGCTTTACTTAAAACTTCTTCCATAGACATGTCTTTAGAAAATGATTGAAGTGATCCAGCATACTCATTTAATTCTTTAGAATCTTCTGATACTGCTTCTCTTTGTTTCTTATTTAACTGTTGTAAAGCTTTTTGAAATTCTATTTCTTTAGCTATATAAGTAGTAGCATCCTGTCCTGTTATTGAATAAACATTTTTTCTATATTTAGGAGGAAGAAACTTAGTTAGTCTGTACAAGCCTTCTTTACTTGTACGAGCAGTTTTAGGACCGAACTCTATACCTTTAGAATCCATTACATCCATTAAATAAGTAGGGCCAAAAAACTGAGTGTGATCAGCTAACATATTATCTAGTACACTTTCGTTTAATGTACCATTTTCTATGTTCTCAAACAATTCTGCCATAGTGTTAGCATTAGGACCTAAGTGTTCTCCTTTAGGTATAAGATCTGCATATGCTTGTCTTGCTGCTCTATAGTCTAATTCTGAACCTTCTATACCTTCTTCGCTAAATCTTTTCTTATGTATGTTAAATCTATCGGTGTATTCAGCTACATCATTAAGCTTATCCATATAGCTATCCCACTCTGGAGATCCTACTTGTTCTACTTTTAAAGCTCCTTTACCAGAGAATCTAGTAGCTGGAAGTGTTTGTTTACCATCCACAAGATATACATATTCAAAACCACTCAATGCTCTGAAACCCATAACTATATTTGTCTGAGCTTGTAACAATTGATAAGCATAGTTAGCATCAATAGTTCCATTACGTACTCCTTCTTGCATCTTATAAGCTATGTATTTAAAAGCTTTTATGTTAGCTACATTAGCTTTATCAATAGTTAGTTTATTTCTTTGTAAAGCTTTAAGCTTACCTTCAACAGATTCTTGAGACCATATATCATTTAATATTTTTTTAAGCTTTGATGCGTCTTTGTTCATTGCTATAATATCTTTTGGGTTTAATCCCATTTTTTTAAGCAATTTTTTATCAGCTTTACTTATGTTTTTAGCCTTTGTAAACTCTCCAAAATATCTACCTGGTTCACCAGTTTTCTTTTTTAATTTAGCAGGATCTAAAATACCATATTTAAAACCTAGTATATTAAGATCTTTATCAAGATTAATTAATACATCACTATCAATAATACCTTTTAAAGCTAGAGTGTTAGCGGCAAAAGCATCAGCTACCCCTTCTACTATATTTCCTTTTCTAAATAGCAATAAAGATCTATCTTTTATCCTATCTTTTATATCTTGAGAAACTCTATCGCTTTCTTTTAGTATGTTTTGAAAACCATCTTTTCCAAATAAGCCTGTGTTCTCTTCAAAAAGATTAGTCATCATTTGAGCAACGCTAGGATCTACCTCCATTAACGCATCACGCATTGCTTTAGTGATATTACCGTTGTCATCTTTATAACCATCTTTTTCTAAAACATCTATAAGTATATCAGCTTGATTTTCAAACTGCTCAGGTGTAAGCTCTGATAGATTTAATGGTCCACCTTCTTCATCTTTAGCAAAATCAAATCCAACTTCTCTATTCATTTGATCAGCAACTTGAGCTACCACATCTTGTAGTTGTTCCGCTTTACCAGCTTCTTCAAACTTCTCAACAACTTCAGGATCAGCCAACACTTCTTGAGCAGCATCAAAACCTATTATCTCAGCTGTTGCCTCTGCTAAAGCTGTTTGTTTAGAAGCCGGTCTTCCTGTCTTAGGTCTTAAATGATAATCTACCCAAGCATCCTCGTCAAAATCTAGTTTTTTAAATTGTGGATTACCTGCATATTTATCTTTTATTCTACTACCTGCTGCAGTAGATTCGTCAGTAGAAGCTCTTCTTTGAATACCAGTTTCAGGATCGATGTCTGGTGTTTTAAATTCTTTAAACCTTTTGTTAACTTGTCTTTGTTTTAGCTTATCATAAATCTTAGGACCTTGTTCTTTTAAAAAGTTTTCATACTCAACAGAAGCAGGAGCTCCCATTAAAGCTTTAACTTCATCTACTAGACCTAGATTTTTTCTTCTAAATTCTTGTTCAAGAAAATTCACAACCTCTTTAGGGCTAATTAAAGCTCCTTTAATAACTTGTTGTTTTGCTTTATCATATATCTTCTCAGTAACTTGTCCATAAGTTAAACCTTTGTATGGACCTTTATTTACCTTTGTATTAGATAGTTCTTCAAGAACTGAAACCTCTTCTAATTGTTGGTCTAAGTCTTTAAGAACATTAGGACCTACACCTTTTTTAGATTTTTGACTTTCAATGTCAGCACGCATCTTATCTATTTCTTTAGATGTGTACAGACCCATAGTCTTTCTTAAACTAGGTCCTTCTTTTTCTTGACTAAAGTCTTTTTTAGTTTCAACAGGTGTTACATCTACATTTTTTATACCTAATATTCTAGCTCCTATATTAAATATTTTAACAGGCATACCAGCTCTTTTACCCATTACGTAGTTACCCATAGTTATAGGTTTACCTCCTTCGTTAGGTAATGTGCCTGCTTTCTTTTTCTTTAAATAATCTTTAACTAGATAATTAACACCTTGATTTGTCTGAGAATCAAAAACTAATTCATCTATTAAAGCATCTCTATTTATAGCATACTTATCTTTAATAACTTCGTCTTGATTTGAATTCGGCCCATATGTTTTATCCGCTAGATACTCCATGTCTTTCCTAAACTCTTCAGCCATGAAGTAAGGATCTTCATTATTCTTCATCATGTTGTCTAAGGTTTCATCCTTAGCGAAGTCCATACCTAAACCAAATGCAGCATCAACAGCTCTATCACCTGACTGCTCAACTAAATCTACATCTTTATCTAAATCAGCAACTAGTTTGTCTGATATATCTATACCTTTTTCCGCAGCTTGTTTTTGAGCTTTAGTAAGTTTACCTTTTTTAAGAGACTTATTAAAACCTTTTATAAACCTATAAACGTCTTCAGCACTTTCAAAGTTTAACTTGCCCATTGTTTCAGGTGCTAAATTTTGAGCTGCTCTCCTGAACATGTCACCAGTATTTTCTAAAAACTTTCTATCAAATTTTATTTGACCATACTCTAAAGCTTCACTAAATAAAGTTACTACTTCTTCAGCTTTCTTATCAGCTGTTATGTTAGGATCGTTCTTATAAGCTTCTAATCTTTTATAAAACGCGGCTAGCTTAGCTCCATCTTTACCAGTAAGCTTACTTGTTTTTATACTTTTAAGTTTTTTGTCTAGAGCATTAGCTAACACTTTAGCACTGTTGTCATTCTTAGCTAAAGTCTTTTTTAATATCTGATGAAGTATCTCATGTGCTCCTGTAAAGTAAGCGCCACTTTTACTTATTCTATCTTTGTTTAAGAATATAACATTTTCATCTTGAAAATTAAAACCTCTTTGTTGAGAAGCTTCTTCAATTTCGTTCTGTGCTTGTTCTATAGCTTGCTCTTCGGTTAGTTTATTTTTACCTTTACGTTTAGGATCATTTAAAAGTTCAGTAACTCTTTTATCTAAATAACCTCTAGCAATTAAACCATCTTTAACATCTTGATCAGTAGCAGCTTCTATAAATTCTGTATCTAAAGCTTTAGAAACTCCACTTTGATTCTGCAATGCAGATTCTACTATTTCTATTTTAGCTAGCTCTTGGTTAATTTCTTTTACTCTATCTTTAGCTGGACCTGTAAAAGCATCATCTTGACTTTCTATTTTGTTTTGTAACTTTTTTCTTTCTATAAGTAAATCAATAGCTGCTTCTTTAGCAGGAGCTCTAAAACCTTTAGGCGTACCTAAAGCTGCGTTTCTAATAGTAGACAATGCTTCTGTTTCTTCTTGATACTCTTCCTCGCTAAGAGCACCAGCCTCGTACATGTCTTTTATTTTTTGCTCTTGTTTTTGAAAAGCAATTGCTGTCTCTTTTATTCTACCGTTCCAATCAAATTTTACAGCTAAATCTCTAGTTATGTTTCTAACTTCTGTAGCTGTTTGACCACTAACGTAACCTCCACCTGCTGTAAATAAACCTATTGAAGCACCGGCTACAAAGTTATCTTGAAGTATTTTACTATTAGTATATTTAAAAGGATTACCATACTCATTCATATTAAATGCTTGAGCAATGTCAGATGTAAGTTGTTGACCAACTTCTGTTCCACCTTCTATCACACTAGTTCTACCTAATATTAAACCTCTTCTTGGTTGAGACTTAATCCAAGTTTTCATGCCGTCTCCGTAGATAGATTTTATTCCTCCCATTCCAGTTTTGCCAAAACCAGCAGCAAAGCCTTTAAATAATCCTGCTGTACCTAATCTTTCTAATAAAGATTGAGTACCAGCGCTAGCAAAGTTTGTAGCTGTATTATGATACTTGTTACTTAATACAGCATCAGTATATGCTTGAGGATCGTTAGGATCTAACCCTGCCTCTTCCATAGCGTTTCTTATACCCTTATCGTATTCATCAGCAAAGAAAGCAGTAGTGTTAGCTACAGTTCCTACAGCTCCTATTAACGTTAACAAAGCTGGAGTAGCAGCTCCACCAGTAGCAATTTCAACAGCTGCAGCTCCACCAGCAGCAGCCATATAAGGAAGTGATTCAACAAATCCTTGAACAACATCTCCTAAACCTATTTCATCTAAATCGTAATTAGCTTTTTGGGCTAGTTCAGACCACTTTTGTATAGCCATACGTTCTTTTCTACGCATTAAAGCTGGTTCAGATCTTTCTTTTAATAAAGCTTCTATTTCAAAAATCTGTTCTTCAGGAGTAGCATATATATTTTCTCCATCAATTTTTTCCCAGCTAATCATTTTACCAGCGTCTTCACCAGTTTGAACTATGTATCTATCTTGTCCACTATAATCTTTTCCTTCTTTAAGATTTTTTAAAGTTTCCTGCAGCGTGTTAGTTGGTAAATTAGTATATCTAGTATTACCTTCTTCATCTATTACGTCTGGATCGAAAACATTTTGCATCTGACCATCCCACCAATCAGCTAATCCAGTTGTGGTTCTAGATTTTAAATCTCTCCAACTAGCTGTAGCTTCTAAAGCCCTAGGCATTAAACTAACAGCATCTCCTAGTATACCATCTCCAAATGTTTTTCTTATGTCATATTTAGATCTATCAATACTAGAATAAAAATCACTTTGTGATCTGTTTATTTTATCTAGTTTTTCTCCATAAACTACACCACCAGCTTCTATCATAGAGTTTACTTGTTGCTTAACAGAGGGATCATTAGCTAAAGCGTTTTCTAGTAGTTGATTAGCATAAGCTTCATATTCAGCATTAGCAGCATTTAGACTTATTGGATCAGTCATTGCGTACTTCTCCTGTAAGCTAGTTTTCTTTTCCAGTAGTAATGGTTTAAATATTTCCATGTAGCTTAACATTCTACCTTGAATAATATCATTTTCATTTATAGAAGACTGTATAGCATCGTCAAAATTAGTGTCTAAATCTTTTACCGTATACAGTTCTTGATTACCTCTTTCATCACTAAATTCTTGACGCTCCTCTGTTGTTGGATCATAAGATAAACCACCAGCAGATCTAGCATCTGTAGTAACAGGTCTAAGCTTGTTATTAAATTCTTCTTTAAATTCTGGTCTTACAACTCTTTCACCCGGTCCAGTCTGTATCATGACACTTGGGGCTTGTAGTTTATTTAACTGTACTAATTGTTCTTGTCCACTTATCTCATTGTTGTTTACAATGTCATATTTAAGTTTATTATATTCTTCTAAAGCTGAATTATAATCTGGAACATTTTCCCAATTGACACTAGCATTAAGTTGAGTAGTTTCTTGCCTACTAAGTTCATCTTTATAGTGACTAAATGGAGTGTTTTTTATATCTTCAGGTCTATTTTTTAATAAATTATATAAGTCTGAATGTTCTCTTTCTTCAAACGGTAAGGCTAAATTAGGTATGTTATCTTCAATTTCATCATCACTGTAAAATTGTTTAAGTACAGCTCCTAAACTATTTGGATCTTCTTCTTCAGGTGTTTCTCCATTTTGTAATAAATTAACATTATCTTGTACCGTTTGCTCTACTTTAGTTTTTGTACTAGTCTGACCGTCTGTATTTATTAATTCTTCTTCAGGTTGTTCAGCTTGACCAACATACTCACCATCGACAAATTGACTATTCGTCATAGGAGCTTCCATATCTTTATATGGATTCAAATAATCAAACTCTTTTACATTTTCTGTTGTCTTATACTCTTCTTCTTCAGCTTTAGATGGTAATCTTACAGGGTTTTTAACGTTTAAATAATCCGATAAAGCATTTATTTCATCTCCACTTAGTGGTTGTTGAGCATCCTGAATTCTTCCAGCATCTACAACTTCTTCAACCTTAGTTATACTAGGATTATTAGTTAAATATTCTTCTAATGAAATACCTAATTTCTTAGCTTTATTTAATAAGTGATCTTCAGTTACTTGAACTCCATCTATTTCGTACATCTACTTAGGTGTTTGATAATTAAAGTTAAAAGGGAATTTGTTTCCGTATCCAGTATTTGATTCTTTTTCTGCTTTTTCTTTTTTGTAATCTTCCATTAAAGTTGTATGCACCATTTTTTCAATAGGCAAAACAGCAGCTTCAAAAGCGGCTATATCATCTTTATCTCTTTTAGAAGATACCAAAGTTTTTTGAGCAGCTTTATAATCTGGGTGAACGCTTAATTCAGATTTAAATCTATCTATTAAACCGTCAGGTAATGGATTACTTTTAGCCCATTGACTATAAGAAGAGAGTTTTGTTACATTATTAAGAATAGCTTTATCTAGTTGTTTAACTTGATTTAATCTTTTAAAGTTCGCCTCCATTCTTTTTCTTTCTTCTTCAGCATCTTTATCACTACCGTAATCATTGGTATGCATTAACTTTCCAAAGTTCAATAAATTGTCGTTGTCATTTAAATTTATAGATCCTATTTGAGTGTTAACAGTTTCTTCTGTTATTTTTTCTTCACCATCAACTACATCTTTAGATACAACAAGCTTACTTCCCATCAATGTTAATTCACCTGTTTCGTCATTATAATCTACAGCTGTAACAACATCACCGTTTACTTTTTTGTTTATTAACTTGCTTTTGTTAGCGCTAGGATTATCTTTTAAGTCAACTAGTAATGTAGTGATATCGTCAACTTCAAAAGCTGGTGCACCGTTTGTAGGCGTAACAACTTTATTTTGTTTCTTTCTAGATCCAGATTTTTTACCCAATAAGTATTGAGTAGCATTATCATCAAAAGCTTTTTCCGCTAACCATCTTGTTGCTTTCTCATTTTGCTCTCCAAGTATTTTAGCATTTTCCTCTTCACTTAAATCCGGATCAGTTGCTCCCCAAGTAAAATCACCTGTAAGTTCATCTGGCATTTGGTCTTGCCAAATCATTTTCATTACCCTATTGTTAGCAACTAATGCGTCAAATTGACCCATGTCAATCATGGCTTGTATTCCATCTCTTCTACCGTCTTTTGTTATTGTTTTATAAGCTATTTCTTTAGTAGGATCATTTGGGTCTGCTTCAAAATATGTACTAATAAACTTACTACTTTCATTTTTTGGTTGAAATATATTATCATAAGCACCGGTTAAAGTTTTAGAATAATCATCTATAATATTTACAAAGTCTTTACCTTTAGCAGCGTCAGCAGTTACATTATTAAGATTTATCATAGATCCTGTTCCTTCCTCTTGACCAGGAACAAATAATATAGGATTATTACCGTCAAAGTTTAATTGAACATTACCTTGCTTTGCCCACTCGTCCATTACTATTTGAGCCTCAGTAGGAGTAGTAGAACTCACTGCACCATAATTTCCAGGTTCTATACTCATTGCGTTGTTCCATTCAGTACCTTGTTCTACCATTGTTGGTAGTGCAGCTTGAAAAGACTTTAACCTAGAAAATGCATCGTTTTCTATACTTCTATATTGTTCATGAGTTATATTCCCCATGTCTAATTCTTTAGCGGCTCTATATAAAGCATCAGACTCATTTTGAAAAGTCATTCTTACGTTGTCGTCAAAGTTAGCGTTACCACTTGTCTTGCTAGATAATTCAGTTACATTTTGCTGGAAATTTTCTGATTTATTTTTAAATGAATTCATGTCATCGTAAAGCTTACCTTGACTTGCTTTTTCATAGGCATTCTTTCTAACAGATTCAGATACAGAAGAAATTTGTTTAGCAGCAAATTTTTGAGCATCTAAAAACTTGTTCCAGTCATAGTCAACTCTTTTTGGATTTTCGTAAGTTCCCATATTTATTTATTTTTTTTTAATATCCAGCCATTGCTGTTACACCCTTGGTTCCTGCCAAAGCACCTGTACCTACGGCTCCCTGAATTTCACTACCTACAGCCCCAACACCTGTTACTATAGCTTGTGTTCTTGCCATATCAGCGTTAGCTGCATTTTGATTAGCATTATCTAATAGACCAGCAGTTCTATTTAATTGAGCATCATGCCAACTTATAGCTGCTTGCTGTTCCATCGCATCTCCTTTAGCTTTTAACATCATAACTTGTTGCGCTCCCTGAGCTTTCATTTTCTGTGTTTGAGCTTCGCCTTGAGCAGCTAGTTTTTTATTTTGAGCTTCTTGTGCCTGTATACTAGCGGAAACTCCTTTTTTACTTTGTAATGCTGCTTGAGCTAAAGCTGTAGCTCCACCAGCTCCACCACCTGTTTCTAACATGACATCTAAAGCGTTTGCTAAAGCTATATCAGATTGCTCTGCTTGCATCTCAGCAGCTGCAGTAGCTACTGTTAATCCAGCATAAGGATTGTTTAAGTTTTCATATTGATTAGTTAAACCCTCGTAAGGATTTTTAAACTCAGGCCTATTAGCCTCCATACTAGCTAGCTGTGCGTCAAGCTCAGCGGCTCTTTGTGATTCTTTTTCTTCTCTTTTTTTAGCAGCATTAGCAGATATTCCAGCTGTAATACCCGCTGTCAACGCTCCAACGCCTGCCGCTATAAGGATTGATCCTGCTACAAAACTCATATGTGTTCTTTTATTAGGTTTATTTGTTTTAAAGTTATTTCAGGATCATTATAATCATCCGCTATAACTTCTTTTTCTATATCTTCTATATTTGTATTCTTCGTTGCGTGTACGGTTACAAAAGTACAATCTGTTTTAGAGTAAATAACTCTTTGAGTGCCAGGCTCTGTTATACCGTAATGAGGAGCTGTTAAGGTTTTAGCGCCATCCTCAGTTAAAACAACCATTTCTCCTTCCATTAAAAAAAATGGATGTTGCTTCTTGTGTATCTTAGTAAGTATTAATTGCCCAGCTGGATTAAAAACTTCTCTTATATAACATCCATCAGCAAAAGAATGCTTTAATGGATTTAACTTATTAGCTTCCTCACCAGTTATAAAATTTTCAGAGTTCTTGAAATTATCTGCAATGACTTCCATTTTGTTTCTAAACTCTTGTTTCTTTCTTAATTCTTCTCCTATTTCCCAAGCCTCGTCAAAAGTAAAAGAATGTTTTAAACCTAATTCTTCAGTTTTTCTTATAAATTGTTCTCTAGCTTGTTCTTTAGTTAAAGGATTATTTGCTACTTGATTTTCTATATCTTGATTATTCATATTAAATTACATTGATGCTATTGTATAATTAGTTCCTACGGTGTATAATTCTTTATAACCACCTGGATCGGTTGAGCTATCTGTAGACATTTTAACTGTGGCGTAAAAACCTTTTATGCCAGATACTTCTCCACCGTATATTACTTCTCCTGGCCAAGCGTTAGTATCGTTACCTGCGTTAACAAGATTTGCTACATACCTATTTTCTTTTCTATCAAAACCAGCATGTAATAATGGTGGATTAGTTGGTGAAGCAGTGGCGCCGGTATTTCCAGCTCCATCATACTGCCCTTCATAGTAACTGTATACAGCATTTGTATTATCGTAGTATAATTTCCAAGTGCCTAAAGGACTTCCTGCCGACCACTCTGGATCAAAACCAGTTTCGTCAGATTCTATGCTAACAACCTTCCAACCACTATTACCTTCATAATTAATAGTTAAAAAGTTTTTATATACAGATGGATTTGGATTCGCTATAAAAGTAACTGTTGAAGGGTTTGACGTTCCCATGAAAGAACCTCTGCTTACATTTTCAGAGTATTGAAGCCAAAGACCAAAGTTACCTACACCAGTTGTTGTAAAAGAAGACGATGCGCTATTAGTAGTGTAGACTAAACTCTTTATACTACCTAATTGAGAAAATCTATACGTATAAAAACTAGTCCAACCATTAGTTACTTCATCAAATCCTAACGTATAATAAGTATTGTCTTTATTTGGAGTAGTTCCTCTAGTGCTACTATTTAATTGTAGCGAACATACATATTGTTTATTATATATATCCCAACCAGAATTTATTCTACTTCTATAATAGTTAACAAAATGAACCGTTGTACTAACAGTAGCGGATACCGTTATACTTTTATTTAAGAATATCTTACCAGAGGTTGTGTCTATCTCTGTTACAAAAGCATTAGTTGTTAGAAACCCTCCACCGGTATCAATAAATAATTCACTTCCTATAGTTAAACCATATAGAGAAACATCTGTACACTCTAATTTTGAGAAATTTTGAGTAGCTGCTCCCCAGCTCACAACTAATTCCAACGTGTATGTATTGCTGATTTGATCGTTTAATACTCCTAGATTGTCTCTAAACCAGTCTCTCATGCCATACTCAGATATCTCAGTAATACCGTCGTGAGAAAGTCTTAGAATAGCACTTCTATTTCTATCAGCAAAGTATTTTCTAAATCCATATATAGCAAAGCTCTCTGGATTAAAGCTAATACCATACTCTCCAGCATATGGAGTTATAGTACCTATAACATTATTAGAAGTAGTAACAGTTCCTCCACCTTCAGCGGAGAATATAGCGTCTTTATCTATTAATGCTCTCTGACATTTATTCTCTTGTAGTACTAGTAAATTGTTTTCTTCCGCGTACAATTTTTGTATACTTCCATATTCCGGATTAGCTGCTTTAGTTATCTGTTCTCCAACTGGAAACTCGTTAGTTCTGTTTACACCTGTTCTAGAATTAAATAATCCTGAATATATTAAAGCATTAAATCTATGTTGTTGAATAGGTTCATCTTCATCAGCGTATGCTCTAGCTCCTAGGTCTGTAGGCATATCATTGTAACCACCTTTTATTCTAGACTCTTCTACATACCAATTTATTGGAGCTATAGATTGATCTACTTCAATCTCAGGATTTGCACCTGCTGCAGTTCCAAATTCTTTAGATATACTTCTACTAGTTGGGTTAGAATATACATTGGTCAATGGCCAAGTTCCTAATTCACCACCACTACCACTTCCGCCGCTTTGAGCTTTAGGTGTTCCAACTCCTCCATCATTGTCAGTAGAACTATAGGATTGATAATCCATTATGCTCTTCATCCAATATGAGTTAAAATATTCTACTTCTACAACTGTTGCCATATTATATAATCACTTGTTATTAAAATTATTACCTAAGGAAATATAAAGTTCATGCTAAAGTATGTAAGATCAGTTGAAGCTAAACCTACTCCGTTTCTATCTTTTGAACTTATTCTAAATTTAAAAATTCTAGTACTAGGTGGGTTTGTTGGTAGTAATCCTTCAGAATTATTAACTAATACATTACCCACACTTACAGCAACACCTATGTTGCCTAGTGCATCTGAAGCTGGGACTAGTGTAAGACCAGTCATTCCGTAAGGTGTTTTACTGCCTGTATCTGGTACTGGCAAATACGTGCCGCTAGTTGTTTCAAGATACTCTAAATAATAAACTAATTCTCCAGTAGTATCCATAGCTGCTCCACCCCAAGCTCCATTAGTAGTAATATATAATGTTTTCTCAGTAAAACCTCCACTACTTGAAGACCACACAGCTGAACCACCTCCTGTTCTAGTAGTATTAGTGACACCAGAGCTAAAAGGAATATCCGTACCTCTTACAACATTTGCTTCTGGATAAAACTGTACAGCAACAGGAGCTATATTAACTATCTCAATAGGTAAATCAAAGTTGTAATTTATTGGGTAAGGAGAATCTATATTAACATTAAAAGTAGCTATAAAATTATTAAAGTTAACATTCTCTTTAGCATACCTATCCCATGCAGCAGGATTTGTAACTCTGATTAAGCCAGTATTAAGTGTTGATGCGTTCCAAGTTACGTTTAAAACACCTAGATTTGTACCACTAGCATCTTTCCATGAAGTAATAGTTGGTCCTCCACCATTCATTAAACTAAAGTCAATAGGATCTCCTAAATAGTTTCTAAACTGTATACCACCTACGAGTTCAGCAGTTGCACCCATGTCTTGAGACTCTTGCCATTGTGGTCTATTACTAACTAAAGATACAGGAACTAATGGATCAGATAATATAGCTTCATTTAATTCACTTACTAAGCCACTTGTAGAAGTTTCCCAAAATATATCAATATTAGAAATAGTAGGATTAGTTTCGTAAACAGCATAGTTTGTAGGGTATTCTACATCTGGCAAACAATTCCAGGGAGTTGTTAAGTCTGAAGGAGTTCCTATATTAAAAATATTATCTATTATAGCGCTAGTAGGATTTGTTGTAGCTTCATATAAACCGGCTATAGATGGATCTTTAAATAAATTAAAAAAGTTACCTAATGCTGTTACTTTTAATCTATTTCGTTTAGGAAATATAGGACCAGAATAGTAAGGTCCACCTGCAGTACTTATATAAGGATTAGTTCCTTTTGTTCTGTTGAAGTTTAAATTTCTAGCTACTCTTGGTATTAACTCTGTATCACTAGTAGTATAATTAACTTGAACAGGAGTTACCTCATTTAAACCTGGAGGAACCTTATTCAAGTTGTCAGTTAATAATGTTGTAACATTTCTATTTGTACTAGGTTTTTTAAAGAAAGTTAGCTCTGTACCAGCCACAATAGTGTGGTTACTAGCAGGGTTTATTTGAAACTGATCATTGTTAATTATATTAATAACTGTATAAGTTTGAGTTCCTGTTACAAATTGTACACCTTCAGTTAATAAAAAAGTTCTAGGTTCAAATACAGTAGACTCTACAGTTATAGTAGTATCTCCAAGAGCAACAGCTTTTACAGCTAACTTAAATGGTTTTATCTCTGGCTCACCAGCTAGTAAACTAGGTAAATATACATTGTAATAGTCTTGTTGGTTTTGTTTTACAACTACCTTATAGCTATACCATCCTAATGGATTCACCTTGTATATTTGAGCTTCTGTTGGAAAACTAGCAGGGTAATTACCTGTATCTTCTATTTGAACACTTACAGGTGAAGAACTATTAACATACGAAACATCTTTTATAATGTTTTTCTTTACAACACCAGATTCAATCCATTCAATTGTATCGCCAGGCTCTGTATTCCAAGGTGATCCTAAGCCAGCAGATAAAGTTAAAGTAGTTACACCCGTGCCAAACGATACCCCTGTCGCACTTACCTTAGTAACATTGTTTTGGTATAACCCAGGATAACCGTCACTAGTGCTTATTGTTTCAGGAATAACACTATTAAATAAAACTTTTAAAGAATCTCCAGGCCACCCAACTATACCTGATTGTTGATTAGCAACTGTAAGATTACTTTTAGGAGTAACAACAGAGTCAAAATAAGGAGAATACACTGTTGAACCACCAAACACTATAGGGTCATTCACGTACAAGCCATCTCTTTTTGTAAAGGTATTATCTTGAACTGAAGATAATATTACATCAGATTGTCTACCGTATCTGTCTGATAAAACTATACCAACTTGATAGTTTCTATTTTGTTTTAAAGTGTGATTAGGGTAAGCCGAGTCAGAGTTAGAAGTTTCAGGAAATGACGGAGTAAACTTAGAGCTTACGCCTACAAAATAATCTAAAGATGGAGGAGATGTATGTCTATCATAAAAGTTACCATATATTATTCTATTACCTGAAGAAGATTGTGTAGCAGCTCTAACTGGTATGTTGTCATATACTCTAGTTAATTCACTTTCTGGTAAAACTTTTATAGGTTTTCTACTTTGATATTGATAACTTAAAAATTTATCTGTAATAGAACTATAATCTCCTATTGGCACACTTTCAACTACCTTTATAGCTAACGCGTCAGCTTCTTTATATAATATATCTATTTCTTTAACCTTTAAATTAGTAGCAAGTTCATTAGCTTGCATTTCTAAAGGAATATTTAAGTTTATTTCTGTTATTTTATTTGTAAAAAAATCTACTATAGTATTTTGACCAGCTATTAAAGCTTGATCTTCCCAACTGTTTTGCTGTGTAGTAGGAACATTTTCTAATGCTTCTCCACTAGCTTTTGATGTTGATATTTCTTTTCTAAAATAACCTCCTTGTTTAGGTATAAATACAGGTTGAGTAAAAGGAGCTATTAATGAATACTCTCCATTGTCAAATTGAAACCTATAACTAAATCTTACAAATTTATCATCTAAAAAATCAGGATCTCCAGGAAAAGTAGAGTCGTAAAACTTATTAGGCCATTGTATTGTTATGATATCGCCTACGTCTATACCATATTCAGCGTTTAAATCTATTATATCTAAAGTCCCACCATCACTCAACCCACTATATACACATGTTTGTATTTGTTCTCTGTTAGTACCAAGAGCTGTATTCGTAACATCACCTGAAACAGGTGAGTTTAATACGTTTGTCATAGCTACATAGACTGTGATTGGTATTTTATGATGAGTTATTCTAGGATATATATTTCTCGCAAAGTTACTACTGGCTGTAGAATTATCTGGAAAACCATTATCTATTCTAAATACAGGAAGTATAGGATTAGCTCCTGAAGTAGGTGCGGATTTAGGAGTTTGCTGCCAAGCATCGTAATTTGGATTTGCAGCTGTAGGAGCACCTATTGTTTGGGGAGAAGTAGCTGTCATTGGCCAACTTCTAGTTCCAAAAGCATATAGTTTGTTATTTACATTAGCTATAGTACAGGGTTTTTGTATTTCTAAAGTACCTGAACTTTCAGCTGATATTTTAAACTTACCTATGTCATCACCTCTCCAAGGATTACTTACATCTTTACTAGTTTCTTCTATTATAGTTATTGTATAAGTGTCAGGACTTGCAGGTATTCCAGTTGCGTTATTATATTTTGTTAAACCTGCGGAAGAAAGTTCTCGATCTATAAATAATAAATACTTTCTATCACCAGCACTATTATATGGAGCTGGCATAACATTATCATGTTGAATGGTTCCACCTTCAGGTGGAGAAGTGGCAATAGAGTACGAATCGCCATCTTGTTGAAACCATGCTACTCTAAATTCCCATCTATTATTTCCATTTGTAATATAACCTTTTACCCCTATGTTGTTTCTTAATTTACTTATTATAGTAGAACTAGGATTTACAGTTAACATGAAGTAATCATATATAGCATCATAACCATACCAAGTGGCAGTACTAGGAAATGAAGGTGTTCTACCTTCTATTTGTTTGTCTACGTAACAACCTGTTAATTCATATTTAGTAACTACGTCTATAGGGTCGTAAGGGTAATATTTACCTACAGATATTTGATCTTCATTAACATAATATGTTGATGAGTCTATTGCTAATTTAGTATTTATTTGTCGTGGCTGGTTTCTATTATCTGTCCAAAATAATAAATCTTCTATCATATTTATATGATATATAGGACTATTAATAGATAGGTTAAGGAAATAACCTTCGACTATTGTTTGAGAAGTATTTGTTTTAGTATTAAAGTATACTATTTTGTTTACAGCTTCGTATGGCGCTCTATTAGATAGTTTGTCAGTAGAATTATCTTGATAATTAGTTAGAAATAAAAAAATACTATCATCACTTATATCTTCATACATGCCTATTATCTCACATGGCTCAGATCCTGTGTACTGTAAATTATTTACAAACTGATTACCTAATATATTTTCTAATGCTCCAACATCTGCACCTTCAGATCTAGAGACTGATACATTAACAGCATCTCTATATTCTGACTTAGACACTAATCTAGCATCTAGATCTTTTTGCATTCTAGAGTCAGTAAAACTGTGTTTATATTTTTGCTGCATTTAATTAAGATTTAATCCACTTAGATTGATTTCTAAAAGTCTGTGTAAGTTCTTCTAATTTTAAATTTTGTAATCTTATTTTTGCGTTTCTCATTTTAGCATACTTTTCCTTCTTGTATAGCATAACCATATTAGGATCTACCAATCTTCTAGTAGAAAGTAAATTATACATTATAGCAGAGTACATTGCATCTTCTGCCATTTTTGGTATTCGCATATCATTGTCGTATGCTAAACCATCTGATATATATTCTAAGTTTATTATAGAATTACTTAATCCACTACTAAACGAAAACTTACCTTCTCTTTCGTTTATGCTAAACCATCCGTTATCTTGACTTACACTGGGTTGTAGCCCATATCTTTGGCCATAAGCTTGCTTCCACCATACATAATCATATACACCACCAAAATCATATGGATCATAATTACCTGTTATCTTACCATCATTAGCATTATTCCATCTAGATTCTATAATAGAAGAATTAGCTTCTAGGTTCTGCTCAAAACTGTCTTGAGTAGGTATACCTTTACCATCTTGTAGTGGTAATTCATAAGGATTAGAACTTAAACCATTTAAAGGGTATATAGTATGCATAACACCAGCGCTATCACACCAAGATACATTTACGTAGTTAACATAGTCTTGTGGTATAGGGACTGATAAGCTAGGTGGTATTGTTAATTCTTGAGATTTTATTACTCTAAATATATCGTAACTAAATTCTTGTAAACATCTTTTAGCTTGAAATATTATATCGTTCCTATTAACATGTGTTAAAATTTTATCTTGACCAATGTAGCCAAATACAAAGTTATCTATTAAATCATTTAAAGAAATCCAACTATATCCACCATAATTATCTGATATAGCAAAAGGCTGTAATTGGCACATTACTATACCATTGGTTAAACCACCATTAACAGTTACTGTACCAGCTGTAGGATCTTTAACGGATACTTTATCTTCATCTATTTGAGTGAAGACTAGTGGAGTTCCTAATCCATGAAATATTTTAAAATTTGAAGCAGATGAAATTCTAGCTCCAGCAGCATCAAAGGCACTAACTAATTCTGTATTATAGTTTGGAAAAGTAAAGTCTGTATTAGTAGACGCTGCGTTGTCTAATACTTTTTGTCCTGAATAGTATTGTGAATTGCTTTCTTGTATTAGTCCCATATTATGCTTGTTCTAATTGATCTTGTTGATTAGCTAGGCCAGAAGCCATTTGTACTATCTCAGTATCTTTTATTATTATACCAGCATATCTTAATATACCTAGTATTAGTTCTGTTTGGTCTACATCTGATATCTGAAAATTTCTAGAACCAGTGGCTGGAGGACCAGCAGCATACGCAGTTGGATCATATACATATTGACCAACTGTTCCAATAGTATATCCCCATATTGGATCTTCTGGTTTTTTTATGTACTGTATCTTATAGCTATATAAAGCTCCAGCTGAAGGATTATCTGGTAATATTCTCACCTTATTACCTTGAACATAGTATATAGGCCAATCAACACTTGGCTTAGTTAAGTTTGATCTAATAGATAAATTAAACTCTTGTCTAGTAACTTCTTGAATTTGTACAGGTGTTTTAGTACCATATTCTAATTCTAAAGTTCCTAATCTATGTAAGTTAATAGGGAAAGTTCCTTCTCCTTTAGACCCTACACTTGTTATAGTTATAGCAGCATCTTCTTCAAAAACAGATATTTTTTCTTGAAGCAATTTTACTCTGTTAGCATAGTCGCTACTATTCTCAGGATTACGAAGCTGTTGATTTAAGTTTTCAAAATAACTTTCAAATATTTCTAATTGTACTTGTTGAGCTAAATTGTTAAACTCAAATGGTGTTAGATAACCTCTTTGTTCTTTGTTTAGAATACTCAGAACTGTTTGGTATACTGTATTTACATTTATTTCGTTTATTCCTGGCATCTGTATATATTTAAAAAAAGGCGGCGATGTGCCGCCTTAATTATAATCACTTGTTATTTTAGTTTTTTATCTATAGACTTATAGACTGCTAAACCTTCATCTGTTTGAAACCACGCAGCAAGTGCTGAGTAAGGGTTTTCTTCAAAAGGAACCATCATTAACTTTTTACCATTACTACCCCAAGAGAATGTTCTATTCTCAGAGTCTAGCTTTATTATACCTTGTTCACGAGCTTTAATTCCAAAGTTTCTCAACTCTACATTTTCGTCATCAACTAAGTCTAAGAATAAATCAGGATTTCTTTTTGCGAATATTAGAATATCTCTTTTTAATTCTTTAGTAGAAAGTTTATTTACTTCAGAACCTAATTCAGTTCTAAGTATAGCTTCTATTTTATCTACTTCTAATTCATAAGCAATATTCATAGCTTCTATTTCCATTTCTAAATCTTCGTAATCGTCTTGAGCTACAGCTTGAACATCATACTCTTGAAATAAAACACCTTTGTGAGGATGGTGTGCTAAGAATAATTGCAAGTTTCTTTTTTCTTTAGGTACTTGTAATAGTCCATCTCTAAAAACTACGTGTGCTAAAGTAACTTCACCTTTTTGTTCATCAACAAATGGTGATCTTTGATTACTAGCATATCTTAATTCTCTTTGGTGACCTACATTTTCATCAAACCACAGTAGAGGATATCTTCTTGAATGTCTACTTGGTATAGTATAAGTTAAAGGGTTTTTACCGCTAACTAAAAAATAATTTCTATCTTTATACTCCATTTTGTCTGGAGTTACTTTTTTTATTGTTTCCATAATATATAATATAATTTAAAAAGATCCCGCCGGAGCGGGATATTTTAGTTTAAGCAGATGTTAAATCAACATCTAAAACCGTAGCATTGTTATAAAACTCAACTTCCGGTTGTTCATTTTCGCTAGATGAAGCTATATGTACAGCTTCCGCAAGATCAGCAGCTAATTGAGCTTCTGTGCTTGCAGGTCCTGTAGACATATCTACATCAAATAGATAAGGTTTTCCTCCTGACGCATCCCATTCGTTTAACCATATTTGTGCTTTAGTAGCACTTACTGGTTTAACAAAAGCAACGTTGTCAACTGGAACCATTTGATAAGGATTTGTTGCACTTCCTTCAAAAGAAGAACTTAAATCTCCAGCAACTAATGTTACGATAACATCTAATGTGCCGCCAGCCGTAGCTGCCATAGCAAAAGTTAGAGTGTCACCTACCTTATAACCACCACCACCAGTAGTAGTACTCAAAACTGTAACTGAGTTACCAGCTATTGTCATTTCAACAACACCACTAGTACCATCGCCATCAGTTGTGAAAGCTGTTGCAGTTGCACCTTGGTTTGTTAAAAGTCCAGCTTGAGATTGAGTAATTGAAGTAAGTAGCGAATCCGCTCCTACCACCATAGCTCTCCCTGGGTTAGAGCTCATTGGTATTTTAATGTAATTAGCCATAACTTATTATTTAGGGGTTATACTTGACATAGTAAAATCATCCACATAGTAATCTTCCTTGTCAGCATCAGCTGCAGTAGCTAAACCTTCTAGGTTGAAAATTGGATTAGACCCAGGATTTTGATTAGCTTGAAGGATCATATCTTTCAAGTTAAGTAAATCTTGAGCTGTAACTGGAGAATTTCCTGGTCCTCCGTAGTATTCAATAATGTTTACTTGTACATCTGTTGTATCTGCTGCTAGAGTAGTATATATTCTTATATGCTCATCACTTCCAGAAGCTTCTACATCATATGCGTTTGTAACATTTACAAGACCATATCGAAGAGAACTACCTGCGGTAGCATTTCTCAATGGTACTCTTATAAAATTAGCCATAATTTGTATTATTTAAAGATTTATAAAAGGAGGGTTTTCACCCTCCATTATTTTTTATGCTCCTGTAAACAATACGAAATTGTTAGCAGCTTGAGTAACTAAACATCTTTCAGATAAGAAGTTAACTCTCATTGTGTCTAAGTCAGAAGTATAAGCACCACCAACAGATCCAGTGATCCAAGCTTTAAACCTTCTATCCTCAGTTTCAGATGCTCTATATCTTACGTGTAAGAAAGGACGTCTGATGTTTGATCCTAGCATTTGATCGTACACTGTTGAAGTTCCAGCAGGAACCATAACACCATCAATTTGCTTAGATAAACCACGAGTAGAAGCATCATTTAGATATTTCCAATCAGTCTTATAGAAGTCATAAGAACCTCTTCTAAAACCAGTGAATCCAAAGTTTAATGCCATTTCAGCTTCATTGTCAAATAAACCGTAAGAAGCAGCAGAAGTAGAAGCGTAAGCCCCATTCATTGCAGCAACCATGTCATCGAAATCAAGAGCAGTAGCTCTAGATAAGAATAGCATGTTTTCTTCAATAGCACCCTGCTTGTCTAAGTTTTTAAGGATTTCATCGAAATCTGCAATTGCACCTGAACCAGGTCCAGCAGCTCCAGCAAATCCAGAAAATACATTACCTCTAGCTTCGATAGCAGAGAATAAACCTTGCGTACCATTGATAGTTTGTGCAGGTGTACCTGATGATGGAGGGAATTGTGCTGACGGGAAGTTATTAGCTCCAGCCATTAATTCACCTTCAACCATTGCCATCTCTAAGTAATCTTCGTATCTTAGTCTAGTTTCAGACTCAGCTTTTAAATACCAAAGGTATCCAGAAGTTCCGTCTTCAGTAGCAACTTCGATCCAACCAATTTGAGCAGCATCAGAACCACTTAGTTCATAGTTGTCTTTAATAATGATTGGTGCGTTGTTGTAAGTAGTAACAACTGGTTCAATACCACCTGTCATACCGTTACTTCCTTTTGGAAATTCAGAACCGTATACAAAGAAGTTTAATCCTTTTGCAGCAGCTCCAGAAATAGCAGCAGGTAAAGTAGCTTCATAAGACACACAAGTAAGTGTATCACCAGTTGTACCACCGCCGTTACCGACATTAGTAACAATTGCTTTAGTTACAGACAATCCTGTTGCATTATCAGAAACTAAAATTGTATTACCAATTCTTACAGCTCCTGAATCATTTCCAGTTGGAATAGTTATAGTTAAAGTAAAAGCTTGTCCTGCAACACCACTAATAGATACTTCATTGTAAGCAATGTGTAATCTATTTTGTTCAGACCAAATTACTTGATCAGATGTCATAGGCATTTCAGCTCCTACCATTCTCAAGAAACCAGATAATGTTCTGTTTCCGTATCTTTCTACCTCTTGTTCGTAAAGCTCAGGTAGATATTGTTGAGCCCATTGTCCTCCAGTAATATTGTTGAAGTCAATGTAGTTGTCTTGCACAATAACTTTGTTTTGTGCAGGCACGATTGATGCGGGAAAACTCCCGCCTGGTACTAACGCCATTTTTGTTTGTTTTTAAGTTTATGTTCTTCGTTTAATTTTTAATCGCTTTCCACCGTCTCCATCTGTAATAGCTCGAACTTTAAATCCACCAACTATAGGCTCACCGTTATCAGCTCCTCTAGGTTTAACGTCAACGTTTTTTGATTTGTTAACTATGTCCCTGGTAGCATCAGCTTTACCTTGTTCGTAAAAATGTTCTGCTATTCGATCAGCGTTTCTAGCTGCATACAGCGCTTTATGATACCCATTTAAATCAGAGACAGCTCCTGAATCATCAGTGTACTTGCCTATAAATTTATTAATATCACTCTGCGACTCAGCTATATCTTGAGGGTTTGAAACTTTATATTTAAACCTTTTATCTCCAACATCGAAATTGAAACCTTCAAATTCATTTTGAAAATAGTCTTTGGTTGTATTTAAAAATTTGTCTCTTACTATAGCTGTTTGCTTTTGTGTGCGATTATATCTATCAAAAAAATCCATAGCTTTTTTCTGCTCATTAGTAACGGATGGCCTCAACTTGATTTCATCGTAATATTTACTTTTCAATTGCTTTAAAAAATTACGGGCTTTTGCAGCTTCTTCTTTGTACGCTAACTTTTGTTTACGTACAAATCTTGTTTCATCAACTTCTTCATCAAATGAAAAATTATCTTCCATTAAGAAATTGATTTCCTCAGTATCTAAATGAGGTTTAGTTTTTTTATAATATTCTTTAATTAGTAGACTATCATCATAACCGTCGTAATCTTTATTTAAGACTACATAATCTTCTAACGATCCACCGGTTTCGTTCATAAATTCCACTAACTTATTTACATTACCAGGTAGGTTTGATGGTAATTGTTCTGTAGTATCCAGTTGCTCTTCTTCAATAGCTGGTTCTTTTACAGTTTCATTTATTACTACTACTTCTTTTTCTTCTTTAACTTCTTCGGTAGGTTTTTCAGATTCCCCGTGTGGCTGTCCCACTTCTTGCAGTTCCACTGTGACCTCTTCCCTTTTCTCCTCTGCTTGTTCATTAGACTGTAGCACAGGTTTCGTTGTTTCTGACTCTTGAACGGCATTTTCTTCTTTTTTTACAGACATATCTACTTTTGTAGTATTATCTTTTTGGGTTAACTTTCGAGGTCTACCTCTTTTTTTCTTAGCTTTAAATTCACCTTGTTCAAGTGTACCGTCAGCTGCTTGTTTTATTTCTTCTGCCATGATATGATATTATATAATTAATAATTAAAGAGATAAATTACCTCTTTCTTGTTGTGTTTCAAAGTCTATAGGCATAAGATCATTTTTCTTTTGATCAATCATAGAACTTTGTTGAGTGCCTATTATTCTAGCTCTCTTATCTTTTCTTTCTTCAATTAGTTTTTCTCTTTCTTCTTCCTTTTGAACCTTCTGTAAACCTAGCTGCATATTGAATTCAAACTCCATTTGCATTCTTTCTTTAATCATTTGATTTTCTCTTTCTAGTTTTTGAATATCAAATTGACTTTTAGCTTGCTCTAATTTTAATTCTATATCTGCTGTTGCTTGCTTTTTCTGTACTTCTGCCATAGCGGCAGCTTCACTAGCTTGTGCGTTTGCTGCTCCTTGTGCTTCTATGTTAGCTAAGTTAGCAGCTTGTGCTGCTTCAGCAGCTTTCTTACGTTTAAGCTTAAGCATTTGGTTTGCTAACTTAATGTTCTTTATCTCCCTTACATCTATAGCATCTTCTAGATTTATAGACCCTTGTTGTAAAGCCATTTGTATGTTAGCTTCTAATCTTTCCTTTTGTACTTCGTCTGGTTCTAAATTTAGATATATTCCAAAATCATGTAAATTTAAATTCCAAAAGTCTTCTAATTGACCTACATTATAAACTGATATACTATTTTTTAATGCTTCATTTGTTAACGCATAATCTATACTATCGGATATTCTTAGTATTATATTTTCACAAGTTTTTTGAGTTAAATATAAAGATCCATTTAATATATGCCTTGTTGCAGTATTAGAGTTTTGAGCAGCTAATTTTTGCAAACCTACTAGTGAGTCAGAATGTGGTGTACTAGCGTCTACAGACTCGTTTAATCCAGTTACATCTCTTATCATTTGTAGGTAATACTGGTAAGTTTGTATTAATGACATTACTTTAGATTGACCACTATTTGAAGCTAATTCTTGAATAGGAACTTTACCCATGTTTTGATCACCCTCAGTAGTCATAGATCTACCTAATATACTACCAGTTTGAAAATACATATTCAAAGCTTCTTGAGGATTATACTTGGTTCCATTTCCTAAGTCAACCTCAGCTAGTCCATCTACATCTAAGTAAACTCCGTCAGGTATTAACTTAGATATTACTTGTTGTATTTTTAAATGAGTCAATTGTATCATGTCAGCAAAACCCATCATTCTACTAACTAAACTTTCTATTCTACCCATGTATAACTTAGGAGCGCAAATATTGTAATTCATATTTACTTTAACTAAATTAGACTTTGGTCTAGTCATATTTGTAGCTTGCTTCCACTCAAGCATAGTATCATATCCTAAAACCTTTACACCGCTGTACAATACTTCAATAGATCTAGATACTCTATCAAAGTTATCGTTCTCAGGCGGAGAAAATGTATCAGGTTTTTCTAAAGCTTTTTCTAAACCAGTAGTTGTTCTTTTAATTTTAAATACTTGATCACTATAAGTTTTGTATTCATAATATAAAACGTATATAGCATTTCCATCTCTTCTACCGTTCCAATTATATAACCAATTTTGATTACCTTGATATTTTTGTAATTTCTCTAGTTCATCATTAGGTATGTGTGGGAACTGTCTTTTTATATCTGCTAAAGTTAAAGCTTTAACCTCACCAACATACCATATATCTTGAAAGTTTGGATCCTCAGTATACGAATAAACTAGTCTAGAAGGATCAACATAATCTACAACTACTCCCTCAGCCTTATTCCAATTAGTTTTAACTGCACCTATACCGCAAACTACTAAGTCTTCTAGTAATCTTTTTTTAGTCAACTTGTACTTATTAAATTCTAATGCGTTGTTAATTGTTTCTTCAGCAGCTATCTCTGTAGCTTGCTTATAACTAAGTTGCATGTGCAAATCAAACTCTTCTTGATTTTGTGGTAACTCTTCAGGTTCTGGATGATTATAAAGATCAAGTCCAAGCGTAGCTTTTAATTCGTCTAAATATCTTTTGATCATTACATCTCTTTCTAGAGCTGCCATGTACTCTGATTTTTTTCTTCTTGAAGCAGGGTCTTGAGATGAAGCTTTTATGTCATACCCTTTGTCTGTCATACCATTTACAACTATATCTACAAATTTAGGTATTATAGGTACAGGCTTCCAATCTAAGTTTAGATATGATAAATCACCATTAATTGCCAACTCATCTTTGTATTTTTGAACAGGTTGTTCAGCTCTAGCGTACAATCTTCTCATTCTAAAGTCATTGTACATAGTGTTAAACCTGTTTTCAACTCCAGATCTAGTTCCACTAAACCAATCACCTTCTATTGCCCAGCCAACTTGACGTCCATAATCCAAGCTTTGTTTTTCTTCGTCTGATACTACTTGATCTGGAAAAGCACTATTATTATTAGTATAAAGCTTCATGTGTTATATTATTTGGGAAATAGATCCTGTGTTATTGTATTTACTCATCTGCAGTGTGATTTCGTTTTTTAATTTCTTTCTTACTGGGCGATATTTGTTTTTATTACAAGCCATTATTGCTAGTCCTGAACTTATAGAAGCATCATGCTTTGTTCTATTGTTTAAATTAAACCTAGCCCAATCTATTAGCGTTTCTTGAAAATACATATCACCATAGCTTTCATCTAATATTCCAATATGATTTTCTATATAATATTCTATAGCAGCTGCGTGAGCTTGCTTTATATCTTCACTTGAATTAGGTATTCCACCTATTTCTTTTTCAGTTATTGATAATTTGTTCCAAACTTTATCAGGGCGGTTCATGCTAAAACCTCTATAACCTCTTCTTTTAAAATAATACAACAATCTTGGTTTGTTATTTTCGCAAAGTATAGGCATACCGTAAAAATGACAAGCCATTAAAACATCTTCAAAAAATAACTCAGCTGTTTGAGGCCTAGCTATATATTCTAAAAAAAAATGATTAGGCGGTGCATCTTCCATAGAGAACTTAGTTAATCCATGAAGTGCTCCTTTAGAGCCGCGACCGTCAACAGTACCAGAAATATCATAGCTGTCACAACCGAACGATCCAACATGTTCGTTACCAGGGTAGTTGATTCCATTTTTTACTATTACATTATTCTGTAAATTCTTAGGTGGAACCCAAGATATTAAAAACCTACCATCTTTGTTAGGATAGAAAGTAACTGAGGTATCTTTCATACCATTATTCCACGCAAAACTTCCTCTAGTTATACTAGCTTTATTATTTAATTCTTCGTTATAATCTATCTGTTCGTAAATTTTAGTAAGATTAAATAAAGTGTTTTTATTTTCATCTCTAAAAGCGTGTTGTTCTGTTCTTGGAAATTGTCTATAATATTCATTTAAACCATCGGAATCTTGCTTAAGTCCTTCGACTTCATTTTCCCAGTGCTCAATAACTCCTGTTTTAATTGGGATACCATCAATTCCAATGACTGGATTTTTTGGCGTTTGGAATACAGGAAATCCAAAAGTATCCATGAATCCTTCGTAGTTCCACTCCATAGGTATGAACAAAGAGTAGAGTCCAGAACTCGTTTGTCCGTTTTTATTTCTTTTTGTAACGTCTGAAGCAGTGTATAATTTTTTGAAGTTATCTCCACCTTTGTCTAATGCATTTGAAGTTGAGCCCATCATACATTTACCTACAACTCTACGTCCTAGTCTTAATGTAGTTTTTGTAACTCTCCAGTTATTTAATATATTGTCAGGTCTTTCCCACTTACCACTTTCATCATGTGCTAACAGTTTTAGCTTTTCACCATCATAAGAGTTATCTCCTGTGTTTTTCCAATCTATGGTTGTATCAAGTCCTTGTAGTTCTCTGAGCTGTTCGTTGGTTTCCAGTTTACGTCTAGTAAGTTTAGAAGCTGGTACTCTATATGCGAGTTCGGTTTTAGGACGATCCATACCATCTTGGATTGGCTTGAAAAAAAACGGATAGTTAACGGATATTGGTACAACTTTATCTGTGAACATTTTTTTAGCATCTGCTCCAGTTTTTGATAAGATTCCGAATCTGGCATCTGAAGATATAGTTGCCTGGTTAACAAGTTCGGCTGATGACATAAAGGAGAAACCAGACCGTCTGTTTTTAAGATAACACATTCCATAACATCTGCTATCGGCCTTGCACGCTTCCCAAAATATGAAGAACAATCTATTTGCTTCTCTATATTCTGGTGCTCCAATGTCAATTTTTGACCACTGCAAATACATGTAATGAGTACCAGTGATGTAAGTAGGCAAACCGTTATTAAAAAACCAGTAGCCATCTGATCGACGTTTAAATTCTTCATCTATATAATCAAACCATTTTTCTTTAAAATCTGTGGGATATTCGTCCCAATCAAATCTACTTTTTATTCTAGCTAACTCCTTTGGGTAAAGTTGTTTTTGCCACTTTTGTTCCTCTTTTGTTTCGCTTCGTTTAAAGCATTCATGCTCCGCTGGTAATGCAATACGGAGGTTTTGAATTTCAATGATCTGTCCAATCTGTCCACTTCTACTAATTACTATAAAGTCATAATCAGAGTTATAACCATACTCCCATTTTTTTAATCTGTTTTGTTTAGATAATACTTTATCATTTACAACGTCTTTTATTTCTCTAGCTAATGATAAGTCTTCCATTATTGACTACGTCTTTCTGCAAAACCTTTAAAAGATCTTTCTTCTTTTACTTCTTTAGGTTTATCACTTAACATTTCTTCTTCTTCTTGAATACGCGTAAGTATTTCAAAAGCATCAAATATAGCCAGTTTTTTTGTAGCTGCAGCGTTTTTAAGTCTGTCAGCTGAAACATCATCATCAGAATCTACAATTTTTTCTTTTGCTACTTTAATTAATTCCTCAACTGCTTTTTGCCCAGCTAGGATTATTTTCTTCTTCGTTTCCTTCGTGTTCATGAGTTAAGGCTATATCATTAGATTTCATACAGTAAAGGCGTTCGCCTTCTACAATAAACTCAAACTCTGAGTTGGGAGTAAATACTACAAGCGCTCCAGGTCTTAATCCTACGGCTTCTAAAGAACTATTAGAATATTTTAATATACCAAAGTAATCTTTCTCTTTCTTTATTACCATGGGTTCTATTTCTTTAAGAGGTTTAACAAAGCAATAGTTTAAGTGACATTTTAAATTGTACATATAAATCTGATCTAATGAACAAAAATATAAATTATCTTTAAAATAAGTTGAACTATTACGCTCATTACCCTTTTGATCATACCATCGTCTAAACAAGTTGTGATGAACATATACTATATCACCGCATTTTATGTCAGTATCAAAAGCTGCAGGTGTTGAAACAACTACAGCTTTCTTACTTACAAATTGGTGATGTTCTATATTAGTATTTAAAACTAATTCTTTACCATCTATACTTGTTGAATTATTATACCTTTCTTTGTAAGGTCTAATAATAAAACTATATAAGCTATTCATAATTCAAATCAAACTCTACGGCAATTGCCATATTAGAGTTAAACTTTTTCCACGGGAGAACTTCTTTATTTTTTTTAATATATATTAAATATTCTCCATCTCTTTCATCACTAATAATATCGCATATAGTATGACCACCATAAACCTCTTGACCTACAGAATAATGCATTGCATCGTTTTTGTAGTCAGAACCAATACTAATTTTTCTTATATTATTGGACATCTGCTGTTTCTTTTTCTTCAGTCACTTCTGATATACTACCATCCTCTAGGTTTATAGTTACAGATCCGTATTCTTTCTCTAACTCAGCTTTGAAGTCGTTAATCTCTTTATTAAGGTCTGCTAGGTTATGTAAATACTGATGCTTTTGGCTTTCTAAAAATCCTATTTCATTTAATATTTTAGCTGTACCTTCTTGTTGTTCTTTAATTTTACTTAATTGATCTTCTTTAATTTTATTCATTTTATTTAATTTAATTATTACTTGTTACTATAGTAATTACTTGTTTTATTTTAATCTTCCACTAATTGCATAAAATCTACATCTATTTTACTATAATCCACCATGTTATAGGTATTTGTTTTAATTATAGCTTCAACAGGGATTTCATGAGACATAACACCTCTATATATTCCATCACCTATAGATTTATCTTTATATTCAAATTTATATATATTTATACCACTTAAAGACTTTCCTATTAATTCAATATTTTCTTTTAATCTTATATCAGAATAAACTTCACAGAAATTACACTTAGCCCATACATAACCACTGTTGTTACCAGCATTAGCTCTATTAACCAATAATGCAAAAGCACCATTGCTTGGTTCAAAGTCAGTTTGCTTTTTAACTTCACCAGCTGTAGTAGCTGCATCTAAAGGAACGCCTAAATCTGCGTCTGATAAACTATCATCCCAAGCTACTTGAGCTATACCAGCTGATTGAACAGCCACGTAATCTGCAGCTTCAGCTCCATTAACTGATATTCCAGTAGCATATAGTTCTTCAGATGTAGTACCTTCTTCTACTTTCTCACTATTAGCTCCTTTAGGCGTTAACCATCTTCTTGCAAAAGTATTGTTTGATGTAGCAATCATTATGTGAGAAGTTTCATCATTGAAACAACTTTGTGTACCACTAGCGTAATTAGGCGTTTCAGAATATGAAAGTGTACTACCATCATGAGTATACCATAGACACTCGCCAGGAAGAATACTACGACCCGTAATAGAGCCACTATAAGTTGTTCCATTTATTAAGTTTTGGGTTTGATCATTGTTTCTAGCACCCCATTTATGAAAAGGTATATAACTCATATTAATATATTTCTACAGTTTGTACTGCACATTTTACTAGATAACTTGGGGAACTTCCAGTTTTTGTTTCACAACAATAACCAACTATACCTGTCGAGCTTCCTGGACTGCTATCTACACCTACTAATCCGTCAGGAGCAATGTTTGTGCTTAAAGCATCGCCATTAGTAACACTTGAGGAGGTATCATCATCAACTAAAACTAAGTATTTTCCTGTAAAAGCTACAGTATAATACCCAGATTGTATTCGAGCCACTACTCCCAGCCAGTCAGCATAACCGGTGTTTAATCTTATAGTTCCTGAAGTATTCTGCTCTACCATATTACCTACTACAATAGTATCAGTGCCATCACTTTGAAATATAGCACATTGATCATTAGTCCAAACGTTTCCACTATATACTTCTATAACATTCCACTCTGTATTATACACAGTATCTCCTTGAGACATTCCAGTTAGAGCATTTATCTGAGACAACGTTAATGACCCGTATGTAAAAGGTAAAGGTTTATAACTCATATTAATCTGTTTCCGTTGCTGTCCATAGTAAAATTTGCTTTCCTTCTGCTGGTTCTCCTTCTGCTTGAGAGTCTATAAATATAGGAAAACTAGCTTCATCATAACATTTACCTATTAATCCATAAGTTCCACTAGATGTAGTTCTTCTTACTAACCCTGAATATGTAGAAGATGATATATAAACTTGTACATGATCACCATATCTAGGAGCGTAGCTAGTTCCTGTTCTAGTCTTACAAGGCCAAACTCCAAATGTAGCTACTATTAAAGGTCCACCATATCCAGATCTTTCATCAAGAGCTGTTCCTGAACTTAATGCTACTCCTACGCATCTTTCATATGGGTTACCACCACCACCATAGGTTTGTACAAAAGGATAATTTGTTGAAGGACTAGATGAAAGATTATAATAACCAATAAGGTAATCTCCTGGAGTTACAGCATTACCCATGTTTTGCATTAAGTAAATACCTGCTCCATACCAATACAACTCATTGCTAGGATCTCCATTCCTGTAGTAAGCGGTAAGTAGTTTATTATTAGTACTACATATTACAGTATCGTAGTTTTGTACTTTAGATTTATCCCAATATTCAGCAGCTCCAACTGTTTCACTGTTTAAAGCAAAAATCTGGTTATAGGTTTTTAAACCCCAAGTAGTTCCACCTGTATTTCCAAACAAATAACTCATTACTTAATCCACCAATTAGTTCCATCACAAATTAATTCATAGTAATTGTACAAAGCAGCAACTGGCATACCTGTACTAGTTCTATCTACACCGTCTATTTGTTGACTTGATCCAAATGTTTTTATAACTAAAGATTCAGTTACAGCACTTTGTGATTTCCATTTAACTCCTACTCTTTTACCAGAGTTGCTAGACGCGGTAGGTAATGTAACAACAACATTAGGATAAGTAGCATTACTAGTTATTAAGTATAATGTATCAACAGCCGCTGTTACTGCCGCTGCCGCAGTAGGTGAACTAACAGTCCATCCACTACCACCACCACCACCAGAGCCATTAGCTGCTGCTGTTATTCTACCTTGAGCATCTACAGTTATATCAGCTGAGGTATAAGCTCCAGCTGTAACTGCGGTATTGTCAAGATTAACCGTTGCAATAGATCCAGCTCCTGGATTTGTTAAAACAGTGCTAATACCAGTACCACCAGCAACATCAAGAGTGAATCCATTTAGAATAGTTACATCTGCTCCTGAGTCAGCTCTAGAAGTCCAACTACTCATTGTTCCACCACTAGTTGGTGTTGCTATCCATGACAAGGCACCTGAAGCATCTGACTGTAATATTTGAGCAGCCACTGCTGGTAAAGTATTAGGCAGTTTTAAAGTGTAACTACTTCCACCGGAATGTGCCGGTCCTTGTATAGCTACATAATGTGCAGTTCCGTTTTCACAGTAAAGTTTTAATTCACCTGCGTTAGAACCACCATCACCTACTAATCCTAGTTCATATATAATATCTACCTTGCTTGTTTTGTTTGTAGTAAAAAATGCACCAGCTCCAAACGCGCCACTATTATTGTACTGCACTTGTGTATCAGAACCAGCAACACTACCACCACTAGATCCATTACTAGCAGATGTTAATCGTCCTTGAGCATCTACAGTTATGTCTGCATTAGTGTATGAACCAGCAGAAACAGATGTGTTATCTAGAGCTATTTCTAAGTTTCTAGTTGCTATAGAAGAAGTGCTAATACCTGTCCCTCCAGAAAAAGTAGCATCTTGAGCATTACCTACAGCTTGAGTTCCACTGTCTCCTACTAAATTCCAACTAGTCATAGCTGAACCGCTATATGCTATTGCATAAGTATTAAGTGCTACACTACTTATAGTTATATCATTACCTGGTGTAAGAACAGTGTTACCTGTAGGTGTTCCTGATAATGTTTGTAATTCAATCTTACATTGAGTACCAGCACCAGTACTATTAACTAATTGATAAGTGGTATTAGTATCTGTAGCTGCTATTGTATAGCCAGTACCTGCACCATTCTCTGTAAGAGTAATATTTGATCCAGCTGTAACAGTATAAGTACTATCTGCTCCACCACCAGCACCTGTTAAATCTATATCAATATTAGGACTATTATCTGTTGTTGATATTGAATATGTATAATTTGTATCTGTACCTGTTAAAGCTACTTGTTGACTACCTGCTATATATGATGCAACTACAGAACCACCACCTACTATTCTAAGGCCAGTAGTATCTGTTGCTGTAAATTCTACTAGTCCAGCACCATTTTTAATAGGTAAAGAAGTAGTATTAGTATCTGTGCCTGTTATAGTAATTTCAGTAGCTGAAGTTCTACTTGTAACCACAGAACCTGCTCCTGTGAAAGTTACAGTTCCACTTGCCCCACCGTAAGAATAACCAGTTGGTTGAGTAAATTCTATCTCTGGATTCGTAGCATCTAGACCCACTTGATATGTTGGCCAATTCAATAAAGACTCAATATCTGATGTTAATAGTCTAACGTTTTTTGATCCAGCACTATTATCGTACCCTACAAAGTATGTTGTTGCTCTAGCAGGTGTATACGTTCCACTAGGTGCATCGAAGCCTGAAAATTTTATATTCGCCATATCTTAAGGAGCTTGTTCGCTTAGCATTAAATCTGTTAAACCTACTTCTTGTGCTATAAAGTCTATTCCACTTTCCGGAATAATAAAGAAGGTTATAGGTGGAGCGGGTCCTCCGCCACCTTTTTTATCCCACCAAGGGATCATGTTTACATTTCCCTGTGTCGTGCCCATTAGTAAAGAGCTATTATCTCACCATCTTGATCTGATCCAGCGCTACTTGTCCAAGCGTTTACTTTTCTCACTAATATAGGAAGAAATGATCCAGCTTGTACACCTTTAAAATCTGCTGTATACCCACCATCTTGAGTTGCATATTCATTACCAGATTCCATTGTAACGGATAATTCTGTTAAATCTATACCTACATATAAGGTAGCACCTCTTACTTCTGTGTGTGGTAAGTCAATACCTCTAACGTAAGCTGAAAAATTAATTCCACTTCCAGTTGTAGCTGACTGAGCGTATGAAGTATTTAATGTTGCTCCTTTACCATAAGGTTGAGAACCTGTTGTTGTAGCTTTTGGTACTAACATTACACCAGTTACTACACCAGCTTCTACATTTGTTACTTTTAAATCACACGCTACAGTTGTTAAAGTTATAACATCATTAATAGCATGGCCAGTTCCGCCTGCGTTTATTTCTACTTTACTTACTGAGTTCAACACAACAGGTATAGCATCGTGACCGAATACTCTAGCTTGTGCCGCCCAATTTCCTTGTACACTTGTACTTGCCATTATTTTATTTTTTAATTTTTGTTATTTTTTCAGCGCCTCTAGATCCAAAGTACGCTACATATACTGTAATCAGTAAAGCTTCTAACAGCGAAACCCAACCTGTTTTTATTTCTAATAGTACAGTTGAATCTAATACTATAAATATCGTCATGGCTAAAGTAAGATATATTAGCGTCATAGGTCTAGTGTTCTTACTCAACCATGAATCACTTTTCATATCACTAGCCCATCTCTCTGAGATATTATTCATCTCAGCTATGTCTTGATCTAAAAGTTTTAATGCCATTTCTTTATCAGCGGCTTTAATACTCTTATCACTTGTTATAAGATTTTTTACTATTCCAAGACCGCCTTGATCTGGTAAAAACTCTCCTAACTGTGAAACTAATTTAGGAGCCTTTTCTGTTAAAAAAGCACCTACCTTAGTTTCTTTAAACTTCTTTTTTTCTTTTTTACTCATTAGTTAACTAATTCCCCAGTGTCGTTAATTATACCAGTGTTTTCGTCTGTTCCAGTTGAACCTCCATAACCGGTAGATGATAAAGATTTTTTACCTGCTTCTATTGATTCTTCAAAATCTTCAGTGTTACCAGCAATAGGATTATTTGATGAACGCTCCCAGAAACCAACATAGTCTTCCTTTTTTCTATTAGCATAGTCTGTGTAGTTTCCACCATAATTCTCTGGAGTATATCCTAAATATCTAGCTTCATCAGGAGTTAAATCTCTAGTCTTTTCAATATTAGTTCCAGCAAGTAATTCACCACCCCATTGTTTGGTAGCTCCTCTATAAGGTTGTGATCTTTGAGCATGATCTAAATATCCATAATCTTTTGGTGGTGGTGGTATTTCTTTTGGTGGTGGTGTTTTTTTAGTTGTGGTTTCTGTTGTTGAAGACGCCTCATCTGGTTTAAAAGACGTAGTAGTAGATTCTTTAATAGCTCTTTCTTTATACTCTGGAAAAGTTTCACCCTCTTTTAACCAACCTTTAGATTTAGCTATTTCAAAAGCTTCTTCAAAGGTTTTGTCTCCAGGGGTTTTTACTTCTGTAAAAGTACCTTGAACACCTTCTTGTTGACCTTTCCAGGTTTTCTTTATTTTATCTCCTTCACCTTCCATGTTAAACTTAGCAGCACCATGCCATTGTTTCATAGCTGCACCAAACCTTTCATTCATACTTACTGATTCTTGGTCTTGACCTCTACTTCCTAACATATTAAAACCTGGACCCTGTTTCATGTTGTCAGGGTTTATATCATCTAAAGGTTTTAAACTTTCACCAGCCGCATAAGCTGGAGCCTCATAAGGAAGAGATCTATCAGACTCATCAAAGTTAGGACTATTTCTATTATGAAACTTACCTTCAAACTCTACGCCTTCTTCATTATATTTTAAAGACTCTGGCTCATACTTACCTATACCAAACATTTGCCTTAAGTGTTCTCCTTCATGAGACATGGCTTTAGCCATTAATGGTCCATCCGTTGCTTTGTTTTTATTAATAATAATACTAAAATTATCATTAGCTTTAGCAACTAGTCCATCACTTGCACCTTTATCATTATCCATAGAAAATGGAACTTCATGAACAGGTATGTTATTTATTTTATAGGGAGCTTTGAGTTTAAATGCCATTATTTTTTATGTCTAAGTTTTTCTAATAATAAAGCAAACCTAGCTCTTTGACCAACCTTACCTTTTTTCTTCGCAGCTGCGCGTATTTTACTTTTAGGTATTTTTTCACCCTGTGGCACACCTAGATCTCTATGTAATTGACCAGGTTTTTTTATAGCCTTATTTATATTTAACTTTTTCTTAGCCATTACTATTGTTTTTAAAAGCGAATAAAAACTCTCTTAGTCCTACTCCAAAAGCTATTCCAGCATATAGTGCGTGACCTTCTAGTAATAACATAGCTCCACAAAAACTAATAGCTAAAGCTTTAGACAGTGGATGATTTACTAACATTTTTATTTTTTCCATAATTATAATTTTAACATTTCCATCTTTTTCTAGCGGCTATACCTCTTTCACCTTTCCATCCTTTTGACCTAGCACAAAATGATTTTCTTCTTTTAGCTGCTTTACTTCCTTTTTTAACTTTACCAGTTACTGCTGTTTTAAGTTTACTACCTGGGTTTTGCTTTCTATATTTTTTTACGCCAGCTTTGGTCATTCCAGCACCTTCTTTTGTTGTTCTGAAATTACGCTTTTTACCTTTAGTAGTTTTTCTTAATCTAGGCATTTTATTTTTTTACACAGTTGTTAACCATTTTAACTTTTCCAGACTTAGTTTTTTTACCACTAGGAGATTTCTTTTTACCTTTTGCTACATAGCCATTCCAGCAAGAACTTGCTTTTTTAGCTTTACGTGCTCTACCTCTTTTTGTTGCCATCTGTTAATTCTTTATCTATTTGTCTACACCAATCACGAATTTCTTTAACTTCATCTTCTAATCTGTTTATATGATCAGTATGCCAATTTTGTTTTAAGTCGTATTCAATACGATCTATAACAGCTTTAGGCATTTTTTTAGCATCAGCTATATCATCTTGTAAAGTATAATACATACCTACAAAAGATGCTGTTACAATTATTATACTTATAATGGTTTTAAGATCTATCTTAAACTCCGTCCCTTCTCCTATTTTCATAAATATTTATACTCTTCAGTAGCATTAAAACTTGGACATGCTTTTCTAGCAAAGTCATTATGTGAATGTATTACAGCTTCAGGGTACATTGCTTTTAATGTTCTAAGCACTGCAGTTAAAGCTTCTTTTTGACAATCAAGTCTAGTATCTTTCGGGGTCTTACCATCAACCTCAACGCCTCCGCAATAGCAAATACCAATTGAGTTTCTATTCTGACCCTTCGTGTGAGCCCCGATTTTAGCTATATCTCTACCTTTATATATATCACCATGTAAGTCTATATAGAAATGATAGCCTATGTCGCTCCAACCTCTACCATCTACGTGCCAACTGCGTATTGTGTCTACGCTATAATTTTCACCTTCTCTAGTAGCGGAGCAATGTACAATAATTTTATTAATCTGTCTCATTAATTTATATATTGAGTTGAGTAATGAAGATATTTATTATCTTTGTTTATTAAAGCTTCTTTTTTTTCTTTAGTAGACAAATCATCCCAGCCTTTTTTAGTGGATCCTCCTTGTTGATATAGTCTTGATATATGATTGTCAATAGTTGATTGATCAGTTTTTTCTTGTTGTTCTTTTCTTCTTTGATCAGATATTAAAGAACCCATTTCACTCATTTTTTCAGTGCCACCTAAATCTAGTTTCTCTGGCATGTTAATTGGTTTCATACCAGTAGACTCAGCAGCAAATTCATTTATGCTTGGAGGAACATATGGATCGTCAGAGCCTCCGTAGGGATTATGATTAGGTGAATGCATGGATGGGGCTTCCATTCTTTTTAATGGATTTTTAAGCCCTGACATAGCTTTTTGCATTCCTTTTAAATCTTTTCTACTTGCCATCTTTATCATTTTTCAACTTCCACCATCTGTGGGCTGTATAACCTATAGTTACTAGAAGTAAAGTTATTTTTAATACAGGCTCTAACCAATCGAAACTAGCAATTGTGAAAGAAGTTATATTAAAACAATATAACTTTAGATCATCAATACCCATTATCTTTGAGCGTTAAGAGCTCCATTTCCACCATAAGATGGGTTATCTATTCTCAACGTTGAGGTAACGTTTTTATTTCTTGAAATCATTTTTCTATCACCGATAGGTTTACAACCACATGGTAATTTAACTCCTGCAGGTTTTTGTTTTTCTCCGTAGCTTGGCATAATAATTTTTTTATTTGTTTATAATAGTGTATTATTATAATTACACGTTATCATATTTTCTTCCATGATGACCCTGATCATATTTTAAATCTCCATACAAATGAGAAATATGTTTTTCATCAGCTGTTTCATATTCATCTTTTTTATGCTGTGACATATCGCTATGTTGTATATCTTTTACATCTCTTTTCAAATAACTAGCATGTGCAGCATCATCTTTTTCAGCAGATTTATAATTTGATTTTGTAACTTTAGTATGCATTCCAGGTGCATCAGCAACCATATCCGCAAACTTACCTTCTTTGTTTTTCATTGCAGCTTTTAAACCAGCATTAAAAGCAACACCTTGATTTAGTGCTGTAAAAGTTTGGTCAATACCAGCATTAGGAGTATTAGGTGTGAATGTAGCTCCACCTTCTCCTCTTTTAATTGCTGCAGCATTTGGATCAGGATTAAGTTCTCCTGCAGAAGAAGCTATATCAGATATTTTTGATTCAGCATCAAAATTAGTTGCGCTTATTTTTTCTGGATCTTTATAATCAGGCTTAGTAGGATCAGTAATATTTAATGGAGTGTTAGTTAATACATTTCTATTTACACCTGCACCAGCTCTATTAGACTGTGCACCTATCATAGGTTGCTCTATATAAGGAATAGCATGTCCTTTTCTATTTAGTTGTTTCATATTTTTTATGTTCATTTCAGGTGCTTGACCTCGTTTAGTATAAAATCCAGATCCTTCTTCTTCTTCTTGAGGATTAAATCTGTTCATTTGATAATCCGCATCATTGTTTTCCGGATCAAAAGTTTTTTGACTATTAGGTGTAAGTGGAAATCCAAATCCATCACCAGGCTCAGGCCCTTTATTATTATAAGCATGTATTGCGGCTTGTTCTCTTCCATCAGCTTCAGCTGCAACTTTAGCGGCTTTTATGTGTTTGTTATTCTTTTTATAGTCTTCAGCTTTTTCTGCAAACTTTTCGTCTTTGCCCTTATCTTTTTCGGCTCTAATAATTTTGTCTTTTTCCAGTTTCTTTTCCATTAACTTCTGTTTGTCTTCATACTTAGACTTCTTGTTTAATAACTTTTTAGAAGCTTTATATCTTTTCCTAGGACTTAACGAAGCATCTCTAGATTTTTCAGTTAAAGATTTAATTTTCTTTGTCTGACTACCAGATGATATATTTTCTTTTAAAGCATTTTCTAAATCTTTATTAGCTGGAGTAGCTGATGCATCTTTATCAGCCTTTACTGGATCAGTTTCTACCTTTTCATCTTCAACCCCATCAACTCCTCCTATGACAGAAGGATTAGCTCTATTTATTTCAGACTTATTATAACCTGACATTGGGTCTATTGGCTTTCTCTCCGTACGCTTAGGCGTAGAGTATGCACCTCCTGGCCCCATGTTTGGTCCGTAACTTATTTGTTGTAATAAAGGATTTTTTTGCTTATATGCCATTTGTTCTTGTTTTATCTTTGTTAACGTAGGAGATTGCCTTAGTAGTTACAGTGTTTATGTAACTACTGTTTTGTTCTAATTTCTTAGTAGGCATATCTTCTTCGCCGATCATAATCCGATACATTCTAGCCGTTAGTTGTTTGCACTTTACGGATACTTTATATATATGATATTTTTGGGTTGTGCGGTTTCTTTCTCTCCACACTTTAATCCACCCTTGTTTCAATAACCTGTTCCAACGCCTGTTGTCCCAACTATACGAGTATGTACCTTTCTTAAAATCATTTTTTGTGAATAAGTCTATAGATTCTAAATATATTAATAGTTCTAAATCGGCATCATTTAAGTTATTACTTTTGCATGCCCATTTTCTTATTATTCTATAATGTTTTAGTAATTTTAATTCTTTTATATCTTGTGATTTAACCCTCATTAAAGACAGTTCTTTCTATACCAACTTTTACCACTCTTACCTTGAGCTGCTTTCTTTTTACACTTAGAAGATTTTTTGGCTGCTTTTTTCTTTCCCTTTTCTTCTTTCTTTATAGCTCTATATTCTTTACCGCTTATTTCCCCTGATTTTTTTCTAGCTTTAGCATCTCCTTTAGCTATTTTATATTGGTCTTTTAGCTCACCTTTATTTTCCTTATGTTCTAGTCTTGCTTCTTTAGAAGTCATACCTTCTTTGTAATCATCTGTATAACCTTCGGCTGTATACTCTTCCATTAATCTTTCTTTCTCTGCTTCAGCTTCTGCCTCTGCTGCAGCTGCAGCCGCTGCTTCTTCTTTAGCTTTTTTAGAACCTGCTTTATAAGCATCGATACTACCTCTTCTATCTCCAACTCTTTCTGGCACAATGTCTTCAGAGGTAGGTTTGTTATTGTTAGGTCTAGGTACAGGTTTTCCATCTATCATATCATAACTGAAGTCTTCGCTTATATCACTACCTATTTTTCCAGCTACCTTTTCAAGTTCTTGTTTTTTTTGACGCATTATACTCTTCATAGCACTAGCAGGACCTCCAAACATAGGTTGAAAACCTTTAGCATTAGCCTTAAATTCATCTGCAAAACTTGCGCCTTTATATTTACCTAACTTCCTTGTTCTACTCATAATATTATAACTACGTCAAACTCTTTTATTATCTTGTAATTTTCTTTTTTAATTTCAATATCAAAACCAGCGTTTCTGTCGTAATATATTTTATCACCTTTTTTTATTACGTTCACGTCAGTTCCTGACTTTATTACAGTTGCTTGTCTATATCTTATATCTTCTCTTTGAGAATCCGCTAGTATTAAACCACCTTTTGTTTTAGAATCTATTTCTCTGATAGGTTCTATAACTATATACTTACCTATTGCTTTCATGCTCTAATATTATTTATAACACAATCTGTAGATATTATAGTCTTTGCTACTGAAGCCGCGTTTTGTAAAGCACTTTTAGTAACGAGTAAAGGATCTACTATTCCGGCTTTCACCATATCAACCGTTTCTCCTGTAACCACATCTAATCCTTCACCTTCTACTTCTGAACATGTATAGTCGTTTACACCAGCGTTCTCTAGTATTACTTCAAAAGGTTTTTTAATAGCACAATACAATATTTCTTCTCCTATATTTATAGGACTTAATTGTTGTGCAGCATTTAATAATGCAATTCCACCTCCTGATACTATGCCTTCTTTTATAGCGGCTTTTGTAGCACAAATAGCATCTTCAACTCTATCACGTTTTTCTTTCAGCTCTACCTCAGAGTTAGCTCCTACTTTAACAACAGCAACTTTAGCTTTTAATCTAGCTAATCTTTTTTCAAGTCTTACTTTAAAATTAGGATTTCTATTTTCTTTTATTTGTTTTTCTAAAAGATTTATCTTCTCCTTAACTCTGTCATTGTTTTTTAAGTCTACTTGTATGATAGTATTATCGTGATTGGTTACTGTTTTTAAAGCAACTCCTAAGTGATCTACACTTATTAAATCCATATCATCACCAAGTTCTTCGTCTATAAGAGTCGCTCCTGTTACATCGCATAAATCTTCTAAAGTTTCTTTTCTACTTATTCCAAAGACAGGTGCATCTATAACATTAATCTTTATATTTCCTTTAACCTTATTCATGGCTAAAGCATTTGATACTTGAGAATCTAGATCACCTATAACTAATAAACTCTTGTTTGTTTTTATTATATGCTCTAGTACTCCTTGTATCTTTCTAATATTAGTTACTCTAGAATCTATAATTAATACGTATGGTGATTCTAGTTCTGCAGAAGCTTTTTCTGCATCTGTGATAAAGTGCGAAGATTTTAATGGTGCTTCATATTGAACTCCTTCTATAAGAGTTACTGAAGTTTCAGGTTGTTCGTTTACTTCCATTATAACAACACCTGTTTCATCTACCATTTTAAAAGCTGTTCCAATTGTAGCTCCTAGCTCTGTATCATTATTAGAAGATATAGTAGCTACTTGGTCAATCTTTTTTCCTTTTACTTTCTTACTCTTCTTATCTAAATACTTAACTACTTTATCCACAGCGCTAGTAATTCCTACTTTTATATTTCTTAAAGTATCTAATTCACTGTGCTTTTCATACTCACTTAATATAGCATGTGCTAAAATAGTAGCGGTGGTTGTCCCGTCTCCAGCATCTTTAACTGTTCTTTGAGCTGCTTGTTTAATAAGCGTTGCTCCAATATTTTCTAGTGGATTCATCAATGTAACTGAATTAGCTACTGTTACTCCATCTTTAGTTACTTGTGGTTTACCGTTGTGGTCTTCAAGTATTACACATTTTCCGCTAGCGCCTAATGTAGAACCTACTGCATTAGTTAATTTATCTACGCCAGCTAGTATCTGGCCTCTAGCTTTATCACCAAAGGCCAGTTGTTTTACTAACTTTACTTCTTCCATTTTATTTAATTAAATTTGATTTGTGTTGAATATTAATCGAAGGTTTTTACTACTTTCGGTCCTTGAAGAAACTCTAACTTTTTAGAATAATGTTCTATAGATCCATCAATAGCAGCTTCAGCGCCGTCCATAGTTTCTCTTCTAGTTACATCAATCCAGTCACCGTCTTCAGGGTGTTTATATTCGGTTTGAAAAAATCCATTTGGTAACTGTACAATCCTCCAGTTTTTCTTTTCGGTTATATGTTTCCAATGGTCGATCATTTTTTGATCGGGTTGTGTAGCAGCTCTAAAGCTACTGGTGTATAAAAACGTCATGTTATTTGGTTTTATGTTTAACGTGGTTATTTATACTATCACATGATAGTTCGGTTATTTAGTTAAAATGTTACTGCTTGTACTCTGACCCATGTGTTAGTCGCTGTACATATGTATATATATCCGTCTGATCCTGCTACAATTTCTCCAGCAACTCCAGCAGCTGTAGCTGAAGCAGGAGGTGTAACTGGTATAGATAGTTTACCTAAAACTGTAGTAGTTGTTGGTGCAGCACTTCCTATAGTTAATAGGTTTGATGCGCTATTAACTGTTATTAAACTAGATGCAGTAGGAACATTAGCTACACTACCTACAAAAATATTAGTAGATGTTAAAGGCATTGCATCTGCAACTGTTTTCCAAGTAACTTTGTTATCAGATTTAGAAGCTAAAATTTTATTAACTACACCACCAGCGTTGTTACCTGCAGAGTCTTTCACTACACTACTTAGTTGTAGTCCACCAGCAAAGTTAAAGTCTCCACTAGCTACAGCCCATTCTCCACTACCAGCAGCTAAACTTAAACTAGTGCCTGCTGATACACTGATTGCACTTCCAGCAGTTAACGATGTGTTTGTTCCACCGTTAAGTGTTAGTGCATTACCCGCAGCTGATACAGTTACTGACCCTGTAGTACTTAACATTTGGTTAGTACCTGAACCAGTAAATGTTTTTATGTTTCCACTATTACTAGTAAGATCTACGCTACCGGAATAATTTTGAATAATCAAAGCTTTACCACCAGTAAGGGTAGTATCTGCCATTATTTCTAAACTATTGTTAGTAGTAGTTATTGACATAGCTCCTGTGCTATTTACAATATTAGCAGCAGGTTTAATATCTCCACCAACTACTAAATGTCCGCCACCAGCAGCTGTTGATGTTGTTATATCGCCAGTTTGACCATCTAAAGTTATAGTGTTAGTATTAACACCTACAATTACATCGCCTAATAATATTTTACCTTCACCAAGAATACCACCACCGTTGTAATATGCACTATTACCAGTGTTTAACGTTTCCTGTAGGGTTACAGTATCATCTACAAAATCAGCAATAGCACTAAGTTTTACTGTTTTAGTGCTATTATCTGAAGAATCTGTAACAATGAGTGTATCATTACCGGCAACTGGACTTTTTAAAGGGTATGAGTATATAATTGCCATGTTTTATTTTTTATTATCTTAGTTTTTTACCGCCTGTACCTACTTTGTACTTAGACATTAAAGGTCCACCTTTCATATGCTTAGAAAGTACCATTTTTGGAGCTGCACTATACTCGCTACCTCCAAATCCTGGATCTCCTTCTGAACCAGCTCCTTCTAATCTATTACTATCAGCCATCATAGGTTGATCCATCATACTAGTTCCTTCGTAATCTCTTCTAGATTTAGACATATCACCTTTATTACCACCGTACATTCCAGGTCCTTCGTAATCTCTTCGTGATTTTGATTCATCACCTTTTTTACCACCGTACATACCTGCGGCTAAAGGGGCTGTTTTCTTTTTAGCTGCTCCTGCTGTTGGTTTTGAGCTAGCTTTTTTCTTTTTAGACGATGCTGATGCTGCTTTAGCTGCCTGAGAAACTCCAGATGCTTTACCTTTTCCTCTTGCACCCTTTTTAATTTTTCTTGCTTTAGCTCTACCTTCTTTTCTTGCGCCTCTTGCTGCTTTTCTAGCTTCTTTTCTTTTTCCTCTTGCTTCTTTTCTAGCTGCTCTTTTTTCAGATACTTTACCTTTAACTTTTTTAGCTCCTGCTTTAGCTTTCTTAGCTACTTTTTTAGCACCTTTTTTAGCTTTTGCTGCTCCAGTTGCTTTTGCGGCTGCTTTTATTGCTTTTCCTACTGCCATGATTTTTAGTTTATTTACACATTGTTATTTGTTTTTATTATCTTAAACCAAACTTGTTACATATTTGGTCTTATAATAGCATATTACAGGTAATACGAGTAATTTACTTAGAAGAAGTGGGACATTAGGGTACTACTAGGCTATATATAAGGCTAGTGTCACTATTATTTTTTTTGTATATTTAGTTACCCGGGGCTATAGTGTTGCCCACCCCAAAATTATATTGTGGATAAAAACGAAATTGAAATATATTACACCGGGTCCCCCATTATATATATGATTTTATTTTATATATATTGATTTAATCGATATAATATTGTGTCATTATATTTTATATATATATTATAGAACTACAAACTTAATACGATGTGTATAAGATAATATAATGTAAATAAATTAATAAATAAAATAAATAAATATGAATAACTTAATCAACACTATCAAATCAAATGCAATTTCAATAACTATGAATATCATTTTCGTTTCTTACTTAACATTCTTATTAACTATCGCACTATAAATACAAAGCAAAAACGAAGCATAAAAGATAATACTATAAATAATAATTAATAAATAAATAACTATGAATAATTTAACTAAAAAACAATCTCACGAAATTACTAACTTATATGAAATGCTATCAAACGGCTGGCATTATACTAATCATCCAATGCATTACAAATTCATGCAAGCTCATAATGAATTACCTGATTATAAAAGCTAATTCATTATACAAACTAAAAACGAACTAAAAAAGATAATATAACAAATAAACTAAATTAATAATAAATAAATAAAATAAATAACTATGAAAACTAATAACTTAACTACTAAAAGATTCGTAATCAGAAAATCACTAATTGGCGAAAATGCAATTATAACTTTCACTAACAATAAAAATATAACATTCACTTATGACCATGACGAAGTATACTCTACTTTTCAAGAAAAGTTTGAATCAATGAAGTGTTTTCAAGAATACAAATCTTATACTAACTCTAATACTGTTCCAGCTTTTGCAAGAAACTTAGCAGAAATAGCATAAGTAACATGTGACAGTAGCCTGTTACTATTATATATTAACAAGCTATTGTCATACTATACTTATATTAATAATATAATTAAGTACAATGAGACATTGCACTACAACTCTTAACAAATAATAACTAATAAACAAATATACACCTTTATGAAAACTTTAATAACTAAAACAAACAAACTATGGAATAAGTATAACACTCATGTATTGGCTTTCTTATTCACTTGCTTCTTCATGACTGCTTTTACTATAGTATTTTTAGAAATTATAAATCAAGCTTTTGTTACAAACTAAAAACGAACAAGCAAAGATAATATATAAACAAAACATGTAGTTGATAGTCATACTTTAGCATGTATAAATAAAACGAACACTTGACTCAGCACAAACTAATAAATAAATAACTATGAAAATCCAATACTACTTACACAAGTTAACATTTAATGACTATTCAACTCAGTATATTACTTCAACTACTATGAATTTAAATAAAACTGACTTTGAATACTTAGCAAAAATTAATACTGATTTATCAACTATTACAAACCATCAAGTACAACTTGGAGAACTAGTAAATTACCCAGCAATTAAAAATAAATAAATATGTATAATCCTAATAATCCCTCAAACTGGTCTTGGTCAAAAGCATTTGCCGAGATGGAAAAGACAGTAAAACAAGCTGAATGTACTCAGCAAATTATAAATCACTTACACAACTATGATGGTGGTGTCAAGAAGTTTACTGAACTAAGTAAAGATAAACAAGAACTTCACTATGAAATATTAACTCAAATACTATGATCTTTTTAGCAGCACCAATTGCTTTCGCAGCAATAGTAACAATGACAATTCTAATAACAACAATTAAAGAAATATTTGACAATGATTAAAGTAATAATAACAGTACTACAACTACTACAACCATATGAACTACCTGAACAAGCTCACTGGAATGAAGCAGTAGATAACGTAGCTGACATGAGAACGTGGATAAGAGAAGACATAAACAATGGTAAGATAAGTGAAGAAGAAGCACAATATTATATAGATTACTTAAATAGAACTGAAGACTTACTTATTCATTTATACAATGTTAATACGAATAAGTAAAGATAATAATACAAATGACAAACCACAAATACATACAAACTAAATATCTCGACGCTATCATTCTCGATGACGACTATATCAAACTAGTGATCAACAAGGTGCAGAAATCTCCGTACGGTTGGACTAAACGAGATCTATTATCATCACCATTCGGTGTTAAAACAAAAGCATTCACTTACGAATTTGTAAGTAATAAGGTAGACGAGGTGTATTCTACCTTTCCAAACGAAGAAATACACGAGTTAATAACCAAAGTAAATAAATATAATAATGGTTAAACAAGCAATAATTAAATTTTGTTACAAAGCGATCGAAGATAAGATGCTTAAAGTATACGCTTACTGTATGACAGGTATATTCTTGTCAATATGGATACCAGCAATGGTAATGATAGTAATAGAAATGTTTAATACTTTCTTTTAATGAAAAAAATACTATTAATACTAATGTTAGTAAGCTGTAGCGTTCAGAAAAAAACTACTAAAGATTTAAAAACTTTACAAAGGTGGATACACGAAGACTACAAAGCAGGTGAAATACCACATGGTAACGCGAATGCTTACTACGTAATACTTGAATCAATAATCTACGAACTAAATAAAAAACAAAATGATAAGTAATAAAATTAAAGAACTACAAAAACTATACTCTTGGAACGAGTTCTACCAAGAAAGAAAGATGAAGACAGAAATGAAAAAGTGTCAAAGTGATATTCACACGCTTAAACTTGTGATCAACGAATTAAAGAATAAAAAGAAATGAAAGATACTAATCAAATAGAGAAAGCTATTAGACAAAAATGTGTTAGCGAATTAGAATCTATAGTTAATAATTTTATAAATGAATTAGAAACTAAAATAAGAGGTGAATACAATAGTTGTAGCTTCTATGAGTTAAAACATGCTAACGAAAACAAAAGAGGTTTTAACGTTATGGGTACAAGCCAATTAAAGACAGTATTAACTAATGCTCTTGTAACTGGCCATATTGACTCAATGCTAAGTGTTAAATCAAGAGAATTAATCAAAAAACTAGAATTAATATGAGTAAAAGTAAACAAATATATTGGAATCCTGACACTATCGATCACTTCATATTCATAAGTAATTATGCTGATGTAGATCAAGTGTTGACACAAGTGACAGCTTTTGTTGAAGCTGATTGCGAGCTACAAGGCGATGATACTGAGAAAGACTTAGTTGAAGACTTAATGAATAAAATATACGAAAGAAGATATGAGT
>WLWF01000263.1_pt1 | contig 52459 bp, 40 predicted proteins | sample 6718331 | NCBI WGS metagenome assembly WLWF01 (sample SAMN12718692, study PRJNA515312) | sponge metagenome | isolation source: marine sponge | host: Mycale hentscheli | place: New Zealand: South Island, Marlborough, Capsize Point | collected 2003-05-01 | reverse complement strand
ACCACACAACCAACCACACAACCAACCACACAACCAACCACACAACCAACCACACAACCAACCACACAACCAACCACACAACCAACCACACAACCAACCACACAACCAACCACACAACCAACCACTCAACCAACCACTCAACCAACCACTCAACCAACCACTCAACCAACCACTCAACCAACCACTCAACCAACCACTCAACCAACCACTCAGACCAACGAAAACAGTACAGACTCTTCCACTGGCACTCGTTCAGAGAAAATACAACCCACGACTGAGACTCTTACACCGCCACCTTCTTCAGATACTTCCTCAGCATCAGGTCCAACTATGCAGACCACCGCCGCTGACGGCACTGTGTCAATTGTTATTCAGCCGACCACCACGGCACCACCGCCCTCTGCCGAATTCACACGTCCGCCGAACCCGATCGAACCTCAGAATCCGTCAGTGGTGAGTTCTGCAGAGACTACCACCTCTCCGGATAAGACTGCTGCGACACTGTTACTTGAGCGAATTCTCGAGCCGCTCGAGCTTGGCGAAGCCAACAATCGTATCGACCCAAGTCGCAGTGCAACGCTTTACGCAAGACCACTGCCACTCATCGAGGCACTTCAGCGGTCGGGAGATCGGAGCCGAAGACTCTGGATAACTCAAGCGTATTGGCAGGTATCACGAGGGTACGCCAGTATTCGGTTTGCAACTGAGGCCCGAGAACGTCTTCAATTTATCGCACCCGGCAGTGACCCGCACGACCAGATGGTACTCGACGTAGCAAGTGCGGCAGCCGAGGCAGACCTGGCAGACGCTCATGCTGAGTTGATCGCGGCACAGCAACAGCTTGTTGATCTCGTCAGACTGCCAATAGGTGAACCAGCACCGTGGCCGGTCGATCGTCCTCTTGCAGGATCCTATGAAACCCACTTTGCTGCAATCTTTGCGACTCGACCCGCAACAGGACGAATTCGAGCGATCGATCGCATGCTTCCGAGTAAGCATGACGCAGTCGAGGCACGAGCCGTCGCCGTCGAGGCAGCAGAGTCTGCCATGAACCGTGCCGAATCTGACCATGCTCGCGGCAAACGTCCTATTGAGGCCGTCGTTGCAGCTCATCGAATGCTTCGCCTGCAGCAGCAAGAATTTGCAGAGTCACTTGCGACATACAATCTCGATATCGCAGAGTACGCGATGGCAGTCGCAGATACATCCGTTCCCGACGACCGATATGTATCGATGCTCATTGGAACACCCATCCAATGGAAACCACAACCTGCTTCGAACGTTATCCCCGCAACTGGACTCCAACCGATTGAGCAGACAACAACACTCCCGCAGCCATGACCTGATAGGTAACTTACGCGATACTGATTTGCGAATTACCTTGGCTTGCGTCAGAAATCCATTGGCACCCAATCTGTAAAAAGGTGGGCTAAAGTTCACAGCACGCATGCCTGGCGTCTTGAGAAAATGACCTTGCCACGACCCGTCTCCCAGAAACACACACACGAAGAGCATGCCTGCGACGCTACCCCACCAATCCTCTGACACTCCAAAACACACGCGTCAACATCTCAGAATTGGTAGCGTCGATGTTGATCCTCCAGTCTTGCAGGCGCCTATGGCTGGCTACACAAATTATGCCTTTCGGCAAGTTGTCAGAGAATTTGGTGGTGCTGGGCTGCTGGCAACAGAAATGATTGCGGCCCGCAGTGCCATTTGGCTTGAGACCAACAAAAGTGAACACCCAGATCGTCTCTGGGGTGTACGTGAGGAACCTCGACCGCTTGCCGTTCAGATGTGGGATAACGACGCTGAAAATTTAGCTCAAGTCGGCAAACGACTAGCACAAGACTTTCAGGTAAGTGTAATCGACCTGAACTTTGGCTGTCCTGTTCGTCAGGTAACGGAAAAAGCGCATAGTGGATCGTGGTTGCTACGCGACCCCGAACGTGTTGGTGAAATTGTTCGCCGTGTTGTTGATGCCTGTGGAGACACGCCTGTGTCAGCGAAAATCCGTCTTGGATGCTCCGAAAATTGTCAGACGGCGATAGAAGTTGCTCAGCGCATTGAAGAAGCCGGGGCAAGTTGTCTTACTGTTCACGGTCGCGTTGCAGCTCAATACTTCAAAGGCGAAGCAGACTGGGAAGCTATCCGTCAGGTGAAGCAATGCGTCTCGCGCATGCCGGTGGTTGGCAACGGCGACATCACTTCCGCGGAGGAGGCCGTTTCACGACTCAAGAATTATGGTGTCGACGGAGTAATGATCGCGCGTGAGTGCCTAGCGAAACCCTGGATTTTTTCACAGGTTGCTGCGCTTCTGCGGGGAGAACCAAAACCGCCCGATCCGACACCCGATGAACAAGAGAATATCGTCCTCCACCACTACGAACTCGTTTGCAGCCGGTTCGGTGTAGAACGCGGAACGCTCCTCATGAGAAAATTTGCGTGCTCATATGCACAAGGAATTCCTGGAGCACGAGACTTCCGAGGACATGTCTCCCGTGTCACCACTCGGCCGGAATTTCTCGACGTTGTTCGTCAATATTTCCCAAAACGTGAGATAGACTGAAAACATGTTTTTTCTGCACCTACTAGAGGTCTTCAGAAAAAATAACTCGATCTCATTGTCGAAATCAGGGCCTGAATCCTCGAACACAATGCCTCCCGGCACCCCAGATGCCGACGAAGACAAACCAAACGGCCTCGCAACCGTCCCTCTGAAACCAATATTGAAGAATTCGGCGACATGGGGGGTTTTCGGTAGATTTCCCCGCACATTCAGTTCCCGAACTGTCGGAACCCTATAATAACCGTATAGTAGTTATGCAGAGAGATTGTGCTGAAGGGTACATCTCGTGCCGACATGTTGAGATGATCTGATTACAACGTAGCACTGGAGTTTACCGGAATGACACAGCCCTGGATCGAAGGCCGTTTTGAAGAAAATATGGTTTTGACAACGGTCGAGCAAGCTATCAATTGGGCTCGTCAATCCAGCATTTGGCCGATGACGTTTGGCCTGGCCTGCTGTGCAATCGAAATGATGGCAGCGGGTGCAAGCCGATACGACATGGACCGCTTTGGTGCCGGTGCGTTCCGTGCCACGCCACGACAAGCCGATCTGATGGTTGTCGCTGGAACTGTGACTTACAAAATGGCGAGTAGAGTACGGCGTCTCTACAACATGATGCCCGATCCGAAATACGTTATCGCCATGGGTGCGTGCACCACAGGTGGTGGGCCATATTTCAAGTGGGGCTACCACGTTGTGAAGGGCGTTGACCTCGTTGTTCCTGTCGACGTGTATGTTCCTGGCTGCCCGCCACGTCCCGAAAGCCTGCTTGAAGGTCTGATGAGAATTCAAGACAAGATTATGGGGCAGAAACTTGCAAAGAAGGCTGGCGGTGCCGGAAAAATTGCTGATGAACTCCCAATACCACATCACTCCGGTTACGTTTCTTCAGCCGTTAAAGATAATGGAGAACTTGTTTACGGTCATCAAAAGGTGAAGTCATAGTTCTTTGTTACGGAAATTCGAAATAGAAAAGTCTGGTGAATTGAATGAGCGAGCGGCTAGAAATTAAAAATGTTCATGTTGCCGTTGAGGGTCAGGAAATCCTCAAAGGAGTTGATCTGACAATAGGCAGGGGCGAAGTGCATGCGCTCATGGGGCCAAACGGATCAGGGAAAAGTACGCTTGGTTATGCCATTATGGGGCACCCTTCTTACGAGGTGACGGAGGGCTCCGTCGAGTTGATCGATAGCGATGGTACACGACATGACATACTCGCCATGGAACCTGACGTACGAGCACGAGCCGGTGTTTTTCTGGCATTTCAACGACCTATGGCAATCCCGGGCGTCCGGCTCGCAGATTTTCTTCGTCATTCTGTAACGAACGTTCGTAATCCTGACCGAAAAGAAGGTCAGGAACTCATGCCAATGCGAGATTTTCGCAGCGAACTGAAAAACAAGATGCAAGAACTGTCCATGGACTCTGACTTTGCTCGCCGGTACGTCAATGATGGTTTTTCTGGTGGAGAGATGAAGCGGGCAGAGATCTTGCAGTTGGCAATGCTTCGACCCCGCTTCGCCATCTTGGATGAGACTGACAGTGGTCTCGACGCCGATGCAGTGCGTCTCGCAAGTGAAAGTATCGCCCGAATCGGTGGAGCAGAAATGGGCATTCTGATTATCACGCACCATGAGCAACTTTTAGAACACAACATCCCCTTACAAACCCATGTCATGTTAGGTGGACGTATTGTTGAATCAGGAGGCCCAGAATTGGCAGCCGAACTTCACAAACAGGGCTATGATCGAATCAGAAAGGCTTACCCTGAGGCAGCAGCTGCTGAAGAAGCCATGGAAGCAGAACGTCGACTTGAATCCGCAACATCCTGACGCACCCAACACCCTGAAAAGGAAATCATACGATGTCTATTGATACTGAGGAATCTTCGACGCTCGCGCTTGGGGAGATCAATAAGTACGATTTTCGTACGAACACTCCTACCGTTTTTAAAGCACGTCGAGGACTCGACCGAGATATTGTTTCACAGATTTCTGAAATGAAAAAAGAGCCGGCCTGGATGCGAGATTTCCGACTAAAATCGCTCGACATTTTCAACTCGAAGCCCATGCCAAAGTGGGGCGGCAATATTGGCATCGATTTTCAGGATATTTTTTACTACCTCAAGCCTGCTGAGCAGCAGGGTAAAACCTGGGAGGAAGTGCCAGAGGAAATCAAGAAGACCTTTGACCGGCTTGGAATTCCAGAAGCCGAAAGAAAATTTCTTTCGGGGGTAAAAGCTCAGTTTGAGAGCGAGGTTGTTTACGGATCACTTCAGGAAGACCTTGCAAAAAAAGGTGTCATCTTTACCGACACTGACACCGCGGTGCGAGAGCATCCAGACCTCCTCAGGGAGTACTTTGGAAAAATAATCCCACCAACTGACAACAAATTTGCGGCTCTCAACTCGGCGGTCTGGTCAGGTGGCTCTTTCATATATGTCCCCAAAGGTGTCTCTATCGAGTTCCCCCTTCAGGCATACTTCCGCATCAATGCTGAGAGCATGGGGCAATTTGAGCGGACATTAATTATCGTTGATGAGGGCGCTCACGTACACTACGTTGAGGGGTGCACCGCTCCGATGTACTCAACCGAGAGCCTCCACTCCGCAGTTGTCGAAATCGTTGTGAAGAAACATGGCCGTTGCCGGTACACAACTATCCAGAACTGGGCGAACAACATTTACAATTTGGTAACGAAACGCGCTCTTGCGTATGAAGGTGCAATGATGGAGTGGATTGATGGCAATCTCGGAAGTCAACTCACCATGAAATACCCGGCTGTGTACATGATGGAGCCTGGTGCTCGCGGCGAAATCCTTTCCATTGCATTTGCGACCGCCGGCCAGCACCAAGACGCTGGCGCAAAACTTGTTCATGCTGCACCAAATACCTCTGGACGGATTGTCTCCAAGAGTATCTCAAAAAATGGTGGTCGCTCAAGCTATCGCGGACTCGTTCGAGTTGAGCCGGGTGCAAAGAAAAGTCGCTCGAGTGTCGTTTGCGATGCACTGATTCTTGATGATATTAGTCGCAGTGACACATATCCATATATTGAAATCGAAGAACAAGACGTCTCGATTGGTCACGAAGCAAGTGTTTCAAAGATTGGAGAAGAACAGTTATTTTATCTCAAGAGTCGCGGTCTCTCCGAGGCTGAAGCGAGCACGATGATCGTAGGTGGTTTTATCGAGCCACTTGTCAAAGAACTTCCAATGGAATATGCCGTCGAGATGAACCGTCTGATCGAATTACAGATGGAAGGCTCCGTCGGCTAACTTACTCCTCTCCCCTGACTTCACTTATTCTGGCTTCATGACGACGACAACCGCCCCTGCCTCACTATTTAATCGCGACGCTTTCCACCAGCTACTTGCTGAAAATCCTCTGCCCGAATGGGCGGACCAGCAACGACGTTCCTGCATGGATCAACTCGAGAAACTCGTGTTACCAGATCGTCGTCAAGAACACTGGATGCGAACAGATCTTCGCATGTTCAAGCCGGATATGTGGGGCCTGCGACCGGCATCTTCTTCTGAACCACCATCGGGGCTTCTTTCGGCACGATTTCCATCCTCCAATGATCAATCTCATGATGTCCAGACAATGGGACGGCCTGACTATGCAGGTCATTTTAAGACAATAAACGGCCACGTTGTTCAGAATGAAATTGACCCGGCTCTTGCTGAGCAGGGAGTTCTCTTCGGTACTGCCGAAGATGTGCTTGCTACTAGCGGTGACGTGCTGAAGAACCACTGGCTACAGATCATTGATTCAAAGGAAGACTATTTTGCTGCTCTACACGGCGCGTTTCACCGAGGCAGCATGGTCCTTTATGTCCCGCCTGGTGTCCGCATTGCAGAACCAATTCATTGCCTTGCTGCCATTGATGACGGTGGTGTCGACACATCGCATGTACTTGTTGTTCTCGGAGAAGACGCTGAGGCTACCGTTCTTACAGAGACTGCTACGTGTGGAACCACTGGATCAGGAACTGGCTTCCACTGCGGTGGCACGGAAATAGTCGTGGGGAAAAATGCTCTCCTTCGAATGGTGAATGTTCAAAATTGGGACCGCGGAGTGTGGCACGTCGCTCGGCAAAAAGCAGTTATTCACGAAAACGCGAAATTACAATGGACGCTTGCAGCACTTGGCAGCCGGTTGTCTCAAGTAGCCCAAGATGTAGCCCTGGTTGGAAAAAATGCTGAGGCTCAAGTCAATGGTGTCATGTTTACTGAAGGCAAGCAACAACTTGTCTACAACACACTTCAGCATCACGAGGCCCCCTCCTGCCGCAGCGACCTTTTGTATAAAGGGGCACTACAAGACCGCAGCCGACTTGTATGGCGCGGAATGATCAAGGTTGACAAGGCTGCGCAGAAAACAGATGGCTACCAGCGCAACGACAACCTAATGCTCTCTGACGCGGCACGGTCAGATTCAATTCCCGGTCTTGAAATTGAGGCCGATGATGTTCGCTGCACCCATGGAGCAACCAGCGGTCGCGTTGATGAAGAGCAAATTTTTTATGCACAAGCGAGGGGATTGTCTGCAGACGAAGCCGCGAGACTCGTTGTTGCAGGATTCTTTCAGCAGGTCTTCGACCGCATAACAATCGCCTCTGTTCGAGAGGCATTGGCAACTGCTATAGGAAGCCGAATCCGTCGAGTATCATAATCCAGCAGAAATCGTCATCCGTAACGCTCACCCAAAGCCCTTCTTTCATGCCAGAATTTATTCATGTTGCCGATGTAGCTGACGTTTCAGATCCGGGAAAAATACTTGTCGAAGTTGATGGCGAAATGATTGCCCTCTTCCATGTAGGTGGTTCGTTCTATGCCATTGATGATGTTTGCACTCATGACGGAGGTCCGCTTGTCGACGGCGAACTTCAGGACTACACAATCGCATGCCCAAGACACGGCGCAAAGTTCGACATCCGCACTGGCGCAGCTCTTTCGATGCCAGCGATACGACCCACCCTCGCGCATGATGTAAAGGTTGAAAACGGAAGTGTTTCTGTACGAATCAGAGAGCCCGGATCGGGGCCGAGCGGAAATCACGCGCCAGCCAGCGTACCGGCAGTAGGAGCCGTACATGCGGCTCCATCGCAAAAAGAAGACACTACTACAGGATCACGCGACGGGACCTCAGCTAACACAACATCAGCTAACACAACAACAGATGGTGCACCAGCTGAAACGCAAAGCCTTACAACTCAGACTCTCTCAGAGGATCTTGTTCGTGAATTACTAAAGCAGGTGAAAGACCCCGAATTATTCGTAAACATCGTTGACTTGGGACTCATTTATGACGTTTCTTTCAGTCCGGCTCCGGATCAATCGAAACAACTTGTCTCGATTGACATGACGATGACAAGTCCAGCCTGTCCTGCTGGACCACAATTGATTGCCGACACAAAACGTGTTGTCAACACGCACGAAAAAGTTGCTGACGTCGAGGTTCGGATTGTTATGGAACCACCGTGGACACCAGACCGAATGACCGACGATGCCCGCGACCAACTGGGAATCTTCTGATTCCTCTTTCAACTGCACTTCAGCATGCGTCTCTTACTTTATGAATGGTGCTGCTCGGGTGGAATGCAGAGTGAAATTGCTCGTGACATTCTACAGAAGGCTCCTCTTGAAGACTTCCTGAGGGAAGGTCGCCTCATGCTTGAGACACTCGCATGTGATGCTGAAAAAAACGTGGCTATGGAAGTCACTGTAATGGTTGACGCAACCCTTCCCGTGACGGAAGTGCCGCACTTCTCTGAACACATTACTGTTAAGAAAATTGCTCCTGGCAAGAACCGATCGTCTCTTCTTACCATGGCTTCTGAGGCTGACCAGATCATTCTCATCGCGCCAGAAACTCATGGCATTCTGCTCCAGACCATCATCGCCGTTGAGCAAGCAGGTTTCGGAAACAGGCTTGTTAATTGCCCAACACCTTTCATCCATGCCGCGAGTGACAAGCAGATGACATGCCTGATACTCGCAGCTGCTGGCATCCCAACACCGGCTGGTTGCACAATAGCCACTGGCGGAAGGCTTCCTACCGGATTCCGACTACCTGCGGTCCTCAAAGCTCGTACAAGTGCTGGATCTGACGGCCTGTTGATAATCCAGGACCGCTCCGATTTTATCACACCAGAAACAGACTCACGACTCGAATGCCACGTTCCAGGCACCCCGAGCAGTGTCTGTTGTCTCTGTCGAGCCGATTCAATCGTCCCACTACTCCCATTCGAACAAGTGTTCACTGACGCCCAACAGCCGGTGTACATCGGTGGTCGTCTCACTCATGAACGTTTTCATACTCGGATGCAGTCTCTTGCAGTACGGTCAATCGACGCTCTCAACAAAACAACGCAATCCAGAGCCCGTGGCTGGGTCGGAGTTGATATGATTCTGGGTAGTTGCGATGACGGGCACGACGACCGAGTGCTTGAAATCAATCCTCGTCTGACCACTTCTTTTGTTGGCTTATCTCGTGCCCAGCACGGTGGCCTCATTCATCCACTCCTCAATCACGTCCAAGGCGGGGAAATCGACATTGGGCCATGGAATACTGAAGCTTGTGAGTTTTCCTTGGCGTAACATTTACACGTAATGGTTTTCATTCATGTCACCAACGTCGATCAATTCATGGCTGGCTTTTGATATTGGTGGAGCCAATATCAAGGCTGCTGACGGACGCGGGTGGTCCTACAGTGAACCTTTTGCAATGTGGCAGGAATGGAAGCGACTCCCCGATGTCCTCGCTCACATAAAAAGCCTCCACCCGTCCAGCCACTATGCCGTCACCATGACGGGTGAGATTGCCGACTGCTTTTCTGGCCGCAGCGCGGGCGTTAAGCACATTGTTGGATCATGTTCCGCTGCCCTAGGCAAAAGAGACGTCGTTTTCTATGGCGTCGATGGCTCACTTCTTGGGGCGGCTGAGGCTACGCACCAACCGCTCCAAGTCGCTGCTTCAAACTGGCATGCTTTGGCTCGACTCGCTGGCTCAATTATCTCTTCAGGGCGTAGCTGGCTGATTGATATTGGCTCAACAACCACTGACATTGTGCCCCTGGCATGCGGACAGCCAATTCCTCAGGGAACCAATGACTGGGATCGGCTTCTCTGCGGTGAACTCGTCTACACGGGCATGGAACGCACGCCAGTACCTGCACTCAGACAGTCGCTGCCTCACCGGGGGGACTCACGGCCAGTTGCATGTGAGTGCTTTGCCACGTCACACGATGTCTGGATCCTTCTCGGTGTCCTGTCTGAAGACACCCAATCAAGCACCACAGCCGACCACATGCCGGCTACTCGTGATGCGGCTCGCGTTCGTATGGCTCGTTCTATGCTTCTTGAACCCGCATCATTTACTTTTGCGGACGCGATTGAAGCAGCAACGGCAATTGCCGACTCGCAGACTCGTTTGATTCAAAGTGCTATGGGGCCAATGATCCAGAACCCGCTCCCGGAAGATCGTGTCGTACTAAGTGGACAAGGTGAGATGTTGGCAAGAAGAGTTCTTGATCATATGAATTGGGATCCTCAAATACTTTCTCTCAAAGATATCATGGGCGCTGATCTATCTCGTGTCGCTCCGGCGCACGCCGTAGCAATGATCGCGCAGCAGATATTATGAATCCAATGACATCAAAGGAAGAAAGCCCATGGGAATGGCAACGTGGCTGGCTTCGCCAACCGCGCGACAGAAGTAAAGGTCTCCGTGTTGTGGTCAAAATCGGCGGTAGCCTTTTCTCAACTTCTGGATGGCAACATGCTGTTCAATCTCTCATTGCACATGAATCACAGTCTAACCATTCAGTAGTCATCCTTGCGGGGGGAGGTGCCCTTGTAGATGGGCTACGAGTCATTGATGCAAACAGCTCACTACCAGATCCTTTGATGCACGACCTTGCACTTGAAGCCATGGGGATCACGGCTCAACTCCTAGCGGCAACATTGAAATTACCACTTGGTGAGGAAGCGACAGGCGGCTCTCCGATCGTACTCGACATCAGGAAGCAGGGCGTGGCAGGTAATGCAATTGAATCTCTTCCACATTCTTGGGACACAACAAGCGACTCAATTGCGGCTGCTATTGCCACTACAACAGAGTCTGCTTTACTGCTCGTAAAGAGCACTCCGCCGCCGACACATGCCATTGAATGCCTTGCATCCAATGGATGGGTAGACCACTCTTTCCCAAAAGCGTGCATCAAATTAGAAAACATTCGCTGGGCAGCACCGCGGCAGTAGAACGCATCAGTCTCTCAGCAACCAAGTACGGCTCCGGTGAACACGTTCATTCCCAGCAGATACCAGACTGTGGGCGGGATGCGAGTGCCAGTTGCCGTTTAGAGCCAACATCTTGAACCTCGACAACGTCTTCGAGGAAGGCCCAGGGCTGAAACTGAACACCTCCGGAGGCACTAAGAATCCACCGACTCCCTCGTTTCATGCCGTGCGCAACCGTTGGCACCTGCTTTGGAACTTCGTAGCGTGAGAGCTGAACCGAAGAGGGATCTTTCAATAGCGACAAGTCCAGCCCTGCTCGATCGGCAAGCTGCCTACTATCAATTAAAGCTGCGACAACTGCCAGATCAACACAATTCATCAATTCACGAAAAACTGGCTTCTGCGATGATAGATCGTCGTAATACGCTGTCATCCGCTCACACCAACGTGCAGCATTCATATCAGTACGTCCACTTCCTCGCTTCATGCCCTCTCGAACCAGAAGATCGGTTTCAGTCAGGCATACCATTTTCCCACCCGTGAGCTTCCAGCCGAGTTCATCAGGGTCCCGTGCAATGGGGCTATATTGAGCTTCCAACCAGAAACGTGGCAACATTGTTGAGCCGGCGGTAGCCTGGACCATTGAAAGATAACTCGGCAATTCAGCAATTTCTGATGGCTCCAGACCCATACCAATTCGCTTCATTCGATAATCTGCGGCTACGAGAACCTGCGCGAAGTGTGTATCTGCGGGTACCCCTCCAACCGTCACTTGCTGAGGGCCCAAGGCTTCCTCCATTGATCGAAAGATTTTCTGTGGATTTGGCATCTGCTTCGTTGAACTCAGAACTTCCTGCAGCCGAGCAATGCCCTCGGGCGTTGGATCAATAGAGCAACGCATTCCACCCATGCGTGCTGCATCAATTGATCGAAGTGCCACAACCAAATCTTCAAGCAGTAACAGAGGCCGACCGCTCCTTGCACCAACGAAAATACCGGTTTCATCAACAGCAATTTCATCACTTGGTCCAGCCAAAACCAAATCGTGTCCGTCAGGGTCGACAAACACGTATTCGATTTGCTCTAGCCCGCCAAGCGTCAAGACTTCTGGAGAAACAAGTTCGTGTTCTGTTACAGCCCGCTGAACATCTTCGAGAATGCGTTTCAGTGAAACCTTTTGAAGCTCACAACGCTGTCCTGTCTTCGACGGGTTTTCACTGAGAATTTTTTTTCGCTGAGCGGCAATGCTCTCAAGTGCCTGTGGTTCAATCGTGCGAACGATACCGTCGGTATCAACTGAAATACCACCAACTGCTTGGGCACCTAGCCCACCACCAGCAAATTGGCCGAATACGCGATCAGTACAAAAAACATTCAGGACTACAAATAGCACAACAGCACAACACGTCGTTGCAAAACTGTTCTCAAAGACCGTAAAAAAATTCATTCGTGTGCAGCTACGCATAAAAACCCTCATCATCACGTTCGACTGGAATTCAAATCAGGCCAACTGTTCGAGCAACGGTATGAATTTGTAATTGCACGACAATGTAGGTGTGATGCTAGCCTCAGCACGCCCTTGAGGGCAAACCCTCTTTAATGAAGCAAATGTAGCTCGAAAGGCCTATTCTTCAATGTTTTCATGAATTCTCGGACTTTTTCCTGTTAAATTAGGGCTTACTATGCAATGACGTTTGGGTTCGGTTTTGATTGATACTTGTGAGTGCATATCGCAAGGAGAGCCCCGAGTGGCCATGATGTAAGCATGAATAACAATAAATCTACTCCACTCGCCGATGCTCATGTCCTTGTTCGGGATCCTGCCAATGGCCCGATGCTTAATCCACTCACTCCCGGAGACGTCCTCAGCCTCGGTCGTGCACCTGGGAATACCATTGTGCTCCATGACGAGCGGGCAAGTCGAAATCACGCCGAGATACGGTTTAACGACGACGGGAAATGGGCCATTCATGACCTGAAAAGCCGAAACGGCACAACGGTCGGTGCCAACGAAATTACATCAGAACATACGCTTATCGACGGAGACACGATTCAGATCGGATCCATTACGATCCTTTTCTGTGAAGGGGCTCCGCCATCGTTATCTGAGGCGGATGAGTCTGGCACCGATGGCACTGGCATAACCGGTGAAATGTCTGCCGAAATCGCTGAATGGCATTCAACGATTCGCTATCGTCGAAACCGTAGTCGTTTACTTGATGACATACGTGAATCAGCTCGAACTGCTCCAAAAGTAGGGCAGGCAGCTGCAGAACTGTGCCGACTCGCATTTACGCTAGGTCGTGCCACAGAAGTATCATCTGCTGCAAACCGCGCTCTTGAGTCTGCCATGCTTGGATCGAATGCGAGCAAAGGCATGGTTTTGCTGCCAACGCCTGAGGCCATTCATGAAGAGAGGATGACCGTAACTGACTTATACGGTGTTGCCGCAGTACCCTCAGACCTTCGCGTTGATGACATTCCAACGAACCTGGTTGAAGCGGCCCTTGCAACAGATGAAGCAATCTTAGCAGGGCCGGAGACGGTTGGTGCACAGCCACCAGCAATAACCATAGCCGCCCCCATACGCGTGCATGGAAAACCTGTCGGAGCAATCTACCTCAGTAGTGAGCCGAGTAGTGATGAAAAATCTCCTGACGATCTTGAGTTTGTAATTGCTGTATGCGACGCCATAGGTCAGGTTTACACAAATCTTGAAGCTCGAAAAACGCTTTCGACCCGACTTGCGACAGCAGCTAGTGAAAACAAACTGCTCAAAGAGCGGCTTGGTGAAAAAACACGCATGGTTGGTAACAGCCCTGCCCTTGCAACAATCACAACACAGGTTGAGCGTGTTGCGAGTACAAAAGCCACGGTCCTTGTTCGAGGTGAAAGTGGTGCCGGTAAAGAATTAGTCGCACAAGCCATTCACGATGCAAGTGATCGCAAGAGCGGCCCTTTTGTCTGCCTGAATTGCGCTGCTTTGTCAGAGACGCTCCTCGAGAGCGAACTGTTCGGTCACGAGAAAGGTGCTTTCACTGGCGCGACTGATAAAAAGGCGGGGAAATTTGAACTTGCTGATAACGGAACACTCTTCCTCGATGAGATCGGTGAGATGAGCCCCACCATCCAGGCAAAATTTTTGCGAGTGCTCGAGGGGCATGCATTCGAACGAGTAGGAGGCAGCACCCGACTCAAGGTTGATGTACGAGTCGTAGCAGCTACAAATCGTCACCTCGAAGATGCTGTTGCAAGTGGTGGATTCCGACGAGACCTTTACTTCCGACTGCGTGTGGTCGAAATTGCAGTGCCTCCACTGAGAAAACGACAAGAAGATATCGAGTTACTTGCAAATCACTTTGTAGACGTATTCAGTCGAGAGACTGGCCGAAAAATTGAGGGCTTCAGTTCTGCAGCCATTGGTGCAATGCAGGAATACCATTGGCCCGGAAATATTCGTGAATTACGAAACTGCATCGAACGTGCCGTCGTTCTGAGTTCGAGCAGCATCATTGATGTTCCCGACCTTGCTCTGAGCACTCTTGCCTCGCCGGGCGATACCGGTCGAATAGAATCCGTGGGCAATACTTTCACTCCAGAAACATTAGCTACAATCGAAAAACGTCACATACTGGCGACGCTTGAGTGCACCGGTGGCAACAAGACAAAAGCAGCGAAACTCTTGGGCATTGAACGATCGACCCTTGATCGTAAATTTGCTCGATGGGGCAAGACCGACTGACTAGAGATTAGCTGGCTAAAGACCAAAATATCGCTTCCATGCTTCAACGTCTCCTGGCCCCGGATCCGTCGGCTTTGTTTCTTTCTGTCGCGCGCGTTCGTTCATCGCCCGACGCCTCCCTGTGAGCCATTCATTGCTATCAACAGCACTCGCTCGCCGACGGCGTGCTGCTGCCTGCACTCGCCTATCACTGGAAACGACAACCAGGCCCGTTGGTGATTCCTCCTCGACCATTTCCTCGATGAGTGAATCTGCATCTGGATATTCCCGTGCAAACCATACCCGGATGGATCCATGAAGGTATCTTGCAGGAAGACCATCGGGGGCATCTGCCGCATCAAAAACGACAATTGTCTGCTCCGCCTCAGCCCCAAGTAACTCCGAAAGGTGATCTAGAAGCGCTCGACGAGACTGCTCGAATCCAAGTGGCCCTCGCGCATCACCAAACACACCTGAGGCATGTAATAGGTTGTACCCGTCAATAATAATCATTGCTCTACAACTAGCTGGAGAGGCGATATTTCACTTTTCCGTGAACAATTGTCGCAACAGCTCGTCCGCGTAGCGTCCATCCATGAAATGGTGAATTCACGCTTTTCGATGAAAAAGAATTGACATCTACTTGCCATTCACGAGATGGATCGATAATCGTCACATCAGCAATCGCACCTGGCCTGAGAGTACCTCGATTAATACCAAGGATTCTCGACGGTAGTAGACTAATTGCTTCGACAAATCGTGGCCAATCAATACGACCAGGCTCAATCAGACGTGTCACAGAGAGGCCAACTGCTGTTTCCAGCCCAAGGATGCCAAACGGCGCTCGGTCTAATTCGAGTAGCTTTTTTTCTGGCGCATGTGGAGCGTGATCTGTTGCAATACAGTCAATTGTGCCATCAGCAAGCCCTGCAAGAATCCCTTCGACATCTTTTGCTGTTCGCAGCGGCGGGCTCATTTTGAAGTTTGAATCGAACCCGCGAAGAGATTCATCCGTCAGCGTAAAGTGGTGTGGGCAGGCCTCCGCAGTGACCCGAACGCCGTGTGCTTTTGCCTCTCGGATGAGACTTACGCCCTGAGCTGTTGAAACATGCATGACATGAAGGCGACCGCCAGTCACATTTGCGAGTGCAATATCTCGCCCAATCATGACTTCTTCTGCAGCTGCCGGCATACCTTTCAGGCCAAGCGACATAGAAACAAGGCCTTCATTCATTACGCCACCATGAGAAAGCTCGAGAACTTCTTCATGAGCCAGAATTGGTTTATCGAACATTCGACAATACTCGAAAGCCCGACGCATCAACTCGGCATCGTAAACAGGTGATCCATCGTCGCTGAAAGCAACCGCCCCAGCTTCAACCAATTGACCGATTTCGGCCAGTTCCTTTCCTTCTCGTTCATGGCTTACACACGCAACAACAAACACATTGCAGGTATCTGCTCGTGCCGCTTTTTGACGAATAAACTCCACGTTTGCCTGGGTATCAATCGCCGGCTCTGTGTTGGGAATACAGGCAACACTCGTAAAGCCACCCGCGAGGGCTGCTTTGGTCCCAGTCTCGATAGTTTCATCCTCTTCACGACCAGGTTCACGAAGATGCACGTGCATGTCGACCAGTCCCGGCGTAACAATGAAACCATGGGCATCAATCGTCTCATCAACTTTTCCAAGCGGCTGACTACCATCATGACCAATGGACATTATCAAGCCATCACGAATAAGCAGATCGTCTACTCGATCAATCCCCTGATCTGGATCAACTACTCGTCCACCACGAATTAACATGGATGCCATTACTTTTGCCCCTTATGTTCTGAAGAATCTATTGTGAGGCCATTTCTCTGCACTCCACAGATGAGCCAAAGCACTGCCATTCGTACGGCGAGCCCATTGGTAACCTGATCCAAAATTAGCGACTGAGGGCAATCCGCTACATCCGCAGTCACCTCAACACCACGATTAATGGGACCAGGAGCCAGAATAACCAAATCATCTTTCGCACGACGAAGACGGTCCCGGTTCATGGCGTACAAATGGGCATATTCTCGGACTGAGGGAAATGGTCGTGTTTTTTGTCGCTCGAACTGTATCCGTAAAAGATTGAGAACATCGCATCGCGGTAAAATAGCATCAAGGTCATGTGACACCTCTACTCCAAACTCTTGCCAACCATCAGAAACAAGAGTGGGCGGGCCACAAAGAATCACTTTCGCACCAAGTTTGGTCAGGCCCCATAAATTCGACCGTGCCGTTCGACTGTGCGCAATATCACCAACCAGACCAACAGTAAGGCCTTTAAGATCACCAAGGCGTTCCCGAATTGAAAAGATGTCCAACAATCCTTGAGTTGGGTGTGCATGCGGTCCATCTCCGGCATTGATAACACCAACATCAAGATGGGAGGCAAGTAGATGAGGTGTTCCAGGTGTTCCGTGCCTGACGACAACTGCATCGACTCCCATTGCCTCAAGATTTTTGGCAGTGTCAATGAATGATTCACCCTTGGACAAACTACTTGTCGAAGCCGAAAAGTCGATAACGTCTGCTCCCAGACGGCGAGCAGCCAAAGAGAAACTTGTTTTTGTTCGGGTGGAGTTTTCAAAGAACAGATTCACAATAGAAGCACCCGAAAGAACATCGATTTTTTTGCGACATCCTTGTGTGGCTTCTTTGCACATAACGGCAGTATCAAGAATCAGGCTGATTTCCTCAGCTGAAAGTTCTTCTAAGTCGAGTAGATGGCGATGCGTCCAACCCCTCGGTGGGAGATCCCCCCGGAGTACCACTGGTGCGACGGTGGACGATTTTGATTGCGACATGAAACGGGCCCTGCACAACAGTTAAAGATGGGCAAAAGAAGTCAGCCAGGCAGAGTCTACCAGCGGTCTGCCACGTCGTCATTACCTGAGAATGCTGGACTTGCTCCAGGGCCGAAAAAAGTTCTACCTTCTGACTTGAAATACCTTCCAGCTGCTGCCGCTGTCCCCACAAAATAGCGAGTTGCCGTTGGAAGGACGGTTGCTTCCCTCGGTACAAAAAAACTCCATGCACCGACTATATATAAAGATTCTCATTAAACGCCCCGCCCCACGAGTAGATTCTTGTAGCGATTGTCTACACGGAATCGGTTTGCGCGTAACGCTGCTCGCCATCGGTATCGGGATAACAACTGGCTGCAGTTCTGCCATCTCAATGAGAGAAGCACTTCGAGACAGCATAGAACAGGCCGCCGTAGTGTCGCATCTCACTGTCGTCAGTGACCTTGAAGCTGACGCATCGACAAAGATAGCTTCCGACGAGGCCGCCACTGCTTCGTATGCACCAGAAACTTCTGACTCCCCAACCTATATCGACGAGGGTGAGTTCGGAATGGATGAGCCATATGATATCTCTCTCGATATCGAAACAGCTGTCAGCACACTATCAGAAACAAACAGTCTTGATACTGCGTCAAAAGCAGCGCTCGTTGAAACACTTGAAATGACCCCGCAGGCTGATTGGCCAGTTGTCATTGAAGAGTTCACTGCCACGCTCACTGCCCTTCGGACGACCGAGACGACACCGGCTCTATATCTTGATAACACAGAAATCATCTTGAGCGATGAGGACAGCATCTCAAACCTTACTACCATCGATGAAGTAGACACCGACAAAAGAAATCTTCAGGAACCGCCGGAGACAATACGGCCGGCTCCTCCTTCTGGAACAACAAGTGAAACGATTGAAGAAGAACTAGACAACTCGTATGACAGCGTGGTTATCATCTCTTCACCGAAAAGCTCATCTTTCCAAGAACCGCTTGCCACAGCACCGCCTGATCAGACACTATCCGCTGAGATGCCAAAAGATTCACAGGTCGACTTGCTCGAGGACGACCCTGCAGAGGCTTCACTAGCGCAACAAACACCTCTGGCCATCCACAGGCCATGTCTTGCCCAGAAAGTACTTGGATGGGGAATGGTTGAAGACTTTCCTCAAAACGAACTCTGCGCTGGCAGTGAAGTCATCGTTTATTTTGAGTTGACTGGAATTGAATCAAGTGAATCCGATGACGGTTTTGAAACTAATATTGAAACAGCTCTTCGGCTTGATGATGCTACCGGAAAGCGGCTCCACAGCTGGTCACTCCCTCCCCTTGTAGAGGTCTGTGCCTCCGTTCGTCGTGATTATTTCGCTCGCTTTTTCGTGAATCTCCCGAACAACCTCCTCCCCGGCGACCATCAGCTCGTCCTGACCGTAACTGACTCGCATTCGGGAACCACGGCAGAAACAGTTCTGCCATTTGCTATCGCTCCAAGCGGATTTGTTGCTGGAACTACAAAGTAAGAAATACACCGAAAGGCTCCATTATTACTGCAGTGGCGGTGGTATCAGTTCCGGTGGCTGTCTTTGCATTGCCCCTTCTTGCTTTACAAACTCAAGGTCGATCGCTGCAGGTGTCGACATCGTGAGTGGAAAATCTTCTAGCTGAAGCAGGTTTGCAATTTCAGCTGCACTTGTCCACCGAGTTCCCTGAGATTGAACATACGACAATTCTGTCTCTGTCAGGATGCGTTGCGCTTCAAGCAATCTCACAAATGTAAGCTCCCCTTCAGAGTATAAAAACTGAGTGACGCGGACGGTTTCTCGTGCCTTCGGTAAAATTAGCTCTTGATACCACTCCGCTTGCCGACGAGCCTGCCGGTATTCATTGATAATTCTTGCGGTCTGATCAGCGAGTCCAATTTCAACTGATCGTAGCCCTGCTCTTGCCTTCGCAATCTCTGCACGTTTGGCTCGGATGTTTCCTTGGTTGCGATTAAAAAGAGGGATTGTGCAGCTAACCTCAAGAACTCCCTGGTCCTGTTCAGGTACGCCGACGAGGCCAACAGGACTCACCTGCCGTTGGTACCCTCCCATCACTGTCACATTAGGAATTGGTTCAACGACGGATCGCTCCAACTCCCACTGAGCTCGGGCAATATCTGTTTGCGCTGCTTGCGGGTCAGCATTTCTCGCAATCACAATTCGCTGCAAGAGTTTGAGATCAAAATTTGGCAGTACTTGAAACAGGTCACCTTCAATAGTTCCAACATCTGCCATGGGCAGTCCAATAGCGGTTGCTAATTCTCGCCTTCCTGTCTCAATATCAACAGTTGCGTTGAGTAATCGAACTTCAGCGCGGTCCCGCTCAATACTCCAAAATAATGTGTCGGCTTTTGTTCCTTCTCCCGCGGTAGCCAATTCCTGCCCAAGTTGATATGAACGATTCGAAATATCATAAAGCTGTTTAAAGATTATAAGTTTTCGCTGCGCAACGAGTAATTCATAAAATGCCCGGCGAACTCCCGTAAGCACCTCGTATCTCGCTCTGATCAGTTCATATTCTGTTCTTTGAACACCTCGCAGTGCCGCCTGTTGTGCCAACTTAAGTTTGCCTGCAGTGACGAATTCCTGCGAAACAAAACCATTCCATTGGCTGTCCGCGCCAGACAACTGAGGACTTGACCCCGCCAAGGTTGGATTCGGATACAGCCGAGCTTGCACAGCCTCGCCTCGTGCCTCTTCGACAGAAGCTCTCGCTGCTTTCATTCGTGGATGATTCTCAAGCGATAACGATGAAAATTCAGCCAGTGTGTTTGGCGAAGGGCCCTGATCAAATGAGGCTGTTCTATATCCTTGCACTGCGGGAACCAGCACCGGCTTTCCGGCAGGCAGGGGGACTGGCAAGGCAAGATTCTGTCCCTTTTCATTGAGACGCAATGACTCGGCCAATGAACTGTCTTGCCAAGGCTCTGCATGCACAGACAATTGCAGCACCACGCACAAGAGCCCCAGCCACAAGGCACACTGAAAAGAGAGACTTCGTAATTGCAGCAGTTGTGTCATAGGCCTAAAAATTCTTGTGATCCACCATCAAGTATTTTCGGAATCGTTGGGCCGTAAAGTTAATCAAAACCACCGGCATTGCCCGTCTTCGCAGGCTTCGCTGCAGGCCGCAGAACACCACATTCCATGATTGTCATCGAGGCATTATTTTATGCCGATTCTTACTAACAGAACCTAGGACTTCTCACGGATAGTTCCATGGCCACAAACTTCGATGTTTTGTCGTATGAAGCCCGCTTCCTCCTCTACGCTAAATTGGTTTTCCTGCACACTTCTCTTTTTCCTATGCACCGCGGGGCCTTCAGCATGTGGCCAGGCACTTGTAGATGAGGGTATCTGGACGGCCTATTTTTCACAGGGCGAATTTAACAGTCCAAGAATCCAAAGTGACAACAGCCTCTGGTGGCTCGACGCCCATTGGAGATACTCTGGTGATGAATTTCTGTTTACTCAAGGAATTATTCGGCCAGGTATCGGACGTCGACTGAATGACGAAAATTCCATCTGGGCTGGCTATGCATGGATTGGAGAAAGAATCCCTGGTTTTGATATTCATGAAAACCGATTCTGGCAGCAATGGATAACAACTCGACAGCGAGGCGATGTTTCATTCCAATTTCGCAGCCGACTGGAACAGCGTTTTGTCTCTGCTGGGGCTCAGGTTGGCTGGCGTTTTCGTCAGCTTGTGAGAGCACAGAAACCGCTCGAGCATCACCCGGACCTCCTCTGGGTAGCCTGGGATGAAATATTTTTTCATCTTCGCGATACCGATTGGGGGGCGGTAACAGGTTACAACCAGAACCGAGTGTTTGTTGGCATGGGACGCATTCCAAACAAACGGAGTCCCTGGAGAACAGAAATCGGGTATCTGTATCAGCAAATCGATATCCCTGAGGACGGCGCTGATCTGAACAACCACATTCTCTCAGTCAACTTTTACTTCAATCCTTAATTGGGTACTCATCGGACAGAGACTCACTTACTCCATCTGTGAGAAAACCCAAATCTTCTTTAACTACCATACTCCATCCTGCCGGCTGCAGAGCTTTTCAAAAACCTTCTCATGCTGCAACGCACTCGTGCTTCTTGATCGCCATTCCGCTGTAGCATCATGCTCAATCGAATCCTGGATTTGCTGCACCGACCCATCGCAAAAGAGAAACTGCAGGACTCCACCAGCATGATCCGAAGAATATCCTGATCGACCTTCCTCGGTAGCAGTCCCCGAGGAGTCTGGTGGTGTATTCAGGCGAGCCATTGCAGTACCAAGTGTGCGTTCGATCGACTGAGCTTCTGCAGTTGCACTTGTAATGAAGACGAGGGCTGCTTGTCCACTCGCTGTTGAACGCTCACCGATCATAATCGTTTTGGAAAGGCCGTCAGGTATTTGGCTTATCTTCAATCTTGAGCCTCGCCAGAAAACCCCTGTGTTACGGGGGCTCTGAGACGGATACTGATTGTCTTTGTTAGATGGAGCACCCACAAAACGCCCCGCGCTCATCCAGCCATACCACGTGTTGTTACCAACATAGTTCGACCGCGCAGTAGCCATGATTGTTCCCCCGCCATGGCCCGGTCTCGGTGGCCCCGGATTTGGGGTTTGTGGTGGTGGTCCATCCAATGCAATATCTCTTTCACTTCCATTATTTACGTCATTCCCAACTGCATCTGACGGACACATGAAACCAGAAATTGGCTTTTGAAGAACATCCAAACTGATTTGATTTACCGAAAAGTATTCCCACGGCCTATACGACGTATCAAAATTCCCAACAGTGTCCGCCTCCATAAAGGGAAGCAGATAACTTCCCCAAGACCAGGCATAAATATCCTGACCCTCCCAAATGTTGCCAAAACGTGATGGGCTATTACCACGTGCCGTTCGAAGCATATCGTTATATCCGGGTGGAAAATGCCGATGTGATGTTTCGTAATTATGAAGCGCGAGGCCGATCTGCTTGAGATTGTTCCCACACGACATGCGCCTTGCTGCCTCACGAGCCATCTGCACCGCGGGAAGTAAAAGGCCAACAAGAACGCCAATGATGGCGATCACGACAAGGAGTTCGATAAGCGTAAATCCGCACCGTTTCGTATTTTTCATATCCTGGAGAACCACCTTTGTGTACGCCATCAAAATTGAATTGGCCAATAAGTAAAAAACTAAATTGATTCTGCTAATTTTTCAATGCAATTTGCGCAAGCCAAACACCCCTCTTGTGGGCGGCAGCCTGCTTGCGTCATACGAAAGATCAGGATTTCACCTCGTTTTCACTACTGTTTCGTTATTTTTGCAAAACACGGGAATTGCCGTTCGATTTCGGACAGACGATACCCAAAGCCTGAGCCACTCAATGTTGAAAGGTCAAGCTCACCATTCCGCCGTTGATAGATGCCCGGGTGAATTCGTTGCTCTGGTGCTGATGCAGCCGGATAGAACTGCATGCCGTTTGACTCAACTCCCCGGATCGTGCCTGCGTGCGCCGCAAGCCGAACATGTGGAATCTGTGCGAGCATCGGATTCGTGAGGTCTTGCACCATAAGAGGCATGTTGTGTGATTTGGCCCAGCACAAACTCAGCAAGGCACCTGTTTGCGTCTTACATGTCTTCAGGGCAACACCTGTCCAACCAAGCTGACGACCGAGTTCAACAAACTTCCAGTCATGGGCACTCTCATCAAGAAACAGTGGCTTTCTCGCAGAGAGTGAGGAAACGTCAATCTGATTCGATTCAATGTCATATGGAAATGGCTGTTCGACATAAAGAATGAGATCGAATATTTGTTTGTGTTCTTCTTTTAGTCGGTCTAAAATTTCATTGACGTATTCTGGAGTCTTGACCGTGCAATTAAAATCAACCGAAAGAGAATCAACACCAGTAGCCATGGCAATTGATCCAACTTTGACAATTCGCTGGTAGTCCCACTGCGAATCTGTTCCTTTCAATTTTATTTTAAGACATCGAAGACCGTCTGATTTGATCCATTCAGTCAACGTAACGGGGTACCCGTCCTTTGGATCACTCTCTTTCTTATCACTCTCTTCGAGCGGATCCAGCCCACCCACAAGATGCCAGACAGGTACCTTGACTGATGGCTGCTCTTCTAGAAAGTCCGCCGGAAACAGCCCTTGAAAGCGATCGGCTTCTGGACTCGAGCGAAAATAGTGACTGAGATCCTGAGTCATGTACTCACTGGTGTACGTATCATAGATATCGATCTGATGCAGATTCCCGTACGCATCGTGAATAGCAATATCGAACGCACTCAGAACAATCAGTGCAGCAAGATACGGCATCGGTTCTGTGGAATGACTCTCATTAAATGCTTCGAGGACCAATGGCAGCCGCTCTGCCAAAAACACATGACCTATTTCCATCGGATGACCAGACTCATTCACTTCCACAAATGCCTGCGCAGTAAACTTACAAAATGCAACCATCGCTTCATATCGTTCGTCATACGAAAGTGTTGCACTTGGCCACGCCCAGGTGACCGAGAGAGGAGTCTCTCCCCAGCCTTCTGCGCGACGCCCTGCTGAATTCACCACTTTTGCCACAACTCGCAGACAGTTGACGTGAGAAACAGATTCACCACCAAATTTGAGTGGCATCCGCATCTCGACAGGCAAGAAACCATAATCAAAAGAAACGGGGAGAATGTCTGTTGGCTTAGGATTCATACATGCAGCCGTCCTGAACGATCAGTCTCATTTCAACAACTTAAACTGGCATCTCACTAGCTTACCAATACACAGTGAGTGCCTATCATTTAGAATAACATCCATCCAGACGTTTATTTTTTGGAGACACCGTCTCTGCACCATAGATTGGGAACGGCCGTGACTAAACGGGTACAAAAGTATGTTCAAGCAGATGTTGACCGCATCATTATGATGGCGTGGGAAGACAGGACCAGCTTTGATGCTATGAAGGAACAGTTTGGTATTTTGCCTGGTGAAGTCATCAAATTGATGCGTCATGAGCTCAAACCAAGTTCCTTTAAGTTATGGCGTCGTCGAACGCATGGCCGCATCACGAAACATGAAGCCAAATTCATGCAAACACCATCTGGTGGTGAGTCCCGTCGGTTCCGTTCGAAATCGCAACGAGGCTAGCTGCCGACCTCCTTCAAAACAACAAGCGATCCGACTTGTGTCTTTGATTCACTCTCATGCACCGCCGAGCTGATCGAGAAGCTGCCTTTTCAGTTTTTGCACGACATCTGGATTGGCTTCTGCAACATTTTCGGTTTCTCCAAGGTTGGCGTGATCATACAGTTCGACATATCCGTTCATATGATCGATCAGCCGATACCGTTTGGTTCGAATAGTCTGCCCCTTGCCTGAGTATGCGATCGCTGCATGCCCGATTTCCTTTGGTGACTCAAATAGCGGCACTAACGATCTTCCTTGAACAAACCCCGGCACGGGAACTCCTGCAAGTTCACACAATGTCGGAAAGACATCGAGCGTTTCCACTACTGCATCAGTTGCCTGGCCGGGCATCTTCATCCCTGGCTTTGAAATGATTAAGGGGGACCGCAGCGACTCCTCAAAAAGAGTATGTTTTCCCCACACTGCGTGCTCACCAAGATGCCACCCATGATCACCCCACAACACAACAACTGTATTCTTCTGGGCACCACTTGCCTTCAGTGCTTTCATAATTTTGCCAACAGAAGCGTCTGCGTAGCTCACACAGGCTGCGTAATGCTTTCTCACGTCAGTTGCAAAATCAGAATCACTGGAGGGATTTCGTTCCCAGCGGTTGTATTTCATGAATTCACCAGACCCATGCCATGTCGTTTTCCAGTGAGGCTTTTCTGGATGGGGAATTGGTGGCAGCATCTCATCGTCATACAGCTTGAGATACTTTGCTGGGGCACCAAAAGGCAGGTGTGGACGAAGGATTCCAATCGCGAGAAAGAATGGTTTCTCTGCGGCTGCAAGTTCGGTGAGTTGACGGACGCCCTCGCGAACCGAGATGCCATCAGGATAGATCGAGTCCGGTCCGTCAACTGACTGAAAAACATCCATGTCTTTGGCATTGACTCTGATTTCACCACTGGCCAGTCCGTGCATCCATCCACGAGGATGCTGCCAGTCTCCTGCAGGCAGAAGGTGACGATCCCAGGATTCTGGCATCTCTGGTTCGTTTGAATCGTTCCAGTCTTTGCCTCCAAGTCCACCTGGGTGATGCGACACTTTCCCAACAGAAACTGTTGTGTATCCCTGGTTTCGAAACCATGCTGGCATTGAAGCCGAAACTGCGACTGGCCGATCGTGTAGCTTCGTCGCACGCTGAAACAAGGCATTATTACTTGTCGCGCCATATCGCCCGGTCAGGAGTGTATAGCGGGAGGCACCACACGTTGGAGCTTGCACATAATGACTACGAAAGACTCGGCCCTGAGAAGCGAGTTTGTCTATGTGAGGTGACTGAATATAGTCAGCACCAAAACACCTGAGTTCGGGTCGCAAATCATCAACACAAATCAAAAGGACATTGGGTGCAGAAGCGTTGCTCTTGATGCAGCAAAGGAATGACATGAACAGCAAAAAATAAATCACCCGCATGACATACTTCATTTTGTACAGACTCCTGAAAGAAGGCATCGCGATAAGCATAGCACTGGAACTCTTTTGGCGAGGATGATCTCTCTTCTAGAAAGCCCGGAAGAACTGCTCAGTACCATTGCATTCAAGCTGATACGCAGGATCTTCATCAAATAACTCCCGACCTTATCTTATGTCCTCAAGGAATATCTCTTATGAAGCCGGTGCCATTGCTTTTCCAGGTCATTGTGCCGTCTTGAAATAGGTGAGCCGCCGTAGTTGTGGCTGCAATATCACCGTGAGTAAAACAATTGCAGTGCCGCCATAAAAAAGAGATGTCAGGTCCTCATATTCTCGAAATAGGACCGCCGCCAGCAGAATCGCATACACCGGCTCTAAGTTAAGTATAAGAAGCGTGCTGAATGCACTCACATACTTGAGTGATTGAATCCACATCACAAAAGGGAGCAAGGTGCATGCTACGGCCAATACCACAAGCCAGATGGCATCCATCTGAGTTGGCATTGTGAGACCACTGAAGGCAGCCGGCACACAGAGCACAACAGCACCGGCAGTCATTTCGAGACACGTGATGGCAAATGGATCACCGTTGGATGCGAATCGTTTATTCAGAGTGGTAAAAATAGCACTCAACAATGCGGCGACCACACCAGCGACTATACCAAGCCTCATGTCGAGTGGCACTCCTCCTACAATTAGTACAACACCAGGCACGGCAAGTACACCAAGCAGAAGCTCCAGACGCTCGTGAGGTCTCCGCATGACAATTGGCTCAATGATCGCTGCAAATATGGATCCTAATCCAAGGCAGGCTACTGCAACCGATGCATTGGAGATTTTGATAGATGTATAGAAAGCCACCCAGTGCGCTGCAACAATCAACCCTATTGCCAGAAATGCAAAAATAGAGCGTTGTGACATACCGGCTATGCCGACCCACGTCCTACGTACCGCAAGCAAAACGACTGTGACGAGAGCCATTCTCCAGCACACGAGTTGCACCGCGGGAAGAGAAATGAGCCGTCCAAGAATCGCAGTAAAGCCCCAGAGGATCACACACGTGTGAAGTTGGAGATAAGCCCGACGTTCCTCAGCAATGATTTTCTTCACGTATTTTCCAGCGCGCAGTCTTCATACGGGCACGAACCCATTGCGACCTACGAAGGCATCCAACTGAAACAAGTCGACCTGACATAGTACCACCTATGCCCTGTCCGGTTGTAGCGTATCATTTAGTCGGGTTAGGAAGGGACTCAGCTAACTTATGAGGTGTACCCTTCGTGCAGGCGTACCACTCGCTGTAAGCTTGTGTTGAACCGAAGTATTTCCAATTCTTTTGAGGGGCTATGCCTGTGCTACTTGATCAACGCCTATCTATTTTGGCCGGCTTCCTCTTCTTTCAATTCTCGTGTGTTCTTGCGCAGGGCACCAGCGAGGACTACCAAAGAGCAGAAGAAATACGGACTACTTTTCCTGATGCCTTAAAGTCATCGAGTTTCAAATATCAATGGTGTGAGCGTGGCCTGATTTTTGAGCACACCGTAGCAGGCCAAAAAAAGTACAGCCGTATAGATGGTACATCTGCTGAAACCATGACGATGAAAGAGGCGGAACAAAAAGGTGGACTAGAAAACTTTTTCCAACTTCCTCCTCTAGGCAGTTGGTCTAAAAGTGGCGGGCAACAAATCCCTGTCATGCTCACATTCAAGAACACCTTTGATCGTCCAGTCCGGATTTTCTGGGTGCAGCATGACGGAAAACTCAAAAACTATGGAAGTATCCCTGCTGGCAAACATCGTTCTTTTTCTACCTTTGACGGTCATCAGTGGGTGGTTGACTTTAGCCCTGACAAACTTACTGGGATTTTCAGTGCTTCAGCCTGGGACTGTACGGCAACGATTGGCACCAACTCTCAGCAGCGTGCCATGGAGGGATTCCGCAAAGCCCTTAAGATCGCTAAACATAATAAAGACAAACTCAAAACCGACTTGTTTAGACGAGACAATAACGTCTGGCTGCGCAGCACAGAACAGGACTATCCGGTTACGACTGATGGACATCAGGACGACCCCTTCTTGAACAGGTTTCACTACTCACCAAACGGAAAGTATGCGATTGGTTTTCAGGAGACCCGAGTCACTGGCCGTCAGATCCCCTTGCTCGCGTCAGCACCTCACGACCAACTTCAGCCAACAATGAAGTGGATAGACTACGCAAAGGCTGGAGACACAATTTCGCAACGTCGCCCAAGACTTTTTAACCTCATCGAACAGCGTACTTTGCCTTGCGATGACAGCACTTTCCTGGACTCGTGGAACGTTCGTTTTCTACGGTGGTCACCAGATAGCGCACGAGCATACGTCTTGTTTAATCAACGAGGCCATCAGCAATTAGCACTTCGGTCAATTGACGCGAGAACAGGCCACCTTCGGGACATCGTCAACGAGACATCAGAGACGTTCATTGACTACTCACAAAAAACAATGATTCGTTGGCTCTACCAGTCAAATGAATTGGTTTGGGCGAGTGAACGAGACGGCTGGAACCATCTTTATCGATTTGATGCCGTCACAGGAAATCAGATCAATCAGATCACCAAGGGGGAGTGGGTCGTTCGAAGAATTGAACATGTGGATGAAGACCGTGGTGTAATCTGGTTTGCCGCTATGGGAATCCACCCGGACCAAGACCCTTATCATGTCCACCTAGCTCGAGTAAATCTTGACGGAACCGGCCTGATAGTCCTAACTGACGGAGATGGCACGCATCAGTGGGAATTCAATGAAGACCGATCACTTTTTGTCGACCGGTGGTCGCGCGTTGACCTTCCAGAACGTGCGCAGCTACGAGAGGCTAAGGATGGGACTGTCGTAGCAGACTTGTTCACCCAAGACATTTCTAAACTGAAACGGCAAGACTTTGCCTTACCAATTCGTTTTGCAAGTGTTGGGCGAGATAATAAAACCATGATCTATGGGACCTTGATACGCCCCTCAAATTTTAATCCAGAAAAACCATACCCTGTTATTGAACATATCTATGCTGGCCCGCACGACTTCCATGTACGAAAACAATTCGGAGGCCATATTTCTCAACGACGGCTTGCTGAACTTGGTTTTGTCGTCGCTCAAATCGATGGCATGGGGACCAACTGGCGTTCAAAAAAGTTTCATGATGTGTGCTGGAAGAATCTTTCGGACGCCGGGCTACCCGATCGCATTGCTTGGCTAAAGGCTGCCGCGAAACAACACCCTTGGATCGATTTATCCCGTGTTGGTATTTATGGTGGCAGTGCTGGCGGACAAAACGCCCTCGCCGCCATGCTGCACCACGGCGAGTTCTATAAAGCGGCTGCGAGTGACTGTGGGTGTCATGACAACCGAATGGATAAAATCTGGTGGAATGAAGCATGGATGGGGAAAATTGGGCCTCATTATAAGCACAACTCAAATGTCACTCACGCAAGCAAACTCCGTGGCAACCTTTTCCTCACAGTTGGAGAACTCGACACGAACGTTGACCCTGCATCAACACTTCAAGTGGTTGATGCCTTAATCCAAAACAAGAAGGATTTTGAATTTATTTTTGTACCCAACGGCAATCATGGAGTTGGTGAAAGTGACTATCTTTTTCGCCGTCGCCAAGATTTCTTTGTCCGAACACTTCTCGATGTCGAGCCTCGTAGATGAGACCATGACGACGAACTTGTTTTCGAGAAACTCAGGTCATGTCCTTGTCGCCCTGTACCATTCCACATATTGAATGACTGTTGCTGAATCAACCAGAGAGACCATCATGTATTACGCACGCTATTTCCTACTCTGCATTTTTCTTTCCGCCGCACCAACTATTACAAGCGGAGAAGAACTGCCTGCAACCCACTCACCTCAGGAGTGGATTTCAATCTTCAACGGAAAAGATCTTTCTGGCTGGACAGTAAAAATCACGGGACACCCTCTTGGAGAAAACTTTGCCGACACCTTCCGCGTCGAGGATGGTGTCCTGAGGGTTTCTTATGACGACTACCAACAATTCGATAATCAGTACGGCCACCTATACACCGACATTCCGTACGCAAAGTATCGCCTCCGCATGGAGTATCGATTCACCGGAAAGATGATGCCCGATGCTCCAAAGTATGTGAATCTAAACAGTGGCGTAATGATTCATTCGCAATCGCCGCAGAGTTTAGAACTCGATCAGCATTTCCCCGTGAGCCTGGAATTCCAATTCCTTGCCGACGAAGGAAACGGTAGGCGGGCGACGGGTAATGTCTGCACCCCGGGAACAAATCTAGAAATTGACGGAAAGTTGATCACACAGCATATTGTGAAATCATCGGCGCCCACCTTCCCCGCCGAGGAATGGGTCGCCATTGAGATTGAGGTACAAGGAAATGAGTATGTGATCCACCGTGTGAATGGCCAGGAAGTCTTGCGGTATGAGCATCCACAAATCGATCCCGAAGGGCGAGTCGAATCAACTGACAAACTTTTGCAGGCCGGAACTTCGACCCAACTCAGCTTTGGATTCATTGCCTTACAAGCAGAGGGACAACCCGTCTGGTTCAGGAATATCGAATTACAGCCACTTGAATAGTTTTTGGCCTGGCTTTTTCATAACAGACTGTTGTTGTCAAATATGGACAACTGAAATTCTCCAGAAAAAGAAGATAAACTGGAGCGTCCAAGGCCAGGCCCCACTCTCTCCGTGAAACACACAACTGTCTTTCATAATTTTTACTATCATGAGTTCAATGAACGCTGAAAGTTTCTCTTATCCATCAACTTCCCGCACAGGTTCAAGCCAACCAGACCGGCTTGAAACCACCAGTCATGCACTGATACGGCAAACGCATTCTGGTCTTCCGTTGTCGGCGACGAGCCAATCTCTTCTTACACACGCTGAAGCTATTCTTGGACAGGAGGATATCAGCAGCAATGAACGCCACATGCGGCTTGAGATTGTTCGAGCCGTCATGACCGGCACAGTGATTCGACCATCAGATGACTCACCGGAAATGCGCAACCCTGCCTATTGGGTTCTTGAAAACGACTGCTTTGTTGTTGCCCCTGGGATTCAACCAGTTGAAGCTATTGAAGATCTCTGGGTTCTCCACGGTGCCGATGGGCTTCCCGTCCCTCGCATCCGTTGCCTGAAATACACCACGTTAATCCTGATCCAGGGCATCATCCAATATTTTCGCACAACAGGAAACGCTGATGGCATTGATGCCATGAACAATTTCCTGGGTCGTAAGGTCATTCCTGATGAACTTCCGAACAAAGGATATGACATTCTTTGGAAGCGTCATTACGAAACAGACCGGCTCCTACCCGGTGACCAAGTATGGTTTGATAATCCATTTTTTGAACGTGGCCGTGAATTATTTCGTGAGCAATTCCAGCAGGAAGCCCTTCATGCGGGGAAGGACCCCGACTCTGCAGCGAACTGGGCAAAACTTCGTGCCAAAGCCGTCACCGCGGGCGAGGAAGGCAGCAATGCTTTTTATGTAGGCGACGACCACTTCATCCTCGGCGCTGATTCACTCGTCACGGCATTTCGTGGACCACTGCTTTCTGAGGAGGCACAGTCGCTACCCGCACACGAGCAGGTATTTACACAGAAACTTTTCAACTTGGAGTGTTTCCGTGAACATATGATGGAAGATAACTTTTCAGTGCAGGCAGTCATACGCGCAGATTCTCACAGCGTGAAGCCCGAGTGCTTTACGATCGAACGAGTACGAACTCCACTCGACCCAAAACACTTCATTCAATACCACACGAATCATCTTCCATCGAAAGAAATCAGCGGCCTGATTTCGAACATGGCCAGTTCCAACCCTGCCCCTGTGATGCACAATGAAAGTGAAACTCCCTTCGCTACATTTGCGGAAGATTATGATTGGCAGGAGCAGGACCGCGTGCGTTTAGCTATCGATGCTGCCATGAGGGCAGACCCTGATACTATCTGGTGGCCTCTTCATGACAATCGCGATGATGACGGATATGTACTCACAGCCCGGCGAGGTACCGAAGTACGCAATTTTACTTTAGGCATGCTATGTGGTGATCTAGCCTATGCGCGATTATGTCTTTGTTTCACTCGTCGATTACCACTTGTGCCAGGGCGCCTGCCTGACACGTTTCATCCCGAACATGAATTTCTTCGTAACGAGAAACAGTGGCGTGCTGATGCTATTCCCCTGTTTGCCATGCAATCGATGCTTTGCAAAACTGCAATCAAAGAATGGGATCACGTTAAGGAAACTGAACCTGGTGAAGATGGGCGGAGCCATCGTTTTTCACAAGAAGAAAAAATGAACTATATTAAAGCGCTCCAAGAAGAGATCGAGGAACGCACTCGCACCCGTCGCGCGGCTTGCGAAGAGGTGATTCTTCCATGTCGGCCTGCACCAGTAGGCTGGGAAGGCTTCCATGAAAGTTCTGTTACCAAGGGTGCCGGATCACCTAAGTGACACCGAATCTGCGCGGGCCAATTAAGCCTATTCGCTTCATGGCTTCCATGTGAATCGGCCCCAGTTCTTCTGGCGAGGCACGATCGGCAACTCCTTTTCTCCAAATGGCGTTTCGATCATGATCTTCGGGCCACCTCTGTCTCGATCGGGAAATGCCCGACTCACGAATCCATCGGGAGACCAATTGGGATCGTCACCACGTCCGACTTTTCGTCTCTTCTTTCCATCGCTACCAACCACCCAAACGTGAAAGGTCGCTGAGATCATCTGGTCTCGCTTGGGGGCTCTGACGCCGGTGAACTTGCTGAGGTGGATCATCTCGACGCCTTCCCAATGAGCAATCTATTTGCTGTCTGGTGACCACGCAGGAACTTTTTGTTCGATAGGAGCCTTGATCGCCTGATGGTATTCCATTTCTGGCTTTGAAATCTGCCTGGCATTACTTCCATTGAGGTTACTGACCCAGATGCGCATAGCGCCACTGCGGTTGGAAACAAAGGCAATTTGATTTCCTTTGGGCGAGACGACCGGCATGGAGTTGCTAAACTTCAGTTGCTCCGGATCGGTAAATAGTCTCCGTGATTCACCAGACTCTGTGTTCATCAGGTGGATCTGACTATTACGCGAGGGTTCGTGTCCCGGCTCGCTCTTCATCCAGACAATGTGCTTGGAGTCCGGCAACCAGCAGGGCAATAGGTTTCTTCCCTCATCGGTAAGGACACGGGAATTCTTGCCATCGAGATTGGATATCCAGAGAGAAAGAGCGTGGCCAACCTGTTGAACGTAGGCAAGTCTTTCACCGTCAGGCGAGCAGGCGGGCATGCGGCAGCCGTGATCAGAATACGTGAGCTGACGACTGCCTGACCCGTCTTCCTTCATGCAGTAGAGCTGGAGGACGCCATTTCCATCGGTATGGCTGACAACGACTTCACGCAACGGCCGATTTGGAATCACCTCAATTTCAACCGGTTCCGCCTCAGGTTCTTCTGCGCCCGTGTTCCCATTCAATACAAGGAACACCAAACTGCAGATTAGTAAGACAGCACATCGCTTTGTGTCCATGGCCCGAACTCCACTTGTCAACGAATACTGAATAACTCACCACGATTTATCTGTTGCTGCAGCGTGCCCACCGCTCTGCCAAACATAAGTGAATGATTTTCGTGCCTTCACCTACCTACTGACGCATGAGATGTTCTCCAGTAACGACCAGAACCATTTCCTCGGTAATTGAATCTAGACAGACATCCAAGAAAAAACAAACTATCAGGCAAAGTTTTGAACCATCTTTAACTGAGGTGCATGGAGTACTAGAAGCTGCATTGCGATATAATAGAGAGTTTGATTCATTAGCTCATACCATTTACCAACAGAGAATCAGTCTTCCTCTTGTGATTTCTTTTCTGACACAAGAATTGTTTCTAACTGTTCAGCCGTTTCTACTGCAAGTTGTATCAGCAGTTCTTTGCGACGCTGCTGCAACGCAGCGTTTGAAGAGAAGCTTACAACACCTGGTCGCAATCGCCCAAGGAACTCTACAGCTGCTTGTGGCTTCAGCCAATCAACATGCCAATCACAGGCACCTGCTTGAGATAGATCAAGGATAAGCAATTCAAACGAGGCCGGTGTAAACTGCCAGGCGTGCGCATCTCGATACGTTTGATCACCGCCAGTAATCTGCTCAAAAACGAGTCGGGGCATCCCCGGTTCATGGGCAAATGCAAGTCCAGTAGCTATTTCACCAACTGCCCAACCCGGCCTACCGCCTAACGTCATCGAATACGAAATTTCATTAAAAAGAACTGCGGCTGTATGTATTTTTCGGCTTTCGTGATGTGCAAGTAAAACATCACCGGCAAGCGAAACTGGCCGAAAGAAGTCAAAGCACCATCGCTTGTCAGGAAGCGCAAAAATGAGCATGCCGTCGTCGTGCAGCAGCCGCCGACAACTGTCGAGAAAGGCTAAAAGGTCGGGCATATGTTCGAGCACATGGGAAGCAACAATAGCATCAAATCTTCCTCGCTCTTCAACTGGAAAAGCCTCATGAAGACTCCCCCCCTGCCAGATGACGTCAACGTCTTCGATCTCATCGGCATCAATGACTGCCTTGTTATATTTATTAAGCAAGCCTTCACGTGTGTGGTGATCAACAACGCAGGTATTCCAGCCGTCTCGCTTCGGAACAAGTGGCCGAAATGATGCCCCAACTTCAACAATGCGTGACTCTTGAGAAATTCCTGCCAGCAATGTGTCACTGCGTAAGTCATCTGTCTCACTCATGGGGCAGCGTTGCCTCAACGATTGCATCCGCAAAGCAGTCCCAGCCATATTGACGTCGTACAAAATTAGCATTTGCTTCGGCCACACTGGCATACTGAGATCTATTTCGTACGAGACGGATCGCCTCATCAAGCCCGGTGTCCCAATCGTGTGCTGCACAAAGTCGCCCAGCATGCTTACCGGCCATGGCTTTCGAAAACGGTACGGTCGGTGTTGCTACAGTCCAGGTTCCAACTGCTGCTGCCTCGAAAAACTTAAGTTCACTCTTACAGTTCGTAAAAATATTGTCCTGAAGTGGCGCAATATTTACTTCCACTTCAGCGATCAGTCGCTGGAGATTCACCCAATCATGCAACGGCAGCCGATCAACCCGATCACTGTACTGTGCTAGCTCACCAATATCATCCATAAAGCCAACAATCCGAAAGCGAACATCCGGATAGCGATCAAGGATGCGACACACAGACTTTATAACGATTTCAAAATCCTGCTTATGACTTGGAGTACCGCTAAAATAGCCAATAGTGAGAGGACCATCGCTTGCGAATTGTCGGATTCGTTTAGCTGCTAGAAGATGATCCGAAATCTCTTGCTGGAGACGGTTCAGAAAATTGGGTACGATGAGAACTGGCCCCCGGACGACTTCTTCCATCCGCTCGGCTAAGCATTCATTCGTGGTAATACCACCGTCACAAAGTCTGGCAGTAGCTTCGATACGGCCAATATACGCAAACCACCAGTCCAGGTCTTCATGTGACGTTCCTTGCGCAAGGATATCAAGAATGAAGTGAACGTAGCGAGTATCAAACACGAGATCATCGCAATCGAATAAAATCCGAACGCCATGCGAACGAGCTGTAGCGATAAGTTGTGCTACATCTGCGTCATACCGCACACGGGCGATAACCAGCGTGTCGATCTCTGCAAGCTGCGGCAAGAGAGCAGGAATATCTTTCAATTGAAACCAGGTAGCCGAAGCACGCTCGTGCCTGTCTGCACGAAGACTCTCAACCATGTTGAAGACACGATACCGATATGTACTGGTGTCTGGTTTTTCGTACAGCCAAGCAACACGAGGCCTTTCACCCTGAATCGAAGAGAGTCGAGAATCAAGTGTTTCTCGTTCCCACGGTGGATCATATACAAGTTCAGTGTTCACTAAAGCAGAAAACATACGCGGTTCTATACCTACAGTGTAAGTTAGGCAGCAGTATCACTGCCGTGGTCAAGTTTGCGACTAGACACAGGTTGAATTGGTTGGGCAGAAGATTGTACTGCTACGCCACCAATGTAATGTGCTGCCATACGTTCAACGATGTCTGCGAGCGACACCGTCCAGTCACGGCAGATACTGTCTGCTGCCATAGCTGCCGACCGAGCATCATTGTCACAGGCCTTTTCGGCAAGTTCTCTGAGCCCGTCTACAAGCGACTGGTGATCGGTATCAGCCATGATGATATTGGTTGAGTAGTTACTAAGATCTCGCTTACTACCGTGCCTATTCGTAAGTACAGCAGCTCCCGCAGCAGCAAGATCGAGTGGAGGGTAGGAAGGATGTGGTGTATCCATCAGCACAAATCCTGCATCTATCGTTCTTACAAAGGCGTTGTACTCATTCCACGAGAGCCCCTCGACTCGCTTTGGCTCCATTGCACAAGGAAACTCGAGGTCGGGCATGTGGCTCCCAACGAGTTGGATGTCCCAATCACGCGGCGTAAATACGCCCTGTAAAATTGCAGCAGAAAGCGCATCAAGCCCGGCACAAAAAAGATTCCGTGGATGATTCGGGCGAGCATAAAAAAATAACTGTCGCCGGCCAGTCGGTGAGGCCTGACGAGGCATACTGTCTTTCTGATGACCTGGAAAAGCCGGCTCGAAGGGGCATGAACGCTCGGCTAACCCAGGAATTGAATACGGTCCAGACGTTAGATGGTGATACAAAAGGTGTGTATTCATTGCTACAAAGACCCCTGGCTCCTGCAGCGTGTGCTGGCAACGCAGTCGCTCATCATTGAAGGGGTAAAACATTCGCTCGTCTTCTTGCAAGATGTAGCACAGTCGTTCTCTGTTGATACTCGATAACAGTGCACGAGTTGTCCACCATGACGTTGAGAGAAAACAGTCTTGCTCAGAAACAGAAAGGTTTCGGTTTCCGGATGGTGGAGCAAAAACAGCTTCAAACGGTTGCTGAAGTTCGATCTTGGCCGCTGATAAGACCTGCCCCAGAGCCCCTGCGTCAGGCGGCTCATTCAGGGTCGCCAATCGAAGTGTTGCTCCAAGCCGATTGGCAAGCAACGTGCCGAGAATAAGTGCCGTACCAACACCACCAAACAGCGATGATTTGCCAACGCTATCTGTGACAATAGTAAGTCGAAGACGATCGTCTGGTATCGGGAAGATATTGACTGGCTGGTGACCACTACGTTGTTCGTCAAGCCACGCTGCCACGGTTTGTCGTTTTGCCCATACTTTCTGAATCTCTTTTGTCAGGAATGGTTGAACATCAGAAGTGGTTGTGTTTGATTTCTTCTCGCGCAATCGCAGTCGAAAACGTCGGTATCTTTCCTGAACTGCTTTGAGAAAAGAACCGAGCACAGGAACCCGTGACATTGTGTCACCAAAGAAACGTCCAACTTTCATCGATGCTCTATCTGTCTGAGGACAGGGGAAAACAGCCATTAGTTAGTTTGATTGCAAAATAATCACAACGAACGAACAAATCATAAGCGTAAGACTCCAAAATCGACAACATTACTACTGGCGTGAAAATTGTAGGGCTATATAACGGCCGATGAGGAAGCAGCAGACTCAAAGCGGGGCGAACAACAGACGTTCTCATTAACCAATCTGATAACCTCTCTGGTTCTGAGACTGGTGTCTCCGAACACGGGATCAGGAATACCACAAAATAGCTTGAAATAGACTATGAAGGATGAATACTTCACACATTTTTTAATTCATTATTCACTTCCTTTTCACATTCTCTCGATGGTGATTCATTGAACCGGACCATAGAAGAGTTGTAATTCTTGGGGTTCACAAAGAGACCGCCCCCTTGCTAGTTTCTAACACATGACTTTTAAACACCTTTGGATACACGGACATCGTTTCCGTAAAGTCACTGGATGGCCACCACGCACAACACGCGATCACCTTCTTCTTGTCTGATTGTTGCAGGCATGCATCGATCTGGCACATCTCTTATGGGCTCAATGCTTGCTAATTCAGGCATTGAGTTTGGTGATCAACTCACCGATGCCGGACATGGCAATTCGGGCGGCTTTTTCGAAGACTCTGTTATCTGCAGGATCCACGAACAATCTCTTGAAGCGAATGGTATTAACTCCCAAGGTTTTACAACGTGCAGCACCCTGACATTCCCCCTACCTGCCCGCAAACAAGCTGAGGCAGACTCAGCAAGTCGTCGGAGATCAAGTACTCACTGGGGGTGGAAGCAGCCACGAGCGACTCTTTTTCTTGATGAGTGGGCAACGATCGTACCAGAAGCCAAGTTCGTGCTTGTATTTCGAAGACCGTGGGACGTTGTCGATTCTCTCTACCGACGAGGCGACCATATCTTTTTCCTACGACCTACGTTTGCACTCAAAGTCTGGGAAACCTACAACGCTGCGCTCCTCAATTTTGCAACACGGAATAAGCACAGAAGCTACATCGTAGACGCCTCCCAACTCACATCCTCCCCCACAGACGTTTTCAAATCTCTCGAGGAGTGGCTTCACGTCGACTTAAAGCCCTCATCGGAAAAACTTAAAAAAGAACAGTTTTCTTCTCTTGCCATAGGGCCCCGTGTTGAATTCATCAGGAAATTCGAACCGAAGGCTATGAGTGTTTACCTGAAACTCTGTCAGTTATCTGGCTCTCGCCCAGCTGTTGAACCCTGGACAGGATCGGTTGCACTATCAGATGAGAGACGAGATTTATTCTTTCGTGAATGGCAGCAATCGTCCTCTCAGAAACACAATCCTTGGCATCACTTGCAGAATGAGTCACTGTAATCCCGCGCAAGAATACTGAAACAGTGACTGGACCCCTACTTCACGAGCAGGCATTGCTGCCTCATCACTCCTGACATTCATAAACTATTAAAGAGTACATCCTGCACTGCTTGATCAAAACTTCCCCCGACTCATCAGCCATTCCTTCAGGCTACTTTCGTCATCCATAAGCCATACTTGTCTGCTTAGAACAACACCCTGCAAGTCTTTGGCGTTGCGTCTGACACACAGGTCAAAAACATTGTGTTCCAATTCAAGAACAACACCGAGTCAGTCTCATAAAATGCTCATCAATCAACGAAAGGTCGTAGTCTATTCCCTGCCGATGTGCCATTCGCTCGAGCTCTTGTCGAATGAAGTCCAAATTCAATCCGTAATGATTCACTACAAACACATTGACCTTCAGAAACGGCACGCCAGCTTGAATCAAGCGTATCGGAGCCAACTCACTAGGGTTATTGATACGTCGCCTGGTCTTTTTTATCACTCGATACAACTGCCTGATATTCTTCCAGTTCAGATGTGGGGCAATTTCAAGAAATGAGAGATTCGTCCTGTTGCTGTGATCGGCAGCATCATAAATAGCACCAACACGGAAACCTGCCTCTCGGAATTTTTCTGTCATTCCTATTTCGTAAGCATTGATAACATCATTTTTTTTATCGAGTGGCGTGACACTCTTCCAAAAAGAATCGAACACAGGAGAATGAATTAGATTTCTACGCATACCAAAAAACCAACTCTGCAGATGATCTGACGACTCACGAGCTCTATGCTGTTTGGTTCCTTGTACGGAATGAACCATTCCCCAAAGATCAACTTCATCTAGACATGAACTTTCCAAGACTGGGGCAAGATCAAAGAGAGGGCCGTACACACTATCGTTACAACAAATGATCTCATCAAATTGTCGGTAGTCTCCTAGCGACTCCATACCTTCCTTCCAGCTACAAAAGTCATACCCTTTGTTCGGACGGCTAATAAAGTGATCCACGTGTTGAGCAATACTTTCAGGCAATGCCGTGGCCGATGTCGACACTACAACGAGACAACTCACAACTTCCCGATAACATTGAATCGCATACTGCACGTGCGGATCGATAACACCGTCTCTGTCGTAATGTGCAAAGATAAGTGCTCGCTTGATTTGCTGCATCGCTATCGCCTCTAGATCAGTCCTTACGATGCTCGATGTCTTTGTATTCGTCTACGCAAGCCGTTTGCTCTATGATTTAGCCGATTCTTTACCCTTACCTCAGCAACTAAAGCAATAATCTCAGGAAATTGAACGAGTGTCCGCTCAGCGGCTTGATAATTCTTTAAGCGTATATTTTTTTTTACATTCCGAAGACATGATTTCGCGTGCCAACGAGCGCTCCGAGATGTCATGGTCCTCCGCAATCCAGCTGGAAAAGACGCTGAATTAATTATGATCGCTTTTGTAATATCTGGCCATACCATGTTACTGGCAAGAAGCCTTGATGATTCACTTTGTTTATGCCTTCGATATACGGCGAGAGACCTCGGCTCATACCACACCGGAAACTTGCCCGCTATTCTCACCCACATCTCCCAGTCCAAGGCCTGAATCAGATCAGGACGAAATCCTCCGATCGCTGCATACGTTGCTTTCTTGACAACAACCGATGGGCATTGGACTCTCTGCCGTTCGCCTATTCGCCACAGCCACGCTTTCAGCACCCCTCGCCGCCATCGTAATCGTGATGTTTTCTTTATCACGTGGCCCTTGTCATCGACTATCTTCGATCGACAGCAGGCCATCCCTAATCCTGGCTGCTCTTGAAATGCCTGCCACATTTGTTGATAGAACCCTCGTTCTACACGGTCATCCTGATGCAACAGATGGACTAAGTTTGCTCTCGCAAGAGAGACTGCGTGATTCCAGTTCCCTGCAAGGCCGAGGTGCTTACCTGACTTCACAAACTCTACACGATCAGCAAGACCAGATTCTTTGAGTAGTGACGACACGTCGATCGTACTCGATGCATCATCAACAACAGTTATCTGTAGAGAGTCTTTCGAAAGACCAGTTCCATTCGCAACTCGTTCATCGAATTGTTTCAAAACTGACTGAATCGCATCGAGTAGTGACCGGGAGGGCTCAAATGTCGGAATCATTACAGAAAATTTTTCCTGTTTTTTAAATTCCTCCTCTCCCTTCATTATTCCTCCGATTAAATCAAACCGCAATGAACCCAATCACACGATTGTGATTCTTATCGGACAACCATGGCCGCCCATAACTACTTCTGCATTCTTCTTGCACTTACACCCAACTCACAATGACTACACACATCAATAACTAAGCTCACTGTGAAAGCTCACGTAGCATCAAACGAGGCTACCCAACGCAACCTGCCGAGAAATTACCAGCACAACATGTCCATGCAGTAGATCGAAACAATCTCCTCAAAGACAACTTCGACACTGACTTCACCGAAACAGCTCCTCTGGCAAATCCAACGATACCCAGATTACCAGATTCCGACTATCCGATCCTCCCGACAACATTTTTCGCGCACAATTTCACAAGTATTCTATTGTGCCGAAACACCTATTGAGCTGAGTTCACTTCACTACTTAAATTCCCGAAAAGTATGGGGCACCAATGAATAGAGAAAATTCGTATCAACTCAGGCGAATGAGCTGAATAGATCGAGTCGAGTCGCCAATGAAATACTACAACCAGAACGCGTTAATTGACTGGGGTGATCTTACTGGTGTGGTTTGTGGTGACTACGAGCAGCCTACACAACGACCTCCTGACTTTATTGGTATCGGCGCACAGAAATCTGCAACGACGTGGTTATGGACACAGCTCCAACGAAGCCCTTCGGTAGCAATGCCGCCCATCAAAGAACTTCATTATTTCGATCGTCATCTTTCGGCAAGTCCTTTTCCGTCTGCAGATGCTTTGCTACGACTTTCAGACCGCACATGGATCAATCAAATATGCGACACCTTACGACATACCGTTGAATCTGACGACAAACTTCGCATACGCCAACTGATGCATTACTACTTTTCAGACTGGAACGACGCTTGGTATCGCGAGCTTTTTGGGCTTACTCCTCCTAACAAAATTACCGGTGAAATTACACCTCGGTATGCCATTTGTGATGACAAAGGCATTCAGCGCATGGCCTCTATAGCTCCTTATGCAAAACTCATTTTTTGCATCCGAAATCCGATTGATCGATTCTGGTCGCAGTGTCTCATGAAATATCGCTTGGGGACACTAGCACCTGGAGCACCAGCTGCCATGGCGTTTTTCAACACACTCAACGGAAAACCCCGCGGGCACTACTCAGAGACACTCCTCCGTTTCTCAAAGTGGTTTGATCCCAAACAAATACTGATCGTATTTTATGATGCCATTGCCCGCTATCCCCAGCAAACACTCAATGAAATCCATGACTTCCTTGGTATTCCTCGGCACGAATATCAAGACTCGTGCAAGCTTTTAGTCAACAACGCAACAAATGATGAGGACATTTCAAATGAACTTCGGGCACGAGTAGCGGCTTCATACAGGCATGAGTTGCATTGCCTCCATCATACCTTCGGTGGGCACACCTCCTCATGGCTTGAAACAACACCTCAACCAAACATTTTTTCAGAAGAAACGGGCACGCCCCCGTGTACGTTACGACTTAAAGAACAACATCTCGTATCCTTTGACAGACTTCTTCAACCTCGGCGCGAGCGGAAAAAAAATAAATTCAAACTATTCTGCCTTTCCATGCAGCGAAGCGGGACGACATCGACTGGTGACTGGCTTGAGTCTCACGGCCTCATACGAACCGGATCACCAACCTCGACGAGGTTAGGGTGGAGTCGCTCATGGTTCGATGGAGAACTGGATCTCATTTTCGACAATGAAGAGTTCAAGGATGCTGAAATTCTTGAAGACGACCCATGGTGGTTTCCTGCAATGTATGCCCTGCTTGCCAAGCGTTTCCCTGAATCTCGATTTATTCTTCTTGATCGCGAACCAGACGCTTGGTTCGATTCGTTGTGCCGGCACAGCGGTGGCCAAAATCCGGGCTGGAGTGATATTCACGCCAAGGTCTACAATCGAGAGCAAGAACTCAAAGAGATCGAACGTGAGGCTATCGAAGCAGCACAACATGTTTCTCAAACGAGCCCAAACCTGCTTTCTATCGTGCACCACCGAAAACATTACACGGACATTTACCGTAACCACACAGCAGAAATTCTTAAATATTTCTCTGCAGCACCGACCCGTTTGTTCTACGGCAAACTTGCAGATACGAAGACGTTCCCAAGCATGATGAAATTCTTAGGACTCAAGCAAGATCCTTATGTCGAAATCCCGCATTCGAACAAACGAACGGCGGCCATGGAAAAACAGTTTGGGGATGCCGTAAAGCAATTGAAGCCGTCATGAATTCCTCACTAGAATCAAACGAACCGATTACGATTTTTATTGCATCATGGGGCAGACCTATCTACCTTTGGTCGTGCCTTGATTCTCTTTACAGAACTATTGAGTCTCCTGCTCGAGTGGTCTTACTTGACAATGCTCATCCAGACCCACTCATACGTCAGGTCATTGCTGGATTTGAAAGACGAGAGCTTTTTGCCGAGGTGGTACGGTTTTCTACCAACCGCTTTGAGAACATAACTAAAGCATATGAAGAACGACTCTCAAACGTTGGCCCATGGCATGTCTATATGGAAAGCGATGTCGTCGCATCCTGTTCCCACGGCTGCTGGCTTTCGGAGATGTATCGGATTGTCCAAGCAGATCCTTCAATAGGGATGCTTGGGAGTCTTATCGACACGCATGACTTTCTTGATGCTAAAAAGGCACGCCACCTTATGAGCGGGGACACACATTCAGCAGAATTCCTGGCCAAACTGAATAGTCCTGAGCGGGCATTTGCTACGGCTCCCCAATGGGCTGATGAATCCCGGGATTCGTTCCCGACCGAACCGCCCTGCCCGATTGGTAATCCACCAGGGCGACTCATGATACTTCGGACAGATATCATCCGTGAGCATGGATTTCAGCTGGACACCCCACTCGCTGAATGTTTTCGCAAGCAAGGCTTTCGACCAGCTGTCACTGCAAGAGTTCGCCACCGTCACTTAAGCCTGCTGAATGTCTTTGATCATACTGACTACTCGCAGACCAATCGTGATCAATTCTTTACAACACATTCGTAACACCGATCATGCATCAAATTGCTCACGATACAGATACGTGCCTTCCAAATCCAAATATTTCTATTCGTAAAATTGTTCAACAAGACCTGGAAACTCTACGCACATGGAGGAACGCTCATTCTCAGCGGTTTTTCTATCATGAAAAAATCAGCCCTGCACAGCAACGGCAGTGGTTCACCGACTACCTCACTCGGGATGAGGATCATCTTTTCATGGTTCTCGTTAAGGCATTGCCGACGGGGTGTATCGGCATTCGACTTCTTGGCAACCATTGGGATCTTTATAACGTGATACGAGGAGTCCACAGGCTCCATTCGCGTGGGTGCATGGGAACTGCCTTGCATCATGTCATTGAATTCTCGCTACAACGAAAAGCGATACCAGTACAATTGAAAGTTCTCACGAATAACCCTGCGTGCGACTGGTATAAAGACAATCGATTCTCCGTTATCAAAACTGAGGACGACCACATTATCATGCAGTATCAGACTCTTTCATCGGCATCTCCAAACCTCAAAACACACTCATGATTTCAGTCTTTGGATCAGACATTGGTGATCAGGAAATTGAAGCCGCCGTTGAATGCCTTCGGTCTCAGTGGCTGGGTTTTGGCAAAAAAGTAGATGACTTTGAAAAAGCATTCACTTCGCATCTCAACCTTACCAACTGCTTGATGGTCGACAGCGGATCAAATGCTCTGTACATGGCTGTCCGACTACTTGACCTGGCACCTGATGATGAGATTATCATCCCCTCTTTCACCTGGGTCTCATGCGCTCAGGCAGTCTTACTTGCAGGGCATCGGCCTATTTTCTGTGACGTTGATCCGACAACAATGAATGTCCGTCGCGAAGATATCGAACCGTGCATCAGCCCTCGAACCAAAGCAATCATGGTGGTTCATTATGCAGGGCTCCCGGTCACCATGCAGCCCATCCTGGACCTTGGATATCCAGTTATTGAAGACGCTGCCCATGCGGTCTCTGCCACTCATAACGGGAAACCATGCGGAGGTATCGGAGACATTGGAATCTATAGCTTTGATGCCATTAAGAATCTCACAGCTGGCGAGGCTGGGGCGGTTACGGCTCAGCGTGAAGAACATATCGAGCGTGCACGTTGGCTTCGATATTGCGGAATTGGCAAGTCAGGATTTGAAACCGCAACAGGCAGTAAGGTTCAGAATGCCTGGTGGGAATACGAGATACGTGAGGCATTTATCAAAATGCTGCCGACAAATCTCGCAGCAGCAATTGCAACCGTCCAGCTACGACGACTCGCAGAACTGCAGGACCGACGGAAACAAATTTGGGCTGCCTACGACGAAGGACTTGCAGACATTCCTCAGATTTGTCTACCAAAAAATTCTTTACCCGGTGATACGCATGGGCTCTTTACATATTGCATCCGGACTCCCAAACGTAATGTCCTTGCAAAAACACTTCTTGATGCAGGTATCTACACGACCCTGCGATATCACCCGCTTCATATGAATCCACTTTATGGCCAGACTTCCAAGCGGTTACCACACAGTGAACAGCTGAATCAAGATGCACTGTCCATCCCATTGCATCCCAGATTAAGTGATAATGATGTGGACCATGTCATTGAAGCCATCCACCATTTTGCTGACCGCCACTTCTAAGGCTGACCGCTACTCCAAAGCCCCTGCAGCATTGCTATCCTCGAAACGCTACTTCAAGAAATGCTACGCTGAATTACCCAACACACCGCTTCACCATATTGTGCAAACTACTGAGGAAAGTACATGCCTCACGCAGACTTTCGTGGCTTTCTCTGACCGGCAGTGACATCCGAAATACTACTTTCATCAGCGGATTTATCTAAGAATTTCCTGATATCTGCACGCCGCATTGCCCACCTGTACGAGCTCACAAAACTTGGCCAGAGGGCAAAGACTTTATCATCTTTTGTCTTATACCAACTCTTACAAGGCAGCTGATAAACGCTTCCATCCGACCGCCAAACGCTTTTATCAAACCGCTGCTGCAAACGATTGTTATATTCTTCCTGTACGTCTTCTCGCACTTCAATTGCATCCATCAGCGGTCGACCCCGACACGGCCCAAGCCACTGCAAACACTGGAGAATATACTCCACCTGGGTCTCAATCATGAGCAGGACTGAGTTATGCCCGAGCCCCGAATTCGGCCCCATAAGCATGAAAAAATTCGGGTACCCTGCGACACACACTCCCTTAAAGGCTACTGGTGTGTCCCCCCATTCTTCAGCAAGAACACGCCCTCCTCGCCCTTGAATATGAATAGCGTGTGTTGGATTAAATGGCTTGAATCCTGTGGCAAAGATAATGACATCGGCCGGCCAATGCTTATTCGTAGCATCGCGAAGGCCATTCCGTGTCACTTCCTCAATGGCGTCGTTTACCAATGTGACGTTCGGTTGACTCACCGTGGCATAAAAATCATCTGATAACAGTATTCGATTACAGCCCATCGTGTATTGCGGAGTGAGTTTTTCACGGAGGCTTTCGTCATGTACCTGGTCACAAAGGAAATTATTAGATTGCTTCTGACCGCGGCCCATCAACTTCGGCTTTACTGTAAGCCCAAGCGCAACCGCCTCGGCAGACAGATAATGCCTCAAACGACTCGCCTGCTGAAACCACGGAAGCCAATGCATAGCCAGACGTTCGAAGGCTGAAGTATCTCGATTGTTCCTTGGCAAAATCCATGGCGGAGTACGCTGGAATATTGTTAAGCCTGCAACGCGAGATGCAATCTCCGGTATAAACTGGATTGCACTTGCTCCAGTGCCTATAACAGCCACTCGCTTATCTTTGAGATCCACATCGTGCCTCCACTCGGACGAGTGAAACGAGGGACCTAAAAACTCTTCACGTCCAGATATATTGGCAGTGGAAGGCACATGCAGCCCTCCCATCGCAGAAATAACAACTGTTGCTGTAAACCGCTTCCCGGCTGCAGTCGTCAAGTGCCAGCAATTTCTTTTTTGATCCCAGACCATGGTCGTGATTTTAGTACGAAACTTTATGTTTTGCTCCACTCGATATTTTTTGGTTAGTCGGTGAAGATACTGCAGGATTTCACTCTGACTGGCAAATTTTGTGGACCAGTTTGGATTCCGTTCGAATGAAAGTGAATACAAGTTAGATGGGACGTCACATCCACATCCCGGGTACGTATTATCTCGCCACGTTCCGCCAAGATTCTCAGCTTTCTCATACAGAACGAAATCCTCTTCACCCTGTTGCTTCAGACGAATCGCCATACAAAGACCGGCAAAGCCTGTGCCAATAATTGCCACGTTATGATGTGATTCATTCACTTGATTTGTATTTTCAGAAACCTGTTGCATGGCAATACTTGAGGCGGCACCTGCGAGGTTTTGAAACCCAGTGATTCAATGTGCTCATACTCCTGTCTTCTCGCAGATGGAATAGTGTCGAAAACAGCCCTCAATGGCAAGGTGAAACATTCACTCCCTCTTATCGGTCCTTATAATTCCTGTTGTACTGGAAGACCACGTCACGAACTCAAAGCCACTATCCAGCGGTATCGTATTCCCACAGAAACAAACGAGCTTTATGACGAAGATTCAAGCACATATTTGCCCTAGGCTGGCTCACCTCGTTTTTTTTCGAGAGAACTCATAAACCTTACCCCTTCAAGCCAACGAGAGACCACCATTGGCCAGAGTCATGGTATTCGTGGAAGCAACACGCCATACGAGGGGGATCAGCTGTCTTTTCCAATAAGACTTTTGGAGCAGAAGCAAATAAATTTCAGTGACAGACTGTAACTTTTCAGATCTTATTGAAAAAAAAGATTTCTTCGACATAGCCTTTACGAAGCGGATGAAGTGATCGAAGCGCAGGTACATCCTGCCCGAGGCGGTTTGAAATGTCAGCAATACGAAACGACTGCGCTTCATGATTCATCGAGACAAAAACTTCACTTCGGATAGCAAGTTGTTGCCAGTACGCCTCAACTGCTTCGACACCGATCTCCACCATTGAGTCATTATTTATCGCTATATCATACCGGTCTTCTGAAGCATGGAACCACGCGGGAGTTTCAATTCGTACCCGTGGGCCGTTGCCATCAGACTCTCCATGAAGCACGACTCGATCCTCTCCTAATGCACGGCCAAGAAAGTATGCCTGGGCAACATTAGCCATTGGCAGGTCAACAATCGTATAGTCATCGAGCCCAAAGAGGCTGGCAAACCACGCAGTGCGACCGAGGCCAGCACCAATTTCGACGGTCTTCCCTCCTTTGGTGAAAGCTCGTACCTGAGACAATCGCCATGCTTGATACAGCGCTTGCACTGCGCGATGACTAATCACACCCCTGCTCGTTGGAATACCATATTCATTGGGGATTGTGTTTGGAAATTGAACTGCAAAGCCAAGTAGTTGTTCTATTGCCAAGAGCAGTTGTTCGGGCTCCCACATCCGTTCCTGGAAATCGACCTCTGGAAGATATGTGGGGATCGCTCCCATTGTTTCCGCTAATCGAACGAAATTGTCGTGGGCCCACTGAGCTTGCAAGGCAGGGATTGCTGAATTATCAGTTGCCGCTTTTGAATACTCATCAAAAACCATCTCAAATCCATAAAGCAGATTAGATTGGTGTGGGAAGCGGAGAAATTCGGTCACTGCAGGAATATCACCTGAACATAGCGATTCGTGCAGATCTTGGGTTTTGCTCGCAATCTGATCCCAGATTGGACCGCCAGTGCCGACAATTCCAGTGGCACTTTGACAATATGCATTGATGATTCTCTTAACCAAATTTTTATCATTAATGTCGTTGTCTCCTTCCACTATTTGAACAGGAGTATGAGGAAGAAGGTCTTGATAGAAGAACAGGGATGGTTTCATGACATTTTTTGTTTGTGAAAAATTGTGCTTATGAGATTATTTTTTCTTACCAAGATGACTACCTGCAACCAGCCACCTAACCCTCATGATTCTTTGCAGGGATTTTTGTAAGCAACAGGTATCGCTACGGCGATGCTAAACTTTGATCATTCTGGAATAACGACTACGTTCCATAACTAACTTCGTAGCCCATTTAAACAGTCCTTCTCAAGAACGTTTAACTATTACGAAAATGTCCCCAGCATAAACCTTTGAACCTTATCACACGGAAAATATTTGTTTTCAATGCTTCCCATCAACTCCGAAATCGCTGCAGGGCGATACGTTTTTTAATTATCTCGCATGCTCAACGCAGGCTTTTGTCTTTCAAAAGAAAACTGTACTGGCTGCTCCAGGTCAGTTTTAGGCCACCGTGCGTTATCACACCAGATAGAACCACTATTGGCATTCGTGAACTGCATTTTAATCATGCATCCTTTATCCGCTCCCTGAACACATGACAGTGTAATAGTGTCATTGCTTACTGATACCCACTGCCAGACTGAGTCACCATGGTCAAATGTTGAGCCGAAGCTGTAACTTTGATACCGAATCGACGTCTGAACTTGAAAGCGAACATCGGCCTCTGACAAGGCTTCGATACTTCTTTGCCCAACAGGCTTAAGAATCGCAATTCTTGGTTTTCTTTGTGAAATCCCTAGATCTAAACGGAGGATTTCAAAAACACCAAAGTACTTTTCCATTTCACTTGGCTTCAACACTCTATCTATTGATGCCTGCACTTGCTTGCCAAATCCTGACGATCCCTCACGGACTGTTTGTGCTCGATCTAAACCGTCACCGTCGCCAGACGTTGCAAGCTTCGCTGTGAGTTCCTCTATCTCTTCAACTAGTTGCTTATTTTTCTTTTTCAGGCTTTCAATTTGTACTGTTTTTTCATCCGACAAACGCTCAAGGTCTTTCAATTCCCCTAGCATTTTTTTGTATGAAGCCTCTGCATCGATCTCTGGGACTGGTTGTGCCAGGCTGTCATGACAACAACTCAAAAGCACAATGGAAATGAGTATGAGTACCTGTAACTTCATATATTTAGGTCCGAAGAGCTTCACCTCGATTAACGAATTCTAAGTGTAGCGAATTCTTTCTCCTAGAGCTTCTTGATAGCAGGAAACACTTGGTCGAAGTCACAAAAAACGTTTCTCAGTCATCACTGAGACATTCGGTCCGTTCAAGAACAATGGCAGATTCTTGCCATTACCGCGTGAGATTATCAAGAGAACCGATCTGTGTAGTTGGCTGCTTGCAACACTCTCCCGTGCACCGAACAGAATCAGAGAAAGACTTGAACCCAATAGCAGCCGCAGCTGTTAGCAAGACAACACCGACCGCAATCACTATTTGTTTGACAGCAAGATATTTGAACATTCCACACCTCCAGAAAAATACAGCTTTGTTATGTATCGGCAGATGTGAACAGCATTTTTTAGCCCAAGAGATGATTTCTTAGGCATGACTTCATTCACTCGGTGAGCTACAGAAATACCACACATTTCGCAGGATATACCGGCCCATAAAAACTGCACCCTCTGCCCAATACGGTGCCAAAGCCCTGAGACGCGATGTTTCGTCCCTGCCGTCTCGCACTAGTAGGCCAGGAAAGGATTGCATGAAATGCCTCCAACCAGTGATGCCATGTCACTTGCGTTGAAGAAAGTGAGTACCCCCAAGGGAGATTGAACCATCATTTCTATGATGATTTTACAATTGGAAGTATAGCCGTTTTCTTAAATCACCCGCTTATTTTTAGTAATAAGCAAAAACTTGATTCCCCCACTTAAACTTTTGCTCCAATATTGCTCCAAACCAAAACTCTTATTTTTAGTTTTAGCGACCATTCAACATTACAGGCAAAGTAAGAGACCCTGAAACTTGGTTGGCCTGAATTGCGACCATTGAAAGATGAGGCAGTAGTTTTATCTTCAAAAAGTTTTGCCCCATCGCGGCATAAAAATCGCTGGTGGCTATGACATTTCTGGAAACGTCTTTTGGTGAGTAAGTATTTTATCAAAGATTAATTGTTAATTACTTAATGACACTCGTGTTACCACGGCAAAAAGCTAAGGAAGTGCATTAAAAAAATATTCAAAAATCAGAGACCACTTTCCTTGGCCTCGGTAGTTCGTTTAGATTCAGACTCAATTCGCCTTTTTTCAGCAGACCATTTTTTAAATTCTTCACGTCTCTTGGACAATTCTTCGTAACTTATTGTCACATAGTTCATAACCTTTCCATTTGCGTTTGCCATCTGGGCATATAACTGGACCTCTTTTTTACCATGACGCCAAGTTGCTTCGGCCATAGACTGTCTGTAAATAGGCCTATTGGCAGTCCAACGTTCACCAGAAGTTAAGTTAGTTGTAGGTACACGATCACCAGATGTATTCCTTTGGAAATCATAATTTATGCCAGTGTACACGGGAGTGTCTCCATATTTATCCTCTAGCGTGAGGCTAAGACTTAGAAACTCCTCATATGGATTCCAAGGTTCAGAACGATTGGAATCATATTTTCTATATGTAGTGTATTCAGCTGTAACATAAACCTGTACTAATTGATCATCCCAGAGATTACACTGTACGTTATATGGTTTTTTTAACACTTCATGTTTAAAATCAATTGTTGTTACACGCTCATTTTTCTTAGTAATCATTGTCTTGCCGTACAGTTTTTCAATGTCTTCTTCATTGAATCCCCAACTTAAACCGATTACTGCTTCGTTACGTTTAACTTCTTCTGCTTTTGCTACCGCAGCCTTCTCGTTCTCCATTCTTAGTTTTCTCGCGACCACTGGTTTTGGAATAATATCCTTCCTAAAAGCCAGATTTTCCAACCTCTGAGCCTTGGAATTATTCTCGAGAATACGTATGACGTCTTTAGGGATCACCTCATAAAACCTGAATGGAAATGAAAGCGTATCACCATCAAATTCTGATAACTCGTGTGCTACATCGGAATTAAAAGGCTCACAAAAACGTAGCCACAGCTTATCTGTGGGAATCTGTGAAAGAGCGGCACATAGTTGTGGTGTAAGGTTAATATTCGTTGAAAAATCATCACCAACAGTTAGACGACGAAACTTGAAAGGCCTCTTTGCGAGTATAGATGCCGTCTTCAGATCGATTTCCGGAACCACAAGGGAAAAAATATTTTCCGGAAGGCGTGCAGCCACAGGTGGTGAAATTGAATTAAGCACTAATTCAACATAACACTTGGAGTCATTTAATTGATCTGCAAACTCAGGTGTAATGCTTCGAAATTTTAGTCTCAAAACATCTGATTCATCAGTAGGATTATTCCTTAATACTGTTGCATTAAACCTGAAGTTTTCTGCAATCAATTCCAGAGTCTTTGGGAGAAGCTCCTCTTTGGAAACATACCCAAGATATTCTCGTAAATTAGGCGGCCATGGTTTCCACTGAATAAGAATATTTAAAATTTCTACATCTATGTTTTTATTTACATCAGGAATCCCACGTCCAAGTGCTTTCTCGAGAAACTCTGTGAGTACTACTTTCTGC